>Ga0325401_1000668_pt1 | contig 25967 bp, 17 predicted proteins | sample PopdelMetagenome_FD_205666 | JGI IMG/M metagenome (GOLD analysis project Ga0325401, IMG submission 205666) | Populus deltoides microbial communities from Bellville, Georgia, United States - Xylem-PdKOR-R2 | ecosystem: Host-associated > Plants > Phyllosphere > Stem > Wood/Secondary xylem | place...
GTCAAGATTGGCCATTAGTTAATGACATGGTCCAGAACAACCAAAGGCTACTTGTTTTCACTTCAATTCAATCCAAGGAAGCAAGTGAAGGCATTGCTTACCAATGGAATTACATGGTTGAAAATCAGTGTAAGAAATATCAAAAAATGTTAATAATTCTTTCAATTTTTTACTTTTTTATAACCTTGTAGAATTTGTTATACAATATGCATACAATTGTTTTTGGCAGATGGGAATATAGGCATGAAAGCAGGAAGTTGTACTAATAGAAAGGAGTCACCTCCTCTTAATGACAAGAGTAGATCATTGGTGATGGTAAATTACTTTAGATGTATTCCTATAAAGAAACTCTCTTGTGAAGATAACTCAAGGAATCTCATAAACATGCTTCATACCTGTAATGGTGCTGCTGCCAATAGATGGGCAAATTTTGTTGCTGTAGATTATTACAAGGTATATATATCACTTGCAAATTATCTTCAAATTCTCCTACAATTACATTTCCTCTCATTTACCCAGAAGTCTCGAGATCCAACCTCTTCTTAGTAACAAGAGGAAGAATAATAATAATAAAAATTCCCCTACAATTATGTTCATTCAATATTTCTGTCGATTAGATCATTAGTAATAAAATAGAAGAAATCTAGAGTAACAAAAAAAAAAGTGGCATGTTTTTTTTTTTTTTTTTTGCTGCAGAGAAGTGACGGAGGAGGATCATTTCAAGCTGTGGACCTGTTAAATGGGAAGCTATTATGTGGGTGTGATGATATCCATGCATGTGTGGTAAGTAATAATTGGGATTAAGTGTTTTAACATTTACCGTATCAAAATAATGTTATGCTTGCCATTACTAATCAACTTATTCTTATTGTTCTGTGTCTTATGGAAAATGGGGCATGGTCAAATTAATGCATCAAATCTCCTACCCAAATCGAGTTTTTGCACAATAATATGATCCTAATTCGTGAAAAATTCACTAACAATATTATGCATTTTCTTCTACTTGCAGTGTAAAACCCTGAGAAACACACTTTTATATATTACACTGCAAGTAGTGTATATATAGTTTTCTCAGGGTTTTACACTGCAAGTAGTGTATATATAGTGTTTCTCAGGGTTTTACACTGCAAGTAGTGTATATATAAAAGTGTGTTTCTCAGGGTTTTACACTGCAAGTAGTGTATATATAGTGTTTCTCAGGGTTTTACACTGCAAGTAGTGTATATATATATATATATATATATATGGGGTGAGTATAATAATAATAGTGCAATTAAATAAAAAACAAGAAGAGAGTCGGCAACCCACACAAAAAGAAAAAAGATATTTGGAGATCTAAAAGGGAAGAAACAAAGAGGGAAAGACCAGACTTAAAAGGTATAATAAATGAGGGATAGAAAAAAAAAAGGGGGGGGGAGAAGAAAGCTACCATCCTTTAAAGGAGGAGAGCTAACAACAAAAAAGAAAGAAAAAGGGAGAAGAAGAGTCATTCACTGCATCTTCATTTTTTCTCAAGAAGAAACAAGGAGAACCACATGCAATCCACCATATGAGAGGAAACTAGAAGGGTGAGGGAAGATTTAAACATAAAAAGACAAGACAAGAGAAGAAGAAAGCCAAGAAAGAGCTAATGACAGAAAAGGAAGAGAAGAAGAACAACCGAAACATTTGAGGGAGAAGGGGTTCCAAGGAGCAGAAAACACAACTAGGACAAATCTAAGACCTTTCTAGAGCAATTTCAAACATTCTAGGTAAGTTGCATGCAAGAAAACAACAACCCTAGGTTAAGTTTTTGAGAAAATCTCGGGGTAAGTTAAGGTAAGGATAAGCGTGGAGGAGAGGTAAAGAAAGACTAAGTGATATTCTTGACCCAACTAAAGGATAAAGAAACTAGAGGAAGGTTTGCAGACCTTCAGCCAAATATGAACAAAGAGGGAGCAGAAATATGTTGATACTAATTAAGCATGCATGTTGAGAGATAATGTTGAATTTCATAAAATTATGATATGCTGATATTTGAAAACATATGAACAACCTTGTTACACATATTCTTGTGAAGCCTAATCCCTAAATGAACTATGTCTTTATGTGTGATTGTTAACGTGAGAAAATGATGAAATTCTATGGGTAATAGTGGTTCAATTTCAAATAAGGTTTATTTTTTTTTAAGTCAGGACATGCTGCTACACATTTTACAAGGGGGGAATAAATTATATTCTTAACGTGGTTAAATTTCACCATTTTGTTAACTTGGCCGAATCTGCCAGCAGGGGTGACAACTCGACATCCCCTCAAATGTTTACCTATATCTAGAGCTCTAGAGCTCCAAATTGAGCTAGGTCGGACTCGTTGGAAAGTTAACATCTTAGACTATAACTTCTATGGGGGCTATACTTCATATTATGCCTTTATCCATGTCAATTCCTGGGCATACATTAATTAACATAACAACCCAGATTTTCTCCCTGTTTGGGTGTTCAGCACATAAACCATCTTTTTCAGGCATTTCTTTTCCTTCTTTCATCAGTGATGTTTGTTATGACTGCTAATGAATAGAAATCCTAAAAGATAATAATGGGAGGGTAAATGTAAAAATAATGGTAAAAGAGAAATGAATGTTGTCACCATTTCTATTACTATGTTGTGAAATGTGATTGAGAATTGAATAATGGTTTTCCCAGATTGGGAAAAAGGTGGCACGATGATGTACTCTTGATGAAATTTAGGATCTTTATGAAATGAAAAATAATGGTGATCCTTAGAAGAATAAGTAGGGATATAATCATAGACGACAAATTAATAATTCAAGAGCCATTTTTGTGTATTGACTAGTGTATGATTAAATATATATGCATGTATTGTGTAAATTTCCCTTTTCTATTTTATTGTATGCGTATTTTATTTATTCTAAAAATTATAAATTGCAGGTCCTTCCCACTCATGTCAGGAGTAGCATTTAGGTCCCCTAGTTTTCTTTTGCATGAATTAGGAATGTAAGAATTACCGATGTATTTTGTTCTTAAGTGACCATGTAACTCAGAACATAATAGTGTCATCCTTGTAATTTTGTGTTTGGAATACTGGATTGTATTATTTTGTATTTGGAATTCAAATGTTTGTAAGCATCTCTTATTTGTTAAATTATGTATGTTAAATGTGAAAGAAATTGAGTAGATAAAATGCTATATTTATGTTCTTGAATATATTGTTGAGTTGGACTTGTTGTGGTTGCGATATGATTGAGATGTGAATATAAGATGTGTACAAGATGATAGCCGATAACTTGGAACCTCTCAGTAAGGAGAGACTTTGCTGAAATTTCGGTGGAAATTTTAGTAAACCTTAAATAATGGAAAAAACAATTACCCACAAATTCGGTAGTGTATTTATGTTGTTTGATCCCGAAAATGGGAATGTTACAATTTGGTATCAACGCCTCTAGTTGAAATTTCAGGGACTGAAGTAATGATGTGGTTTTGGAAAATATATTGCAGGATGGTTCGTACATGATAAGAAGCAGTGACAGACTCATCTTCCGTGAGAAGGAGAAAGTATGACTCATTGGATGGTAATGAAGCAGAAAAGAATCCACTGATGGACACTGCCTCTCATCTACCTGTAGCGTCAACCCATTCTGAGAAGGGAGAATCACAGAGGCATCAAGATGACCCTGCACCCGGTCGGGCAGAAGTGTTGCTACCCAGAGCAAAGGGTGGTCATGGACTAGAAGATAGGCCTCTACCGGCTGTACTGACGGCCACACCAAATCCATATTTGAACCTGTGTTTCTGGTGTAACTGGTCAAGGCAGTAGCAACAAGGATGGCTACAAACACATCCAGTCCCGCCCCTCGGGCAGAAAGAGTGGTTACCCTAGTTCAATGGGTGAATGGTATGCGAGAAATGAGTTGTACAACCTATTCAGGGGAAGAAGACGCTAAAGTAGCAGGACATTGGTTGAGAAAGGTAGAAAGGGTTATAGATCAGATGCAAGTGCCAGAGGAAACCCGGGTCGACAGGGTGACCCAGTTATTGATAAAGAAAGCCCACTCCTAGTGGGAAACTATTAGAGAAAGGAGAGAAAAAAAAGGGTTGAGCTAGAGAGATTTTTGAGAGGAATTTGAAGAGAGGTATTACTCTTAGTAGCACAGAAAAGAAAAAGAGCAGGAGTTCCTTGACCTGAAGTAGGGGGAGATGACAGTTCTGGAATATGAGAGGAGGTTTCAGGACTTAACTATCTTTGCCACCACCTACCTCCCCACTGAGCATCATCGAGTATAATGGTTCCGAGATTGGCTTAGGTAGGAGCTGAAGATAATATTAGTAGTTACGCAGTTTCAGTCCATCTGGGATCTAGTGTGGGTTGCGCAAGGTATGGAGAGGGTGATGAATGATACTCTGAGGCTAGCTAGTGAATAGAGTCAAATGACATGGTTTAAAAGAAAGGACTTTATGCCTCCGCTATGGAGAGCTCCATATCCGAAGAAGGGTAAAGGTAGTCAATCTTTTAGGCAACTCTAAAAAGAATGGGGAAGTTTTGTTCATAGAGGGAGTTCAGGGGGAGCTAGACGGGCCGATATTAGGGGACATACCGGGGGTCAGAATCGGCAAGGAACCAGTATTGCGGGAGGACCCGCGGAATAAAGGGAGCCTACCTACTTGTTGTGTTATGAGGTGTAATCAGAAACACCCTAGGGACTATTCTACAATGCTGAGAAGATGTTATATTTCCAGAGATGAGGGGCACCGATGGAGGGACTGCCAATACTTGAGGAGAGTTTGCTTTCACTTCGGGGACACAGGTCACAGAAAGAGAGAATGTCCATGCAGGGCCACTAAAGGGGTACATAAACAGGGGGCTACCACATAAAGCCAACAACAATTAGTGATAATGGATTGACCCGTACAACCTACTCAGTCGAGAGCAAGTGCCAATAGAGGCCGACCCCGGTTCCAGGAAGAGAGGACTCGGGGCAAGATATACCACATGCCTCAGGAAGATATGGGGGCGATGCTAGATGTTATAGCAGGTACATTGCAACTAGGCTCAATACAAGTTCATACTTTAATTGATCCTGAAGCTAGTCATTTTTTTTTTGCTTATGGAATTGTGAATAATTTAAATGTGCCACCAAGTAGACTAATTGTAGGAATGACAATTAGTACGCCCTTAAGAGAAAACATAGACATTGACGATGTATATAAAGGTGTGGTATTATACATCGAGGGAGCGGAATTGAGGGTGGACCTTATCTCATTAGAATTATATTACTTTGATTTGATTCTGGGTATGGATTGGCTGAGTAGACATAAAGCACAAATGGATTGCTTTACTAAAATTATAGTTATCCAAAGGAAGGGTGAAAAAAAAGGTAGTATTTAGGGGAGAGAGAAGGGTAGTCCTAAATTCTATAATTTCAGTCATGACGGCCAAGAAATTGATTAGGAAAGGGTGCCTCGCATGGTTGTCTCATGTAAGAGAATTAAAGAAGGGAAGCATAGAATTAGTGGATATTCCATTGTAAAAGAATTTTCAGATGTGTTTTCAGAGTAATTACCTAGGCTACCCCCAATTAGGGAAATTGAAGTTTCCATTAAAACCCTTCCAGAGGTTAACCCTATATCACAATCTCCTTATAGAATGGCCCTTATAGAACTAGCTGAACTAAAGATCCAACTTCAAGACTTGTTGGGCAAAGGATTCATAGTGCCAAACAACTTGCCTTGGGGAGCTCTGGTATTATTTGTGAAAAAAAAGGATAGGACATTTCAGCTGTGTATAGACTATCATCAGTTGAATAAAGTGATGATAAAGAACAAGTACCCATTATCGCGAATAAATGATTTGCTTGATCAGTTGAAGGGTGCGAGGGTGTTTACTAAGATAGATTTGAGGTCAGGGTATCATCAGTTAAGAATCAAAGAACTAGACATACTGAAAATTGCTTTTAGGACCCGCTACGGGCATTATGAATTTTTAGTGATGCCTTTTGGGTTCATAAACACTCCTGCAATATTTATAGACTTAATGAATCAGGTGTTTTGGCTTTATCTAGATAACTGTGTGGCGGTGTTTATTGATGATATATTGGTGTATTCTAGCTCCTATTTAGAACACGAGCAATACTTGAGGAATGTGTTGGAAACATTGAGGGAGAATATACTATATGCAAAGCGGGATAAATATGACTTTTGGCTTAAGGAAGTAATATTTTGGGGGCATGTTATCTCTGTAGGAGGAATATTTATGGATCCAAGAAAAGTAGAGTTGTTTTGAAATGGGAGAGACCTATAAATGTGATGGAGATTTGGAGTTTCTTGGGGCTCGCAGGGTATTATAGGAGATTTATCGAAGGTTTTTCTACAATAGCATCACCTTTGACCAAGTTAACCCGTAAGGAAGTAAAGTTTATTTGGTCGAAGGAATGTGAGGAGAGTTTGTAGGAGTTGAAAGAGAGACTCGCCTCCATCCTAGTCTTAGCCGTTCCTTCAGGAACAGAGCGGTTCGTGGTATACAGTGATGCTTCGAAGAGGGGTCTGGGATGTGTGCTAATGCAGCATAGGAAAGTGATTGCCTATACCTCCAGATAGCTGAAGCCACATCAAGTGAACTACCCGGTCCATGACTTAGAACTTGTGGCAATAGTATTTTCCCTACGAGTATGGAGACATTACCTATATGGGACGCAAGTTCAAATTTTTACTAATTATAAGAGTTTGAAGTATTTAATGTCACAAAAAGAGTTAAACATTCGTCAAAGAAGATGGGTGGAATTGATAAAGGATTATGATTGTATGATTGATTACCATCTAGGTAAGGCCAATGTGGTAACAAATGCTTTGAGCAGGAAAGGGAAAGTGGTGGTTGATGATTCAGGGAATAAAGAACATGAGAGTTTAATAGAGTTGAAAAAGATGGGTTTGCGACTAAGTATGGGTCCAGAAGGGTCAATACTAGCTCAAGTAAAAATTCAATTGATGCTTCAAGATAAAGTCTTGGAAGCTCAGCTGGCAGACATGGGAGTAGGAAAAATCAAGGAACAGATAAATCGGGGCATAGAGATACCTTTTCAAATTTTATCAGAAGGATTGGTGGCAATGAGCAAACGAGTCTACTTACCCAAGAATAAGTTACTGAAGGAAGAAATCCTAAAAAAAGCTCTGAATCTCGATTTACAACTCACCCCGAGAGCACCAAGATGTACCAGGATTTAAAGGAATATTATTGGTGGCCAAACATAAAAAAAAGGAGATAGCAGAATATGTATCAAGATGTAGGATATGCTAGCAAGTCAAGATAGAGCATTATAGGTCGACATGGGAGTTACAATTGTTGCCAATTTCGAAATGGAAATGGGAGAACATAAACATAAAAAAGGAGATAGCAGACGGATGGTCCGTCCGAAAGGACTATCCAGACACTTAAAGACCTCCTAAGGTCATGCGAAACCAGTTAAGATCATGGATCAAAGCAAAAAAGTGTTAAGAAATACAAAAGAGCCATTAGTAAGAGTATTGTGGAGGAATTCCCAGATAGAAGAAGAGACATGGGAGAGAGAATAAGAGATTAAAGAAAAATACCCCCATCTATTCTTCGAAACAAGTACGTTGTTTAAAATTTCAAGGATGAAATTTTTGTTAGGAAGGGAGAATGTAAAACCACGAGAAACACACTTGTGTGTGTGTGTGTGTATATATATATCATTATGGTGAGTATAATAATAATAGTGCAATTAAATAAAGAAGAAAAAAAGAGTCGGCAACCCACACAAAAAGAAAAAAGACATTTAGAGACCTAATGTGTGGAAGAAACAAAGAGGGGAGGAACAAACTTAAAAAGTATTAATAGATGAGGGATAGGAAAAAAAAAAAAAGGGAGAGATAGAGAAGAAAAGTGCCATCCTTTGAAAAAGATGAGCTAACGGCAAAAAAGAAAGAAAAAGAAAGAAGAAGAGTAACTCACTACCTCTTTATTTTCTCACAAGAACAAATAAGGATAATCATATGCAATCCATCATATGAGAGGAAACTAGAAGGGTGAGGGAAGATTTAGACATCAAAAGACAAGGAAAGAGAAGAAGAAAGCCAAAAAGAAGTTTGTAACAGTCCAACTGTACGATCGATCATTGTTAAAAATTCCCAACACATCCTCTTTATTTAAGGGTATTTTTTTTACCAAAAATTCAGCAGAATTTCGTTTACATTTAGAACATCCCAAGTTAATGACTACTACCAATTTACTCAATCAATCCCATCATCACAAGGTCTTATAAGTTCGCAGCGTATACAGTCTACACAATATATATATCCTACAAGTAAGTTCAATATGAACATAGTCCAAACATCATATCATAAAATTTAAAAGAAAGAAATACTAACATGCAAAGAAAGCATTTACAACATAAAAAGTGTTTTTTAAATATTTCAAAACGGTTAATTACAAGATAATTAAAATACTATATGCTAAGCTAAACTTTTTTAAATACATCAAGATTTACACAAAAGTATACTACATAAATGTGTTAATTCTCTTTTGTTTAAGTTAAAGATTTACATAAGCTTCACAAAGTAGAGTCCTAAACTAATGATCTCCATGGATATTTGATGGACCTGTTACATAAATAAACATACCATTATGTTGATAAAGAATATATATATGCTCATGTAATGAATATGAATGAAGTATTAACTTTCTATCTGATCCATAAGAATTCTAACAAATGACTTATATTTTGCTTGTAAATCTTTTAACTCACTTAACACTCATTTGTATATTCTTAATTTGAATACTCTTATTTACTTGCATGAATTAAGTGACCTTGCAAAGTCTAATCTAGAAATTCATTTCCCGGCAATCCTATCACGGATGCCATTAGCCGAAGCTAATCTTGTAATTCACTAGACTTTATTTACATTGAACACGACATTTATTGTAATTACATTCACTAGAAGAATTTTAAATTGTAAAAGTGCAAATAGGAGAAAAATCACGCACCTGCTTCGCCTGTCTCACGACCTCCCCTAACAGAAGATTCAATCCTAGTTGCTCCTCCTGAATCATAAGGAAGTTTTTGGTTATGAATTATAGAGAATCCATATTCATCCATTACTCATATGTTACTTTCTATGTATGTTCATTTCCTCATATTAATATAGATACATATATCACGTATATTTTCAGAGTTAGTATCTCAATATGCAAGTGTTCGTATGACTCAATTCTTTTATATCCTTATATATAGTATTCACGTGAAAGTATAATGTTATTGTCTAACTTTCAATTGTTACTGTCGAATTTTTAACTGTTACTGTCCAATTTTCAACTGTTATTGTCCAACCGTTACTGTTCAATTTTCAACTGTTATTGTCCAATCGTTATTGTCTAATTTTGAACTGTTATTGTCTAATTTTCAATTGTTACTGTCCAACCGTTACTGTCTAATTTTCAACCGTTACTGTCCAACTGTTGCTGTTAAATTTTCAACAGTTACTGTTTAATTTTCAACTGTTACTGTCCAAACACTCACCAGATTTTTAACTATATCTAAAGTTTTAAAACTTCATTTTAAGTGAGATTGATCTTGTTAGAAAGCTAAGACACGAGGCTACAAGTTCTCTAAAGGGAGGAGAACCCAGTTTTGCCTCTAAGATAGTCAAAGTTGCTCATTAACTAATTAGTCCTACTGCCTTACATTATCAGTCACGACTCAGTCTCAGTTGATAACTCATAACTGGAGTTCTACATCTCTAAATTGAGCAAGACCAGTTTCCTTGGTTAGCTAACATTTAAATCTACAATTTCTATGAGCAACCCGATTCTAATTCCCTCATCCTCCTACCTGAAATCTCATCGAAAGTCAGGAGACAAGTCTGTCCAAATTCATCTCCCCCTCCCCTTCACACAATACTTTCATAAACTACATACCACACACATGAATTAAATTAATCTTAACAATAAGTACTTTTTCCCCAATTTATTTCTAAGAACCCTACCTATGATTCAATATCAAGGCATCAATTCTTTATCAAATTAAAAATGAATTTTTTTAAGATCATGTTTAGAACACCTTACCCGATACAAATTAAGATTTTGATCTTCAACCAGTTGAATATTCTCAACTCCCTCCTTTCATTTCTTCTTGTTCAATTTCTTAGTAATCCTTTGCTCTCAAGTGTTTATCCCATCTATAAGCTCTTAATCTTGGATAGGTTCTTGAGATTTTTGTGTTTCTCTCTTAATTTCTCAAGAATGGGTATAAAAATCCCTATTTTCTCTCCTTATGGTTCCTATAGATTTTGTTTTTGGTGAGGAGAGAGTATTTATACTATATATTTTCCCTTATTTGCATTTAGGCCTCCTTTTTCCTTTGAGTGTATTATTCTCTTCCATTAAATCCAACCCTTAACAGTACCAGGTTTATTATAATGTCCCGAATTATTTCGCCCAGAAATTTACATTCATAAATTTCTGAATTCCTATTTTTATTTAACCATATTCATGAATTTCTTCCCTTTTATTTATTTATTTTTCTCGGGGTTTACAAAGCTGGCGACAACAAGGAAAGAGAAGAAGAACTTAAACATTTGAGGGAGAAAGGGTTCCAAGGAGCAGAAAACACAACTAGGACGAACCTAAGACCTTCCTAGAGTAATTTCAAATATTATGGAGTTTCATGCAAGAAAACAACAGCCTTAGGTTAAGTTCTTGAGAAAATCTCTGGTAAGTTAAGGTGAGGATGAGTGCGGGGGAGAGGTAGAGAAAGGCTAAGTGATATTCTTAACCTAACTAGAGGACAAAGAAACTAGGGGAAGGTTTGCAGACCTTTGACCAAATATGAACAAAGAGGGAGGAGAAATATGTTGATACTAATTAAACATGCATGTTGAGACACAATGTTGAATTTCATAAAATTATGATATGGTAATATTTGAAAACATATGAACAACTTTGTTTCGCATATTCTTGTGAAGCCTAATCCCTAAATTAACTTTGTCCTTATGTGTGATTGTTAACGTGAGAAAAAAGATGAAATTATGTGGGTAATAGTGGATGAAGAAAGGAAAAGAAATGCGTGAAAAATGATGATTTGTGTGGTGAACACCCAAATCAGGATAAAATCTGGGTTGTTATGTTAATTAACTTACACCCAGGAATTGTCATAGATAGAGGCATAATCTAGAGTATCTCCCTTTATAGAAATTGTATTCTGAGATGTTAGCTTTCCATCGAGTTTAACCTTGCTTAATTTGAAGCTTTAGAGCTCCAGATATAGGTAAACATCTGAAGGGAGGTCGAGTTGTCATCCATGCTGGCAGATTCGACCAAGTTAACAAAATGGTGAAATTTAACCACGTTAAGAATATAATTTATTCCCCCCTTGTAAAATGTGTAACATCATGTCTTGACTTAAAAAAAATAAACTATATTTGAAATTGAATTAGTGATGTTTGTTATGACTGCTAATGAACCGAAATCCTAAAGGATAATAATGAGAGGGTAAATGTAAAAATAATGGTAAAAGATAAATGAATGTTGTTACCATTTCTATCACTATGTTGCGAAATGTGATTGAGAATGAAATAATGATGGGTGCTTGTGAATTCAGGAGGAATCGCAGAAGGAGTACAACAATAAGAAGGGAACACAAGCTGAGCTTCTATAGCAAGTATGTATTCTACACCTATATCTTTCTTAGTTAATATGATTCTAGTTATTTGTTTGGATTATAAATCTTGTGCCTCTGAATGAGACCAAAAAGAGAAAAGATGAAATGACATGAATGAGAACTAGAAATCCATATTTGATTTATGAGTTTCTTCGAAGAGAATGGATGAAAATAATGAGTTTTCATGGATAATCGTCCCTTAGATTTGATTAATTGGTCCCAAATACGAGAGGCTAATGATATTAGCCAAGTTGGCTAACATCAGCATGACCGATACGGAGGAGAAAAGACTTGATTAACTATTCGGGTTAAAAAATAGTTAATGATATCATCGGTATTGGCAAACTTATGGAACTTGATTAGCTTTGTTGAGGTGAAAACTAATGATGTCAAAAATTGTTGACATCGACTTACCCGAGGATATTCCAAGGTAATATGGAACATTGATTAACTATTTCGGTTCGAAAATAGTTAATGACAAGAACGGGTTACGTTGGTGTCGGCATTCCCACGAACTTGATTAGTCGATTTTAGAATGGGCAACTAAAGATACTAATGTAAGTCATTAGTATCAGCAATAATCTTCCCGGATTGGGAAAAAGGTGGCATGATGATGTGCTCCTTAAGAAATTTGGGATGTTTATGAAATGAAAAATATTTGGTGATCCTCAGAAGAATAAATAGGGACATAATCATAGAAGGCGAATTAATAATTCAAGAGCCATTGTTATGCATGGATTAGTAAATGATTAAATATATATGCATGTATTGTGTAAATTTCCCTTTTCTATTTTATTGTATGCGTATTTTATTTATTCTAAAAATTATAAATTGCATGTCCTTTCCACTCATGTCAGGAGTAGTATTTAGGTCCCTTAGTTTTCTTTTGCATGAATTAGGAATGTAAGAATTACCGATGTATTTTGTTGTTAAGTGACCATGTGAATTGGAACATAATAGTGTCATCCTTGTAATTTTGTGTTTGGAATACTGGATTGTATTATTTTGTATTTGGAATTCAAATGTTTGTATGCTTTATTTGTTTGTTAAATTATGTATATTAAATGTGAAAGAAATTTTGTAGATAAACCCATAACCCATTAAATTCAATACTCGGACTCAACCAAGAAGATCAATACTCAAAAAATTTAATATTGAAGGATGAGATAAATTAATTTAATTAAAACAAAATTTCTTTTAAAAAGCAGGATCTAACAAAGAAAAAATAAATAAGGCAATACCAGGTCAATTTAGTGTTGAATGATGAAATAAATTAATTTAATCTAATTTAAAAAAATCCCTTTTAAAAAGTTAGATCTAGTAAAGTAAAAAAAAATAAAATCTTGAGGCAACTCATATTACTCTCAAAACATCTAAAAAATCCTATTGAAAGAAAAAAAATACTAAGTAAGAAAAAAAATGATTTAAAAAAAAGAAGAAAAACACAAGAAAACCTGAGCGAATCTTTTAATCTTCGTTTACTATCTTAAACTCTTAAACCCACAACCCTTTAAGAACTACACTTGAGATTAATTAAGAAGCTCAAACCCTAATAAATTTAATATTTAAAGATGAAATCACAAAATACAAATCAAATTTAAAACATTTTAAAGGTGAAAAAATAGCAATGAAAAATTGAGGATCAAATTCGATAGGAAAAAAAACTTAAGGATGATGAAATAAAAAAAAATAATAATTTTTTTAGGCCCAATAATTCTTAGGCGTTGACAGTGGATCGTATACGAAGAAGCAACATGCGCTATCTAGTAAGGTAGGTATTGGCAAGAGGGTTTTATTGCCGCTTTTGAAGCCACCATTGGGCCATGTAAATCCTCCACATGCGCTACCATAAATTTGTTTGGGCTCCCACACGCCTGCCCTATTAATTATTTAAATCATATTATATATCTGGTAAAAGACACATCAGCCCGTCTCTCAATTTGATTATTACTGAAAAACCAAAAGAAAAATAACAAATGCCCTCGCACACCCATTTCTTTTTTTAGCTTCTAGGGTATGTTCGATAATTCACTTTTACAATTAAATTTGAAATGCTAAAAATACCCCCAAGTGAGAGACAAATCATTTTTCCTACAAGGGTACAAAAGTCATTATACTATAAAAAAGTATTTACACCACTTTGCCCCCAATTAACTCAGCAATGCCTAGTGAATCTCATTAAAAATACAAAAACACCCCTAAGTACAACCCTTGTCAATTTTGCTAAGAAGGGCAAAGACATCAAAACATTGTTCCAATCCATAGTATTTTAAGTCTATGTCTACAATGTAAATCTCAAGAATAAACTTTTACAAAAAAAATAATAATAAAAGATGGGAGTTAAATGTGTGAAGAAAATCAAATAAATTCAATTTCTATGGGGGGGGGATTTTAAAAGATGAAAAGAAGTATAACTCAAATTGTAAGGAAAAGGGAAGAATGGGTCAAAGTGTAATTAAGAAAAATAAGACTATAAATACCTCATTTTCTCCTCCATGTGGCCGACTGTACCAAGACAGAAAGGAGGAGGAGAATTTAGATTTTTATCCATCAAAATTGAGAGAAAAACACCAAAATTGTTAGGGCTATACAAACTCTAGATTACTAAGTAGAGAGAACATCCTTTGATAAAAGAATTAACAAGGAAACAAGTGAAACAATTATGAGGGAAAGAGAAGGAGAGGGCCAGCTACATTAAAGGAGGGAGGAGCCAAAAATCTTCAACCAAATTTGAGTTGAAATCCAAATTTCCTATAGGTAAGGGCCTTAAATCTAATTGTGAAAACCAATCTAAAATTTGATTAGGAACTATGCATCAATTTCAAAATTAGGGTTCTTAAGTGAAATTTAAGGGAATTGCAGAATTTGTTGGAATTAGGTTAATTGAAGTATTATAAGTTTCCTTGAATATGAAATTATGCAAAAATACCAAGGAAAAATTAATGACCAAGGGACATGAGTGGCCGACCATACGAGGGTTGAATAGGAGGAAAAGAAATTCTGAATTTTTGCTTGATAAATCTTTATGAGATGTTGTGATGATGTGAACAATGAGTAAAGGAGACCAACAATTGCATGGAAAGAAAAGGGGACCCTTGGTCCCTTTAGGCCAAGTTTCGGCTAAGACCAAATTGAGAAGAGGGAGGGAGAATTTTGGGATGTCACATGTTAATGATGCATGAATTAGGTGTGGTAGGAAGTTTACTAATGAGGGAAAGGATGATAGCTTGATAGTAGGGAACTTCATGAGTCAAATGTGTGTGTTATGTGAGGAGAAAATGAGGGTATTAACCTTATGTGTAGCCTAGGACATATCTTAGGAGGAGTTGAAAAATGTAGAAATAGTTGTCTTGAGAGAAGAAAGGGAAATGGGGATAATTGAAAGTTCATCTAAAAACCATCGATGAAACTAGGCAGATTCGTTACCTTGGTTCTAAAAAGGATTCGGGCCAAAAAATGATAAAATTTAGGGAAGGTTTCTCATAGATGTTATAGCCAGGGATGTTAGCTTTCCAATGAGTCTTACCTCGCTTAAATTGGAGCTCTAGAACTCCAGATAGAGATAAATATCTAAGGAGAGGTCGAGTTTCCACCTCTATTGGTAGATTCAACAAATTGGCAAAACAAGGAAATTTAGTCATGTTAGGGGTATAATCAGGTTTCCTTCCCTTCAAAAAATATGTAGCGTCATGTCTTGATGTTTGAAAGGAATAAACCATACCACATTCGTAATTGAATTTGTGATATTAGTTATGATTTGATATTGAACCATAATCTTAAGAGATGTAATGGAAACACAAATGTAAGGAAACAATTGTAAAAGGGGGGAATAAACATTGTTTTTATTATTATTGTTGTTATTTTGTGAAATATGACTTGAAAAATGAATAATGTAGTATGCTTGTGGATTCAAGAGGAACTGCATGAGGGGCACAATAGCAGCAAAGGAGCGGAGCACGAGCCAAGCTTCTGCAGCAAGTAGGTATTTTATACTTATACCTTCCTTAAATAACAGTAATTTTAGTAATCTATTCAATTCTTGGATTTCGTACCTGCGTATGAAGCCAAAAGGCAAAAAGGTAAGATGAAATGAATAAGGAATGAAATCAGATTTAATTTATGGATTCGATTAAGAATGATGAACTATAGTAATGAATTTCATGAATAACTGTTTCTTGGATTTGATTAGTCAGTCCCAAATATAGGAGCCTAATGATAGTAAGATTTGCTAACATCGACATGACCATTTTAGAGAATATGGAATACTGAACTTGATTAACTATTTGGGTTAAGAATAGTTAATGATATCGACGAATGATATCGATATCAGCAAACCTATGAAACTTGATTAATTATTCCTGATGTGAAAGCTAATGATGTCAAGAATCCTTGACATCAATATTTCCAAAAATATTACAAGGTATTATGGAAAATTGATTAACTATTTTTGGTTGGAAATAGTTAATGACATCAATCGGCTGCATTGATGTTGGCATTACCATAAAATTAATTAGTCGGTCCCAGCAAGGGCGGCTAACGACACCAATGAGATTCATTAGTGTCAGCATTACCCTCCCTAGGTTTTGGGAAGTGGTATAATTGGTATTCTCAGTGGAGAATAGTTGATAGTATTAATGAAATGAAAATGTTTAGTGATTCCCGGAAGGATAAATTTAGAAATATTAGAAGGAGATTGAAAAGGGAATTATAAGGAACTATGATAGTGCATAGCATTGAATATATATATATATATATATATATATATATATATATATATATATATATATATAGCATTGAATATATTGTTTGATTTCACTTCTGTATGATATTATTGCTTTTAATATAATTATTTTCAAATATTAAGTTGTTACAGTTTCGTCATATTCACGACAGGAGTAATATTTTATATCCTTTAGTTTTTGTGTCATTTAAAAACTAAATGAATGTCAATATATTTTGTATTTCAAGGAACTATATGACTTGAATTGTAATAACATCTTTTAAATCAAATGTCTGAACAAAACTGTATTATTATGTACTTGTAATCTTAATGTATGTATGTTTCGTTTAGCTATAATTTAATTTATGTTTGACTTTAAAATATGAATATTTGAATATTATGTTTGTACTATTAAATAATATAATGTTTGAGACTTAGAATGATTGGGATGTGATTAAGCAATGAATAATAGATATGTACATGTTATTTGTCAATAATATAGGACCTTCCGGTATAGAGAAGACTTTGCTGAAATTTTGATAGAAATTTCGGTAAACCTTGTATGAATTTGGCCAAAAAAATTCAAATTTTTTTTTATGATTTATAAGTTGGTCCTGAAATTAGGGATGTTACACACAATAAAACACCAATCTCTTTTTTATTTTTAATGTCTAAACAACGAACATGCAATCTCTTAGCACTGCATAATGGAAATCAATCAAAAAGCCAGAAATCTAGGCTTTTATGTTATTAAAATGTTCTTTAATATTTAATAGTTTAGGTTAATTTTCTTATGCACACTTTTAATATTGGAATGAGCATGTGAGATGAAGGTTCCGACATGAAATTAAGTACATAAACCATTGTCAACTACTAATTGATATCTTTCAAAATAATATTAAGGGGCATATTAATGTGGCTACTCATTGCTTTATGTGTTCAATGGGCTATAAAAAAAAAGGTTAGTTAGAAAATTGGTTAGTTAGAAAATGGAAAGAAATCTCAAGAATTAAGAAAAAACTAAAATAGCTAGATCTTTTATGTTGTATATATTCACATTTTACTATGGATTCATACAATGAAATATTCATTTTACCCTTAAAAAAAAAACAAATAACCTGATTTGAGGGCTAATACAGTCCATGAGACAAATTAGTCATTGCCAAATTGACCGAGCGCATCTCAGTCATCTTACATTTTCATTTAACTTGCCTTTAAAAGAAAAAATTACTAAATAGTCTTTAAAAGTAAAATTCATTTAACTTTTTAAGAATTTCATTTAAATTTGAAAAATAAAATGAATAAATTACCTTTAAAATAAAAAAAATTCTTAGTTTTGCGTCCAAGAGATTTTTTTCATTTCATCCTAATTTTTCTAGCAATTAACAAGAAGACTTAGGGGCAATTTGGTATTTTAAAAAATATAAAATATTATTAAAAAACAATTGACGGTACATGCGTGACACACACCCACACTTTTAGTGCGGTGTGTATTGTACGTCTTGGAGACAAAAAAAACTATCAATAGCCATGTCATCTGAAGCATTGAGTGGTGACTCATCCTATGTTGTGGCATGATGGTTCAACAACGGTTGAATTTTCTTCACTTGTATTTTCTCTATCTTCTCCTTGAAAATCACATTAGCCCAGCCAAAATTAAAAGTTATCCTCCCATTTTGTTTTTTTCCTTTCAATTGTAATCTTCATTCTTTTGATTACTCTTTATTTGTTTTTGTTTTTTTAATCAATTTTTTTCAATTTATCCCTTATTATTTCATTCTATTTGACTTTTATACCAAATTTGGTCCTCATTCTTTTGCTTGTATTTTTTATATTATTTTTTTTAAAAAAAATCAATTTCATCCCTCATCATTTTATTTATTTTTTCAGTTAGATTGATCCTTATTCTTTTAATTGTTTTTTTTGTTGCTTTAGTTCCGTTTTTAAACTGGTTTTTTTATTATTATTTTTATCATTCAACATTTGATGGATTGAGAATTGTGCTTCGGAATTTGTTTTCAAGGTGGTGATCCTAGTCTCATGACCTAGGTTGTGGTTATAAAATGTTAACCCAAATTGACATTGTTTCTTTTTTAAAAAAATATTTTTTTACACTCATGTTCTTTTTCAATTCTATCTTTCTATATTGGTTGATTAAAAATTAAACTTATTTATTTTTTTCATTTTGCTTTCTATAAGGATAAAATGATATTATGATCCAGGTCATAAATTTTCCATCCAATCTAGGATTTGCTCAGGGCTTTTACATTATTTAATATTATTTTATTTTATATCAAATTTGGTTCTCATTCTTTTAATTGTTTTTTTTTTCTACTAGCCTTTTTTTATTCAATTTCAACATTCAATATTAAATTGGTTGAGAATTGAGCATTGTGATTTTTTTCAATGCAGTAAATCTCAGTCTTATAACCCAAGTCATGAGTAAGAAATGTTAACTTGGGTTGCCATCAATCTTTTCTTTTTAATCTTTTTTTACATTGAATTTTTTTTTTGAAATATTTCATCCTTCAAAACCTTGTTTATTGGAGATAGAGCTTCTTTATTTATTTTTAATTTGCTTTTTATTAGGATGGCCTGACCTTACGACCCGTGTCACAGATTTGTCATACTAACTCGGATTGACTCGGGGATTTTATATAATTTTGTTTCATTTTATTTTTATGTTAAATTTGGTCCTAAATTTTTAATTGCTTTTTTTATCTTCTTTTTTTAAATTTATTTTTTTTTAATTTCATCTGTCAACATTAGAATATTGAGAATTGAGCTTTATAAGTTTTTTTGATGTAGTAATTCTAGTCTCATGACCCAGATAATGAATATGAGATGTTAACCTAGATTGACATCGATTTTCTTTTTATCTTTTTTACACTAATTTTATTTTTCGAGTTCAATCTTCAACATTGTGTTTATTAGGGATTGATTTTTTTTTATTAATTTTTATTTTCTTTCAACGAGAATGGCCTAGCCTCATGACCTAGGTCATGAGTTTGCCATACTAACTATATTGACTCGGAGTTTTTTTTTCATCCTTTGCAAGTGTTCTTTTTCTATAAGTCATCATTATAGCTTTTCGTCTTTATATTTCATACATTTACTATAATTTGTTTTTTATCTTATAATTAAATTAAATCATCTTATTGGACTGACTAATGTCTATAAATCGAGTCGCAAGATTTATTTTCCCATGAGTAGGTGACCATTCCCAAGAACTAAACTATGAGGAAGAACCCGTCAACTTAAGGTCTCCAGTTGATCACATACTTACATATAAGTTGAGAAATGTAAACGGTAAGATTCGAATTAATAATATCATTTTTATTTAGTTAACTTCTTACCACTTGATTATTAATTGAGCTACTAGCTCACCTGCATACTAATAGTTTTTAAATATTATTTTTTAAAATTATAAAAAAACAACCTACTCCGCGGATTAGTATACAGTGATTGACAATATATGAACTACCCTTTCACTGAACAGTGGCTTGCAATGGGCATGCAGCCACCCGCCTGATAATCCAACACATTGAATCAAAATCGTAGGGCATGTGTACAGCTACCGAGTGGGTTTGTCCATAATTTCAATAATTGAGTTGTTTTGATCTTGAACCTTGATATATAATACTATACATATGTAGCAAAAGTTTTTATTTTTTCAAATTTCAATTTCTGTACAGAATTTCTATATGCATATTTGTCTAAGTAGTGTATCAAGAGATGTAATAAGTGGGTATCACTTTCACTAGACAGATTTTCCACATTGGTGCTACTAAAGAATGGTCTGTGCTAGCTATAGAAAATAAAGAGATGCCTTGGTCAAGCCAATTTGACCACAGTAACTCAATTGGTAACACAATCCCCAAAAATTATGACAAAACTACGATTTAAATATATCACCGTCTTTGCCGATTTCAGGGAAAATTGAACTGGAAATTTGCAAGTAGTCCAACATAGAATCCTGGGTTTGAAATTACTTAATCAAAATTTGGAGTGTTTTTGGTAGCTTATTATTAGCCCTGATTCTCTTGTTGTGAAGCATGTGAGTAGTAGGTAAGCTAGGATGCATCCAACACATGCTATTGAACTTAAGATATACTGATATTAATATTTAATTAGTATTATTATTAAGCATGGTATTCTGCGATATCAGATCTGCATGATAATTAAACTCAATAATAGTACAACATTACTCGGAATATACTTCGTTGTTGCTTAATTCGTGTGATCATTTCATTAATGGGGTTCATGTTACGGCCTATATATAATGCATTATAAAAATATGGGCAAAAAAAAAAAAAAAACAACCTTAACTCTGTTTAATTATTGTTCATTTATAAATCATCTTCCTCGTATTTTTTAATTTAAATTGACCGACATACTCTGTGTGCAGTCTGGTATTGACCAGATGAAGAATGTTTGTAGGCAACTAGACGTATAATTTACTAGCATTGGAGTGAAAGCATGCTAGCCGAACTACAGCTTAGATGGGAAAATTGTTAGCTAGCATATATTTTAAATTGTCTTTGAAAAAGAAGCTTCTTTACTAGATCTAGGGTGTTTTTCGATTTTTTAGACAGAAGAATACAGTAAGAGTTTTCTTATGTTTCATCCAAGTAAACCATGTTGATGAAGAGAAAAGCCTGTGGAGATTATCTAAGGTTTTAGCCACAAGACAATCATAAAGCTTTGTGCATTTAGATAAGGAAGTACAAAGCTGATAATGTTGACCCAGATGGTTTTAGGGTATATTTCTTTTTTAACCATTAGGGTTCATGTCTCAAAATGCTTGCTAATTTGTGGATAACAACATGCTTTTGACTTAACTAAAGGTGTGCAAATATTGGATAGCGAATATCAATGATCACAATAAAATAAAATAAACATAAGGGATTCGATATTAATTGCATATTTGCTTACTTTTTTTTATAATCAATGTGATACGAGCAGGATTCGAAATTAAGACTACTTTATCTCCTCAACTTGTCGAAGTGAGTACCGCAGACCTTCGCATTTCATATCTAAGTTACTAGAGGAAGGAACCAACAAATTGGATCACTCTACTAATGGGAAAGTAGAGAACCAAATCTAACAGTGCTCAAGGAAATTGCATTCATGTATACTTGTGTGCGCCAATTTTTCGACTCGACAAAGCAACCAGAAGAAGCTCAAAGTAAACAAAGGGCGTGTGTTTTTTCCCTCTTCTGGTACCCACAAAAATTCATGGAGTTTGTGGCTCACTAACTGTCTGGTGCTTGTCAATTCGAGCCCAAATCGTACCAAGGAAGATTACGATATGCCCACGAGGGGGCAACGTGCAATCGGGGCATCATTCCTCAAATTTCCGTTGTTGTTTCTTGCAGTAGGCAGCCCCATTGATGCCCCACAAGGGCTAAAATTTGATCTTTCAGGTGGCAAAGATGGCACCAGATCACATGGGTACACCCCTTTTCGTAACATTAGGTCACCTAATGGGGGCTAAGTGGAAGAAGAGCGAGGGAGGGAGAATTTTTATATAAATCTTGCAAACAAAGAACGAAAGAAACAACAGCAAAGACAAGCACTTGATCATCAAAACAAAATGTCATGGGGACCTTAACACATGGGGGGCGGCTTTGAGTTTGTGAAAGTGGAGCCAGCTCAAAGGTGAATCTTTTGCAAAATGTTTGCTGGAAGCACTCACCTGGGGCAAAGTCTTGTGTTCAAGTTGATCATAATCTTTAACTTGAAAAAAAAAATAATAATAATGTCAATCTTTCTTCTTTTCACTTCCTCGTTATATAATTAATGTCTAATGTCTATCTTATATTCAAATAATTAAACTAATAATAAACACCATGCTGGAAATTCATGCAATGCAATGTGATCAGTGACAGCCAGCTCTGCAATTGCCAAAATAAAGATATTTAATGTCATGAAGTAGTGGAGTGCTCTTAAAATTTTTCTATATTTAATTATGTGAAAATAAAAATGTTATCTCTTTGATCCAAACTTCTTTCCCTTGTTAATGCTTTTTTCTTTCCCATATTTTTTATTAGAATTTTTATTTTTTTAAATAAAAACTTATCATAATCTTAAAAGCAAGTTTTAATAAAAATAAAAATAAAATAATAAATTGATGATTTTAACGTGAATGTATTAAAAATACATCTATAATAAATTGAGAATGATTTGATAAGAAATTTACAACACAAATTTAAAATATAGTAACTTTATCAGCATTTATAAAACTATAGCTATTAGGTTCATATATAATTATTTGGAAAAAAATTGTTAATTTACGAAGAAAAATGTTGATATTATTTAAAAATAATAGCATAATTGGATAATTATTTAAATAATTTTATTTAAAAAGAATTCAATCATAAAATGCTAAAACAAATTAAAGAACTAGGTGTGCACGGTCCAAATATGCATGTTTGCCCCACATGCAAACCAAGGTTCACGCCCTTTTTCTTCTTTTCTTAAATGGGGGATGACGTGCCCAAGTGTTATTTTTTATTTTTGCAAATGATATCGCATGCACGTCCTAGCAGATTATGTGTAGTTTGTTTATCATCTTTTGGACACCAAAAATCAGGTTCCAAGTTTTTCTACACTAAATACCCATATTTCAACATTTTTTCACCAAAACAACATGAAAAAAACCTCATGAACGTAGCAATCTCCTCAAATTATTTTGTGATTTTCTTTCTCCTTTCCCAATATTCAAGGGTTGAAATTAAAAAAAAAAGTTTGAGATCAAAATAAAAAATTCAAAAATAAAAGGAACCAAATGCATATTCATACACCTATTGAACAGTGAATGTGGAAAAATAAAGGTTGTGAATTATTATCAATGTCATATTTGGTATATTTTTTTTAATTTCATCTATTTTAATAATTCTAAATTTTCACATGCAAAATCAGCATGTCATTAAAAAAACTGTTCTATTTTTGTTTTGAGGACTAAATCAAAAGGAATTGTGGCTTGAAGATCAATAAGAAAAAAAAACTTAAAGGAATAAGAAGGAAATTTATCGGAGGCACAATGCTTATGAATTGAAAACTATGAGAGGATGAAGAAGATGGCCACAGAAAAAGACCGTCCTGTTTTAGTTTCTTTGTCAATATTAATTTATATTATGATTTGAATTTTCTTTTTAAATTTAATATTTCGGTCAAATTTCAAACACGCACAATGCATATCTTTGAAAACATGAGCCAAGTTTATAAAGGTTATTAAAAGAAATTGTTCATTTCTTTCAGAAATGGGATCATTTGAGTCATTAGTTACAACTAAAGATTAGACAAGATTCCATAAATTGCACGATTGTAACCTCAAATTGGAAGAGATCTCAATGAATGTTGGATTTGATTGTAATATATGTTTGCTTTTTGAAGACGTCGACAAGCTAATTGATACAACCTTTTTTATAGATTACCAGCTAACTTGATGTGTTCAAGAGGACTGCCTAATTAAATGTATGACTTCTTACAGGAAACGGAGGGTCGATTTTGAAATGGATCTAAGTATTTCAACAATATTTACTACACAAGACCACATCACACACGTACAGTTGGTATATCCATCGGTATGTATTTTGAAATATATATAAAAATAATTTATTAATAGTAAAAAACCTTAATAAACAAATAAAAATGGGTTAAACATTAAAAATATAAAAGTAATGTTAAATAATATTCATTACAAATCTAATGTGTTTAAAAAACAAAATTAAACTAGAATAGCGGCGGAGGTGGAGGAGAAGGAGGAGGAGGAGGCTGGTTGTTCCCGGGACCATATGGCTAAAAAGAAGTGTACAAGTATCGTCACCCATCTTTGATCTCATCTCCATAACTATTTGATGGAGCTCATCATAATTCATCGAGAGTTGTTGATATTGTTGTTTCAACGTAATGAACTCCTCAGACTGGGTGTTCGATACTGATGAAGAGATTCCAACGGTTGAGACACTATGAGCCGAACGCAAGTTTTCAGCCGTAGTGTTGGAGAGCCCATAGACCAGATTTTTATCGTGTCCACCAGACGATCCCACCTCCATCCACAAATCTAGATTGAAATCTAGATGGGTCGATGGATTGTCCCCATATGTCTCCCTCAATCGGCTGTTATAAGTCTCCTAAAAATTTCATCGATAAAAAAATCATCAAATGCAATTCAAGATGCAATTCAAGAAAATAATAACTTACAAAAAAAAAATGAATGAACAAAAATACCACGAAGTGCTGAGCACGGTTGTCCACGAATTGCTGCATCCCCTTTTGGCGGTCTTGACTCCGCACATGCGTCTCTACAAACAGCTCCATTGGACTCGGCTCACGTCCAAAAGACACAGCCTGTAAGGAAAAAATAGGTTGAAAGTTAAATATATTATAAGGAATGAAAAATTAATTAACGATATATTTCATTAAAATTAATCTTACCATCTGCTTTGCATGTGCGCTGAATGGGACAAATCCGCCAATGTGCGTGGTCACCGAACCATGAATTTGCCGGTTCCGGTTGTCAGCGCCGAACTGTGAGCGCCATGAGAACCGCTCTGAGGTCATGTGCTCAATATATGCCGTCCATATTTCCCCCGAGATGAATGGCGGTTTGAATTCCTGCCAAACCGCCACCTCATTCCATCCTTCAAGACCATTATCCCTCGCATGTCTTTTTGATTTTCTTTTTGTATCATACAAAAAATCACGCAACCTACTTTCATAGTAATAAATTAGAATTTAAAACATAAAATTATAAAACAAAAATAAATATTATTTTCAATGTTACCTAGTTGCCGCATGATTCTCCCATAACCTCCTCACAACATTGTTGTCCGCCCTATCCCACTCAAATTTGTTCTGTGTATATAAATAATTCATATAAAATAAAAATAGTACAAGATATAAAATTATAAAAATTATTTATTAAAAATAAGCTAGAAATTAAAAATTAACACCGACCTGAAATCGCTTAAACCATGCATCGATATTAGGTTTCCACTCAGGATGTCTGGAAACCTGGCTCCATTAAAACAATGAAATCTCCATCGACGATTTAAACGACAATGTTATAGTCCTTGCAGCCTCAATGTTTATGAACCTGAAATTAAATAAAAGTAGTAATATTAATTAGTTGTTCATAAATTATTTTATAAGTACATAAAAAAAAACTAAAACCTAAACAAACTTACATTGAGAGGTCATCCTTCCATTGTGCCTGGTACTTGTGGGTGAATTGACCCCGCTGTGAAGGCACACCGCACTAGAAGAGACAGCATCACAAGTTGGCGTAGATTCCTCGTCGTGATCAGCACCTAAGGATACGTCCTCCTTGCTGCTAGAAGAACTAGCTGCAACCGTCTTCTGACGACGTGCTGTAGATTTCATTATACGCATCTACGTAAATTTATACGAATAATTACATAATTAACTTCAATTATTTTAAAAAAATTCGATAGAGTCTCTCCTATACTAGGGGGTCCCAAGTTATCGACAAAATCATATTACACTTCCAATTTTATTTCACATCCCGATCCAATCATCCTGGATCTCAACCCAACTCATCATCATCAACACAAC
>Ga0325401_1000670_pt1 | contig 25951 bp, 24 predicted proteins | sample PopdelMetagenome_FD_205666 | JGI IMG/M metagenome (GOLD analysis project Ga0325401, IMG submission 205666) | Populus deltoides microbial communities from Bellville, Georgia, United States - Xylem-PdKOR-R2 | ecosystem: Host-associated > Plants > Phyllosphere > Stem > Wood/Secondary xylem | place...
GGGTGAGTTGCACCTGCAGCGGCACATCGGGATCCTGGGCTTCCAGGGCCAGGGTGTTATACCCCATGAGTACTACTTTCCACAGAAACGAGGCGACGAGCGGGGTGTTCTCGCGCAAGTGCCGGTGGACGATGACCCAAGTACCGGCTTGCAGGGGCCGCGTAACAACACGGTCGAATAGAGTGCCCATAAGAAGGATCGAGGCTCACCAGATGGTTGGCGACCGGCTCGTCGAACGTCACGGAGCCGACAAGTAGTTCCTCAACCGATCCGTTTCAGTGAAGCCGTGGCACCGGGGCAAGTGGTTGGGGCGCAGAGTATAGAATATTTCGACCAAGAAGATACCCCGCGCGTAGCGGTTGATCTTATCTTCTTGCTCGTAGCGCGGGGCCAGCTAGACGTCCGCTCGTAAGATCTCCTCTAGCTGCTCAACATAGAGCATGGCCTGAAACTGAGTAAGCGTCAGCCGCATCGTGGAAGATACCATAGGGCCGCTCAAATTGGCACAATATTAGGTTTTACTAATACGACAGGTTATCGTAGTGCATCTGACCTGCCAAATAGGTGTATGTAGTAAGGGCTGTCCTGCAAGACAGCCCTTTTACATTTCCCAGTAAGCATGTACAGTCACTTTCATAAAACCGTGAATTGCCGGTTTTACCACTCCCTACCAGACTAGTTCATAAAACCTAGGGTCTCTATACCGCAGGCAGACGCCTGGGGAGAAGCGCGCAGCACGTTCCCTAGAAGATAGAAGTCTAACGAGACAAAGGGCAGCGCGAAACGTGATACCCCTACGGCTGATGATACTTACTTGCTCAAACCAAGATGGTGCAGCGAACGGTAGTCAGCAGGCCCGCAAAATACTGTACCTTGGAGCTTTCCATCCCTGAGTGACAGCCTGTTCTCTCCTAATCCAATGACCTTACCGATTCCCATCCTCGTCAATAAGCTCCGTAAACTACGTATTCGGCTGCCCCAACTGCACCAAGCCACTGTTGTTGATCAGCACGAACTGGCGAGTGCTATCCATGCAACAGTGCGTGACCTCTATCAGCTTTCTACTTCCAAGTTCCTTAACCTGGATGGCCCCGAGTTCATCCATAGTTTTCAACACTTGCAGGTGATGGAGCAAGAACTCACGGCCAGTACACTTCAACTCTCGATCCTAGCCGATTGGCGGCGTGTCAGCGAATGCTTGCATATCGTACTTGAGGAGATCTTGAAGCACAAATAAACCGCTAGCGTATGCTCCTCTCTAGGGTGTTGTTAAACAAATAGGGCCAACCCTCCAACTCGTAATCAAGTTGGTCTGGATGATTGTGAGAAGGTGCAAATGCACTGTAAGAGCATCGAAAACAGGTAGCCTTGCACGTCCCTTGAGGCTATCAAGATCCGTCAGCGAAAACTAACGCTTGATGCTCAACTTGCTATAAGAGATACTTTCTCAATGGCAAGCACTAAAAAGTACCAATTAGCGTCTGCACTAACCTAGGCACACGCCTGGCGGCCATAACGCATATTGAGCAGGTGCGTGCCGATCAGCCCCGCCGAGGCCACGTATTGTACCAGCGTCAGCCAAGGGTATTGTTCTTCTCCCAACCCAGCACCGGCAAAGACGACGAAAAAGCCCCAAAGCGCTCCACGTAATCCCGCAGACGATATGCGCCAAGTGGCTAGCAGCACCAATACGCCACTTACCACCAGGAAACCTGTTTCCCACTGCTCCGAGGCGTGCGGGTGTACGCCCCACCAAGCGAGCAACAACGGGCTAGCCGCGCAATGCAACAAGCAAAGGCCACTGTTGAGTACCCCGCCATAATCGGCGGCCAAGCGAATCCACACAGCTTTCATAGGTCTACAGGTTCGGCCACTGGTCTACAAATAGGCCGCCGGCTTGCCAGAAGGAAATTTCTTTTGTCGTGCAGAGGCAGCTTTCTAGTTCGGCCCGTAACTGCGCCTCCGGCATGTCCTGACCAATGAACACCAGTTCGTTCAACCGATCCTGGAACTGCGGATTCCAGCGGGCTAGGATAGCGTCGCTATTTTCCTGAAAGGCCAGATGACGCTCCGGGTTCGGAATGGCAGCCCACCAGGAGCCCGCGTAGTCGGCCCGTAACGAGCCGCCGGCCTGTCCCCAATTCAGGGCGTCGTCGGGGCAGGAGGCCAGCCAGAACAGGCCTTTGCTACGGATGATGCTCGGGTGCCACTGCGTGCTGAGATACTGCCAGAAACGCTCGGGATGGAAGGGACGCGCATCGCGAAAGACAAACGAACGGATGCCGAACTCCTCGGTCTCAGGCATATGGTATGCTTTGGTTAGCTCTTCTTGCCAGCCAGCCATCTGCTCGGCTTCGGCTAGGTTGAAGCGGTGCGTGTTCAGGATTTCCGCTAAAGGGACCTGGCCGAACTGCGCGTTGATGATGCGCGCACCGGGGTTGAGCTTGCTCAGAATAGCGCGCAACTCCCCTAATTGCGCGGGCGTGACTAAGTCGGCTTTGTTGAGCACGAGCACGTTAGCAAACTCAATCTGCTCGGTGAGCAGATTCACGATGGTGCGCTGGTCCTGCGGATCAGCGTCGTTCAGGTGGCGATCTGATAGGCGGTCCATTGAGCCGAAGTCCCGGCCGAAATTCAGCGCGTCGACTACCGTTACCAGGGTATCTAGACGCGCAAAGCGGCTTAGGTCTAAGCTACCATCCTCGCTCACAAAGCTGAAGGTTTGGGCAACCGGCAGCGGCTCCGAAATACCGGTGCTTTCGATCAGTAAGTAATCGAAGCGGTTTTCGTAGGCTAGCTTTTCCACTTCCACCATCAGGTCTTCGCGCAGGGTGCAGCAAATGCAGCCGTTGCTCATTTCTACTAGCCTTTCCTCGGTGCGCGACAACGTGTTTTCGCGCGCCACCAAGCCGGCATCAATGTTCACCTCGCTCATGTCGTTGACAATCACGGCCACGCGCAAACCCTCTTTGTTGTGCAAGATGTGGTTAAGTAAGGTGGTTTTGCCAGCTCCCAAAAAGCCACTGAGCACCGTGACAGGCAGTCGGGTGAGCAAAGCAGTCAGTGCAACGGGTGCCGTAGGTAAAGCAATGGACATACAGAAGAAGTGAAAGGTGGCAAGCAATAGCACTTAGTATGTCAAAAGTAACAGGCGGCATCATTATATGCAACAATGTTGCATATAATGATGCCGCCTGTTCAATGCTATTAGGCGTGAGCTAGGCCAAGCGCCTACTTTTTACCCGTCTCTAGCATGGTTTGGTGCTCGCCCTGTATCTTCTTATGATCGTCTACTAGTTGTTGGTGTTCCTGCTGAATTTGTTGGTCTTCGGCTTTCATCTGCGCGTGGTCTTGCTGCATCTGCGCATCCGTTACGTTACCGCTACCATGCTTTTGCTCTAGTTCGGCGTGGCGTTTTAGTACGGCGTCGTGCTGAGCTACTACTTGCTGATGCTTTTCAATTAGGGCCGCGTGCCGTTTCTCTAGATCTTGAAAGGCCGGTGTATTGGTAATGTTGGCAGTTTTGGCAGCGGCTACAGCTTGCTGGTGGTCGGTCTCCATCACCGAATCCGCTTCCTGCATAATGCGGTGGTCGGCCTCCATCTTCTGGTGGTCAGCCACAAGTTCGTCGTGCGTGACGGCTGGCGTGGAGGTAGTCGTCTCGGTAGTGGCGCCGGTGGTCTTTTCCGGGGAGCTTTGGCAGTTGGTGGTAAGCAGGCTGACGCTCAAGAGTCCGAGAGTTAACCAGGAGAGAGCAAAAGGTACTCGCTTCATGAAGTAAGTAATTGGAGTGAATAGAAACAAATGCAACATATTTGCATTTGTTTCTATTCACGTTAGCCTTAAGCTTGAGTTTCGTTCTTTACCGTTAGTAGCGCTAGCTACTCCGATAGGGTGCTTTCCCCCACTTGACACTGCTCGCACACGCCTGAAACCAAGTATTCGCCGCGCGTGACTTGGTACCGACCCGGCAGCTCCACCACCGGCACAGCCACCTGACTCAAGCAGTAGATGTGCCGGCAGGCGGTACACTTAAAATGCACATGATCTATGGCCGCACTAGTGGCCAACAAACCCGAGTACGCGGCATAGCGCACCGTTTCCGAATCATCGATGACGCGGTGCACCAGTCTTTTATCTTCGAATGTGCGCAGGGTGCGGTACAGCGTAATGCGGTCAAAAGCGATGGCAAGCTGCTTTTCCACCTCGGTGCCGGACAACGCGAAAGGCGTTTGCAACAGCACCTCCAGCACGGCGCGGCGCACGGGCGTCGGCCGAATGGTATGCCGCCGGAAAATCAGCAGGATAGGGTCACTGGACTTAACATTTGGGGTTGCACCAGAGGAAGGAATGCGCATGAGCAGAGGAATTGACGACTACCAGCAGGCAGTGACGTAAGTAGTTAGCGAATGCGGCTGGCTTCTTCGAGGCGGCGACTTTGGCCGGTGCTGAGCTTGCCGCCCAACCGGTAAGTCAGACTAACGTTCACACGGCGTGTGTCGCCAGTGTGGTTGTAGCGGATGTTGACGGGCTCGTAGATAGAATAACCCCAATAGTGGTCGGTGTGCAGCAGATCCACCACGGCCAGCTTGGCATCGAGCTTCTGCTTGAAAAACGACTTCTTCAAACCCGTTTGCACGCCGAAGTAGCGCCGCAGCAGGTAGCTACCATTCAGCATAGGCGACTGATAGAAAGTGCTCACGTCAAGCGTGAGCTGCCAGGGCAGCTGCACGGTTTGCACCACCGAAAGGTCCACCGACAGGCGGCTGGGATTGAACAACGTGCGACCATCAGGGCGGAAGCGCAGGCGCTGGTAGCGCACATCCACCGTATTCTGCACGTTCCAGAAGGAAGCTAGCTTGAGCGGGGCTACCACCAGCAAGTCGTAGTCGTGGCGGGCGGCGTAGTTATAGTCGCGCAATACAATTTCAGCGGTTTGCTCGTTCTGGCGGGCAAACTGCGCAATGGCGTTGTCGACGCGGGTGTGGCTGAGGGTGAAGGAAAATTCGTCGCGGTAGGTATAGGCGGCGGCAAAGTTCCAGGAGGTTTCGGGCCGCAGGTTGGGATTGCCTTCGTGGTAGGAGTACTTGTCGAAGAAAAACCGCGCCGGGTTCAGTGCCCCGTATTGGGGCCGGTTGATGCGCCGCGTAGCTGACACGTTTAGGGCGTGCTGCTCGCCCAGTTTGCGTCCCAGCGAGAGGTAGGGAAACAGGTTGGTATAATCGCGCGGAGTTACTTGGTTAAGCGTCAGTGACTTTCCTTCTGAGCGGGTGCGCTCCACGCGTAGCCCGCCGTCGAGGCTCACGCTGCCAAGCTGCCGGCCCGCCGTGACGTAGGCGGCGTAAATCTGCTCGCGGTACACGAAGTGGTTGCTAAGCACCGGCGAAAACACGCGCACGCCGTTTTGTAGCGAATCGTAGCGGAAATTGTTGTCGGCCGTCACCGATGCGTATTTCACCCCGCCAGCTAGCTTGGTAGCGGCTAGCGGCCAGGTGAGGTCGGCTTTGAGGGAGCGAATGGCAATCTGGGTAGGTTGGGTGAAGTTGAGCTGCTGATACGTCCCTAGGCTCTGGCCTTCTGCCGAGAAGAGCTGATTAGCCAAAAAACCATCGGAAGTGCTGTGGTAGCGGGCGTAGTCGGCGTCGGCGGTGAGCTGGCGGCCAGCGGTGTCGAGGCGGGCTTTGTAGTTGAGGTTGAACAGGTGCTGGTGGGCCGGCTCGTCGGTGAGGTTGTGGTTGCGCAGCACTTCGTCGCGGCCCGTGCTCGGTTGCTGAATGCGGGTCGGGCCCTGGCCGTCACGCTGCCAGCGGTTGGCGAAGCCGCTGTACACAAAACCTAGGGTCTGACGCGGAGTGAGGTCGAAATCGAGGCCGGCTTTGTAGCTGTGGCCGCGGCTGATTTCCGGGTCGCGGGAGCGGCGGTCGTAGGTGGTCGTGGCGTCGCCGGCGCCGAGGATACGGTAGCTGGTGCGGTCGAGGTAGGAGTGGCGGTAGGTATAGGCGTAGTTGCCGAACACGTTCACGCGGCCAGTTCTCACATTGCCGATCAGGCTTTCCGCCGTTTGCGGGTAGTAACCGCCGCCCCCGCCGGCCGTCAAGCTCAGGGCATAGCCGCGCCGCGTGCTTTTCTTGGTAACAATGTTGATAATGCCCGCGTTGCCCGAGGCGTCGTAGCGCGAGTCGGGGGTGAGCAGCACCTCGATGCGGGCGAGGTTGCTGGCGGGCGTACTCTTGAGGTAGGTGCTGAGTTGGGCGGGCGAGAGGTAGGTGAGCTTGCCGTCGAGCATCACGTTCACGTTGGCGTTGCCGCGCAGCAGGATTTCGTCGTTCTGGGAAATACTCACGCCCGGCGCCCGGCGCAAGGCTTCCAGAGCCGTGCTGCCCGCCGTCGATACCTGTTGGTCCACATTATACACCAGTTTGCCGTCTACCAGTTCCGTGGTTTTCTGCTGGCCCGTCACGGTTACTTCGCGCAGCTGCTTACTCGTTTCGGCTAGCTTTAGCACGGGTAACGCCAAGCTAGGTTGGCCGGCGGCTACGGTAACTGTGGTGCTGGCGGGTTGCGCGCCAAGAGCTGTGGCGCGCAGCACGTAGGCGCCAGCTGCTACGCCGGCCAACTGGTAGCGGCCGGCTGCGTCAGTTTGGGTGGCCGTGGTGAGGGCGCTATCGGGCAGGTGAAGCAGCCGCAGCGTGGCTCCCGGCACCGGCTGAGCCTGGCCATCCACCACGCGCCCGGTGAGCGTAGTGCCGGCTGAAGGTTGCTGCGCAACAGCCAATGGCACGGTCAAGACCCCACTTAAGCAGAGCAGCCCCAAACTAGCTACGGTACGTGTGCAACGGGTAAAGTACATAAAGGAAAGCGGATAGAAATAGCGTAGAGTTTTTAGTAGGAGTGGCGCTAGGTCGGAGCCGCCATTGTGCGACCTAGGCTCAGCGGCGTAGCTGCCGCGGCAGGTTCAAGTAACCGAGCCCAAACAGTCCGACCGCCACCACTAGCAATTGCGCTAGCCCCGCACCCACGCCCTGCCGGGTGAGTGGCGGCGTCCGAAAAACTGGTCGGTGCGAGTAATCCGCCGCGGTGAGCGGGCGGTTACCGAACAGGCGCGGATAGTAGAAGTCCACAATCTGGCGGTGGAAAGCGGGCAGGCTCTCGAAGAAACGCAGGTAGGTAGGCAGGTCGGTGCCCGCCAGCTGGCTGAGCAGGTTTTGGGTGCTCACGGCGGGGTTAACGAGACTGAAGCGGCCGGCCAGCGTTTCCCGAGCCGCCACGGCACCTAGGTAATGCTGCACCACCGGCCGCTGACGCTGGGTGTTGAGTTGGGCGTAGGAAGCAAAGCCTTTGGGCAGCAGGTTGGGCTGCAAGAGCGTGTCGCCGTCGGAAGGGGCTAAGTCGGGGCGCTGGTGCAAGTACGCGCGCACCACGGCCCGCACGGCGTGCTCGTTGTCTTCGTTGTCGATGCCGGTGCGGCGAACCAGCGTGGCGAGTTGCGAGCTGTCGACGGGCCGTACCACGGCCAGCGCGGCGCTGAGCAGGCTGGGTATTACCAGCAAAAACAGCAGCCACAGCCCTACCGCCGCTAGGGCATTCACGGCCGAGTTCTGGTTGAAGCTCACAATCAGCCACACCAAAGCAAACCAAAAGGCGCAGTACGCCAGCACCGTCAGCAGCCACAGCAGCAGGCTGACCGCGTCGGTCTGGAGGCTAGCTCCCGCCACCCCAAACCCAACCACCGATAGCCCAACGGCCAGCGCCGCTACCAGCCCGAAGCCAAAGAGCAGCTTGCCCAGCAATAAGCGGCGCACCGAGGCGGCTTGCACGTGCAACAAAGGCAGCACCCCGTTCTCGCGCTCCGCTGACAACAGCCCGTAGCTCAGCACAATGATGAGCAAGGGCAGCAGGTACACCAGCACAAAAGCCAGGTCGAAGTTGCCGACCAACAGCTTCTGCGGGTTGGCCAGCTCATTCTGAAAAAGTTGATAGTACAAGCCCATACCCGTGAGCCGGTAGTAGCCGGGGTTCAAGTCGCGCTGCCCCACCACCAGGGCGGCGAGGGACGCGGGCGGCAGAGTAGCCGCGTAACCGTGGCGGTACCAGGCGATAGTAGGATTCGTAGCAGTTTGATACGCCTGCTTTTGCGCGGCTTGAGAGGTATCGGCTTGGAAAGCCGCTTGGTAGCCCGCAAACTCGGTATGCTCATCGGCTAGCACCTGCGCCATGATCTGGCGCTGCCCGGCAATCTGGCGCTGACCGTAGTAAATAGCGTAGAGTCCAAACACCGCCAGCACCACTACCAGTGCCACTTGCAGCCGGTTGCGTCGAAAGCGCCGCCATTCGTAGCGAAAAATCAAAGACAGCATAAGGTACGGAAGGTCAGGTCAGGGGAAAGCGGCGGGTGGAGCGGTGCAGAGCCAGCGGAAGTACCACCACCCACAGCAGCAGCGCCAGCAACTCGGGACGGTACTGACGCAGGGTAGACTCCACGGCTGGCAATTGGTAGGAGAAGTCGCGAATAGATGCCCAGAGCGCTGCGCCGGGGTGATACTCGTAAAACTGCCCGTACGTGGAGTGCCAGGCCGCGTCGTGGTGGAGCTGCCGCATGAAGCCGAGGCGGTAGGCGCTGGCCTGGCGTTGAAAGTCGAGGCTAGTCGACAGGTCGGTGCCGGTCAGGGCCATGCTCAAGTTGCGCACGGCCAGATAGGGGGCGAGGAAGCTGGCGTACGTGCTCAGGCGGTTTTGGCGCTCCAGCACCAGGCGCAGACTGTCGCGGTGCAGGGTTTGCACCCGGTCGAGGTAGTCTTCGCCGGCCTGGGAGGCCATCCACTCCATGTTGAGTGGCAACTGTTGCACCGAATCGGCGTGGTAGCGGCGCAAGTAGGCGCGCACGAGGCGGGCCCGCCGCCCGGCCTTGGTGGTATCGCCGGGCAACCCTAGGTCCACGTCCCGGTCGATGGCTTGGTGATACGCCTGCATCGACGGCAGCGTGTACAGGTTGTCACCGAGCGCGGCGGCGGTTTTGGGTACTACAATGCTGAACGTAATCCAGATGGTGAGCAGGGCCAGCAACGCGTTGCGCGAAGAGCTAGCCCACGCTGACACCAGCACGCACAAGCACACAAAGCCGAAAAAGTAGCCTGCGTAGCTCAGCGCCAGCAAGGCGAGCCGGGTAGCTAGGTCAGCCGTCCAGGGCAAGCCGGCCAGCCAGAACGCCCCGCCCAGGGCCACCGCCAAGGTGGGTACCAACAGTGCCAGCACCACGCCGTAGTAAGCCAGCACTTTGCCCCAGGCGAGCTGCCGCCGACTCACACCCTGGCTCAGGGCCAGCCGCAGCGTGCCACTTTCCCGCTCCTGAGTGAAGGCCCCGAAGCACAGAAAAATGATGAGCAGCGGCAGCAACACTTGCAGTACCAAGGCCCCCGACAGCTCCCCGAATCGAATCAGGGCCGAGTAGTCCTGGGCGGGCCGGAACATGAATTCGTGCTGGTAATGGGCCTCCAGGTACACGGAGGTGCCGGTGTAGGCATCGAGGCCGTAGTCAAAGAAGCTCAGGCCGTTTTTGGGTTTGAACACGAACGTGCCGAAGTGGGTGGCAATGTGCGGGTGCTTTTCGCCCTGGCCTACCCACTCGGCGCGGCGCGCGGCCTGGGCCTGGGCCATTTGGGCGCGCTGCCCGGCATAGCTCACGTAGCCTACCGCGCTGGCGGCCAGCAACAAGGCGGCCACCACCAGGCCGAAGAATAATACCTGCCGGTTGCGCAGGGCCGCCCGCCACTCTTTGTGAATAATGCGTTTGAGCATAGGCGTTAAATCATTAGGCGTGCATGTGCTGGAGGTACAGCGCTTCCAGGTCCTCGTAGCTCACGTCGGTGGCGCGGAAGGATTCCAGCAAGTGCCCCTGCTTCATAATGCCGATGTGGGTGCCCGTGTCCTTGGCCCGAAATAGGTCGTGGGTGGCCATGAGCGTGGCGACGCCCTGGGCTTGGAGGCGCAGCAACAGCGCCGAAAACTCATTGCTAGCTTGTGGGTCGAGGCCGGAGGTGGGCTCGTCAAGTAGCAGCACCTTGGCCTCTTTCGCTACGGCTAGGGCAATACCCACTTTCTGGCGCATGCCTTTGGAGTAAGCCGACACGCGCCGCTGGGCAAACTCCTCCCGCAACCCGGCCTCGCGCAGCAGCCGCAGTAACTCCGCCTTCGGGTACGACTTCCCCGCCAACCCGCAGAAAAAGTCCAGGTTCTCCAGGCCCGTCAGGTCGGGGTAGAGCATTAGGTTTTCGGGGATGTAGGCCAGAAACTGCTTGGTCTCCGCCCCGCGTTCGTGCACTGGTAGCCCGTTGATGAAGGCTGCTCCGCCGCTGGGCTCGATAAAGTCCAGAAACAGGTTGATGGTGGTGCTTTTGCCGGCCCCGTTCGCCCCGAGCAGACAGTAGATGTCGCCGGGGCGCACGAGCAGGTTCAGCGGGTGCAGGGCCGTAAAGTCGCCGTAGCGTTTGGTCAGGTCGCGGGCTTCGAGCATCGTTAGTTTAGTTTGGCGAAGCCCGTAAGCTGGCCGGGCAGGGTCATTTTCTTGCTTACCGTGCCGTCGCTGAGCTTGTATTGGTAAAGGCTGTTCTCGGTTTTGGTGCTCACGCTCAGCAGCACGCTCTGGTCGTCGAATTGGCGCATCAGCGACGACTGCGACCCGTAGATCTGGGGCAGGTTGGGCAGGGCCCCACCGCTGGTCTTGGCGTTCAGGTCGAGCTTATAGTACTTGTAGTTCGGACCGCTGAACTCATAAGAATCGCTCGGGTCTTCAATGCGCGTGGTGAAAGCTAGGCCGTTGCCGAACTGGTAGAGGCCTTTGCAGTCCTTGCCCGTCGCGGCTTTTAGGTCGAAAAAGTATGTCGGGTCGAAGCGAGTTTCGCCAGCCTTAATGCGCAGCACGCCGCTTGGCACCTTACTCGTGCCGTCGCCTTGCACGTAAATGTCGCCGTTGGCGGCCTTGCTGAAGCACTGCACAGCGCCCGAGGAAAACACCCTAGCCGTGCGACCGTCAGCAATCACCTTTTCCACTTGGCCCGTTGGCAGATCAATTACCGCCACGTGCGCCGAATCGGTGAGGGCATCAAAGGCGCTATTTTCATAATACACAGCCCAGAATAGCTTCGTGTCGCGTACCATCGAACCTAGGTAGTAGGTGCTGCGCGCGCCGGTTTTTTGCAGCTTCGCTAGGTTCACCTCGCCCGTCGTGATGAAGGTGGTGGGGTTGAACTTCACCAGCCGGGCCAGGCCGCCGCCCACCGAGGCGTAGGCTTCCGTGTCGCTCACGAATTGCACGTCGGAGAAGGTATTGGCGCCCGGCACCACCAGCCGGCCAGCTTCCACGGGTCGCCCGGTGGCGGGGTCGAAGGTATACTTAGTGAGCGTGGCTGGCGCCGCGTACTTCGACGTGTACAAGGCTTGCTTGTAGTGCCACATGGTGGCGAAGCTCGCCTGTTCAGTAGCATTCTTGGTGTCGAGGGTAGTGCCGTTCAGGTCCGCGATGCCCTGGATGTAAGTAGTTTGGCTAGGATAGGCCCCGCCCACGGTACTCACGGCGTAGTTGACGGTGACGGTGGGCTGCTCAGTTTTAGGGTCATCGTCGCCGCAGGCGCTGAACATGAGCGGAGCCACAACCAGACTGGCGGCCAGAAAGCCATTGCGGAGGGTAAAGGTGTGCATGAGGGAATGTTGAATGGTTAGTTGTGAATAGTGAGTTGTCGATTAGTTCTTCCTGATAAAGGCCCGCAGTTTAAGGTGGCCTGAGCGGCCGGGACGCTGCACATTATAGTTATCGTAGGCCGCGGCGTTAGCGAGGTTGTGTACCTCGGCGCTCAGCGTCAGCCGCTCGCCAGCTAGGGCGTAGCTCACGCCGGTGTTCTGGATGAATTGGCTGGGAATGTTGGCCTTGGTATCGGCGGCGCCATCGTCCCAGTAGAGGAAAAACTGTTGCACATAGCTGGCCTGCCACCAGGCGCTCAACCGACGGCCGGTACCGCCCACGTTGGCCTTGGTGAACTGCACCTCCGCGTTGCCGAACAGGTAAGGCACGTTGGGCATGCGGGCATTGAAGTACTTGGCGTCGGTGCTACCGCTCTGGTTGGGAGGCGTGCGGTTGCGAATGTCTTGGTAGGTGGCGTTCAGCGCTAAGCTGAGGAGCGGAATAGGCGCGAAGCGCACGGCCGCTTCCGCACCGAGGGTGCGCGCACTCAGCAGGTTCTGGTTTTGCGTGTCGCGAATGGAGGGCGGCTGGTAGATGACGTTGCCGGCCCCGCGCACGAAGCCGCTGACCTCGGCACTCCACTTCGGGCGCTCGTAGTGCACCTCCAGGTTGGCATTATGGCTGGTTTCGGGGCGTAGAGCGGGGTTGGCCCGCACCAACACCCCATCCCCAAACAACTCGTACTCGTCGGGCAAGCGAGTGGCGTACTCGTAGCTAGCTTTTAGCGCCCAGGCTGGGGCGGGCTGCCAGCGCACAAGCTGGTTGGCGCCGAATTGCTGCCGGCCCTGCTGCGTTTGTAGGTAGTTGCCATCCGCTTGCTTACCGTACGCATCCGATTGGTAGCCAAAGTACTTCACCGCCGTGGAGCTGCTCCAGCGCTGGTCGGCCCAGTCGTGTTCGTACGCGAGGCCAGCCACCAGCTTGCCGAGGGTAGCTGGGTCCTGGGCGTAGTCGCGCTCCTGCCGGGCCACAATAACCGCATCGTGTCCCTGCCGGCGGAAGTAGCTGCCGAGCACATTGCCCACGAGCCGCCCGTGTGCGCCTAAGCTTTGAGTGGCATTCAGCCGCGCCACGCTCGTGTGCGAGGTGAGCGTGAGCAGGCTACCTAGCCCATTAATTTCACCTGAGCTGAAGCGCCGCCGCTCAGTCACCGTGCCATCCCAGTTGTAGATGTTACGGCTGGTGTCGATCAGGACGCCCCGAATGCGAGTGTAGCCCACGTAGGCGCGCACATCGAGGCCGGGACGCAAGGCGTTTTTTTGATAAGACAATGCCGTGCCAGCGCTGTTTTCCTGATAAAGAGCCCCACCGTACGCTTGTAGCATCTGCACGTTGTGTTGCAGTTCCCGGTTAAGGCCCGCCCCGAAGGCAGTAAGTGCGAGCTTGTCGGCCCAGGCGCGGTCCTGCCAACCCACTTCTACCCGACCCAGGTAGTTGCTAAACTGGTCGTGAAAGCGGCGCACCGTGCGCCGTTCGGGCGTGTAGGTGGTACTGATTACCTCGGCCTGAACTTTATAGTCGTTGTCGGCGTGATTGAAAAAGCCATTTCCCGCCACGTAAAAACCCGTTTTGGGGAAAACGTAGCGCCCGTTTAGCGCGGCTTTGTGGGTGTTGAAAGAGCTGTGTTCGTAGGAAGCGTCGGCGTAGGAAAATGCTTCTCGGCGAGTTACCACGTTCAGGGCCCCGCCTAAAGCGTCGGCCCCTAGGCTTACAGGCGTCACGCCGCGGTACACGTCTACGCGTTCCAGCAGGTTCACCGGCAATACATTCAGGCCTAGCCCGCGGCCGTAGAATTCCAGCGGAATGCCGTCGAGGAACACGCGCACTTGCTTGCCCCCTAGCCCGTTCAACGATAGGTTTGCGTTGCTACCCAGTCCCCCATCCTGGCGGATGCGTACGCCCGGCACCCGGTTAACCAGCTCCGTCAGCCCGAAAGCTTGGGCATAATACGGTCGCACATCCAACACCGCTACAGACTGCGTGCTCTTTTGCAACAATGTTGCTTCCGACTGTCCCTGCACTTGCACGGAGCGGAGTTCCTGTGCGCTGGCTTGCAAGGCAAAAGCTAAGTGTGGCGCTTGCCCAGCGCGCACTTGTACCACTCGCGTTTGAGCGTGGTAGCCCATCATGCGCACTTCTACGTGGTAGGGACCAGGGCATACTCGGAAGCGACCATTACCCAACGCGTCGACGGCTAACGACTCGCCGGTTTCGAGCAGCCGAATGGTCGTGCCGGGTAAGGGCAAGCTAGTTGCGTGGTCCGCCACGTGCAGAGTCAAAGCCAGCGTGCAAGCGGCAGCGGGTGGCGAGCTAGCCTGGCCTAAAGCAGCAGGATACCGTAGAAGCGCCAGCAGGAAAAGCAAGATCCAACCGCCTCTTACCCAGGTAGTAAGTGGAAAAGTAAAGGACATGAAACAGCAGGAAGCCACCAGGCAACGTGGCACGGTACCTAGCCTATGGCGGACGGTTGCATCACACGACGCACCGCGTCAGGAGCCCAACGTGCCACGCTGGGCTAGGCTGCCGGTGGCCCGCGCAGGGCCGCGCCGGGCAGCAAGTGCAGGGGCGGGCACACGGCTATAAGTGCTTGGTATTCGGAATAGTGCAGCTGGATATGCGGTAATGATGCCCGAATCGGCAGCGCCGGCTGAAACGCCGCGTTGTAGAGTTGCTCGGCGTGGCAATGCTGGTGTTGCGCCGATACGCTAGCCTGGCCGCCAGCAAGTTTGTGCTTGGTAGATGGTGGCGCTACTTCAACAGTATGATGGTGGGCATGCAGGCTCAACACTGCCGCTTCGGGCGCCATCACGCGTCCTAGCAGCAGCAATAACCACCATGCCCCTAATCTACTGCGTAACCGTTGCATCCACTTTGTGCTACCGAATAATCCAAAGGTAACAAGCTGTTTTGCTTATGCAACAAAATTGCAAGTTAATTATTACTAGTGTATAGCTACCTAGCCTATTGGGCTACCGGAGCCCTCAATTCGTTTGGAGAACGAGTTCTGGCCGCTGCTTTCGGAAGGACCACATCGTGAAGCCCAGCATTAGCAACGCATAGGTGACATTCTCCACTGCCAGGCTATAGTAAATGCCGGTTAGCCCCAGAAAGCGCGGCACGAGCAAAATGAGCGGCACAAACAGCAACTCGCGTCCGAAGGAGAGCATGGTAGCCCGTCGTGCCTGCCCCGTGGCCTGAAAATACACGTAGCCCGTGGAGGCTAGCGGCGTGCCGAGTAGTACGAGCATTAGCATCCGAAAATGAGCCAAGTCGCCTGCGGTAAAGACGGTATGAGGGAGCAACAAATGCAGTACATGGACTGGAAATAGCAACGAAGGCAAGCTGAGCAGTAGCAGCAACCCCATGCCGGCTAGTCGAAACACCTGCACGGCTTGTTGGCTGCGTGCGTCGTTTCCGGCTCCGTGGTTGATCCCAACAATGGGCTGCAACGCCTGCAGTAGGCCGAAAACAGGTAGCATGGAAAAACTGTAGATACGGTACACGGCTCCAAAGAAAGCCAGCTCAGCCGCCGAACCGTAATGGGCTACTGATTTGAAAATTAAGATTTGGCGCACAAAGCTGGTCACCTGCATCAGAAAGGCTGAGGAGCCAATAGCGAGGATTTCACGGGTCAATACCCAATCAAAGTAAAAACGCAATGGTCCTAATGCCAGCGCCGTGCGGCCGCGCAGCAGATGCTGCAAGTTTAGGCCACAGTACAGCAGCATGGCGAATCCTGTACCGGCTGCTGCTCCGCGTACACCTAGGTGCAAGCCTTTCACCAGTGTGGCAGCCAGCACCATGTTCGTCACAACGGCTACCCCCGAATACGTCATCGCCTGCCGAATCTGGCCTGTGGCCCGAATCAGCATACTCGACGACAAGCTCAGTAAGGTGAAGAAGCTGCCCAGCACCAAGAGTTGGTAATACGCGGTACCGTATTCCAGCACCAGCCCGGAACCACCCAGCAGCCGCACCCAGTCACCCGCAAACCAATACCCAACCACGCTCAACGTACCGCCTAGTAGTAGGCTCAACGTGAGTAGCAGATTGAGTAGCTCGCGCTGCCGTAGCCAGTCGTTGGCCCCGAGACTACGGCTGGCCACGGAAGTTACTCCCGCTGATAAGAGCGCTACTAAACTAGAAACAATGATCGTGAGCGGAAATACGAGCACCAGCCCGGCCAGCGCCTCGGGCCCAACCCAGCGTCCCACAAATACGGCATCCACGAAGGAGTTGACCGAAACGATGAGCATACCCAGAATACCAGGTACGGCCAGGCGTCCTAGCAACCGCCAAAGATTGTCGTGGAGGAAGGCGTGGGTAGAAGGGCGCACAGGTAACGGCAAGAACGCCAGCCCCGCAGAAGCTAGCTTGGGAAAGGAAATAAGAAATTTTACGGCTTAATCAGGGCACTAGCTCCCGAATCAGTCCTTCGTCTAGCAGCAACTGGTAAGCGGCTTGTTCCTCGGGATCGGTCAGCTGCGCCCGGCTGCTGAGGCCATCGGCGCGGTGCCACACGGTCCGGGTTGGGCCCGTTAGTTCGTAGGCTTCGTCGGTTTCGCCCGTTAGCACGTAGGTGATAGGGTGTCCGTCTACTTCCTTCTCCAAGGCGAGCAGTTGCTGATTGCGCAAAAAGGTGGGCTCGGACGCGAGGCGCAAGGGCAGGATCTCTCGTTCTTCATTATACAACACAAAGCACTGCGGCGCCGCTGATTCTATCGTTAGCGTGCCGCAAGCCGGTACCTTGCGCACGGAGCTAGCAGTGGTGGGCTGCTGCTGGGGATGATACTCCACTACCTGAATAGGCACTGGTTCCGGCCCTGGGTTCGTGACCGTAGCGACTAAGCTTCCCGGGAGCCTAGCTTCAGCAGGGCTGAGGTGCAGTTCTTCGACCAGGAAAAAATCGTCGGCAGCGGTGCCCGAGTGTTGCAGGCGTCCATCCGTGTACAACTCCGAAAGCAAGGTGTACTTCCCCAGCGGCGCCTCAGCGGGTACTGCATAGGTAAAATAATAGTGTCGGCCGGTATGAATGCCACGCAACATCTCCACTAATGCTTCGCGTTGGTGACGACCACTTAGGTAGCTAGCTAATACCAGCAGAGGCACCTCTTTGGGCAGGTGTTGCGCTACTGCAGCAGCGGGCGCAGTTGGTACGGGTCCTGGCAATGCCAAGATCGGGCCTTCGTGCAGCAGGGTTACATGGCCATCAGGCGCTTGTACCCCAAGGCGTACAAAAGGCATGATGTGGGTCTGGGTGAGCTGGGAGGTGTTAAAATTCCAGTGGATGGTAACGGAGGTACCGCGCCGGGTGCGCTTGGGAAAGATGCTCATACTTTACGCAGGGCGCGCAAGTGCGCTTTACTGTAGCGCTCCGGGTAGAACTGGAACCACTTTCGGACGGTGTCCTCCCCTAGATGGTCGTAGGTCGCCCCGAGCAAGGCTTCCATTCGATCTAAGTACTGTTGTCGGCTTTGCTCGGGCTGTTGCGCACGTAACTGCACTTGCTGCGCCTTTTCTTGCTTGGTGGCCGGCAAGTGGTGCAGGTATTTTTGGAAGTGCGTCTGGCAGAAGGCGTGATAAGCGGGCGTGAACAGGATAAAGTTGTGCCACATCTCGTCCAAGATCAGCAAGTCATCCGGAATGAAAATTGGGTAGAGTTGACTCAGGTATAAAAACTTCTTGGTTTCTTGAAAGATATCCTGGGCTTCTTCCTCCTCAACCCCTACCAAGTCGGTGAAGCGAGAAATGACGTCTTCGTTCTGGTAGGCCAAGATAGCAGCTAGTTGAGGTGTTTGCATAGTGGCATATAAGAGTGTAGATACCAAGTGTGCTTAGCTAAAAAAGGGCAGATGCCATTGCTGACATCTGCCCTTTTCGATTGCTTACAGGCCTACTGTGCAGTGAGTAGAGCCTGCGCAATGTACAGTGCCCGCGGGAGCCAGTGCTTTCTGAGATAAGATGTTGGCAATAAGAACTTGGCGATTGGTCAATTGTACTTTTTTCATGGTAGATAAGAAAGAATACAGGAGTGCCTACTCGATCAAAGGTTTTCGGCGGCGCCTTATCGTTGCAACAATGATCAATACTAAAGCTTTTGATTTATTAATGCAACTTAACTGCATTAATAAATCAAAAGCTTCATGATTTAGAAGGTTATCACGTCATAGGTGTTATAAATTAAGCTATTTACAGGTATTATTTAATGCAACATTGTTACATTATAGAGTGATCGATGCATGTTGTCCACGCTGTCCTACTGTTCGGATTGGAGGTAATAAGGCGTAGAATACGCTTGCTACTATACACAGTACCGACAAATACCCGCGTGCCATACTTGCCTCTTTGCCGTCGTAACCGATAGGTGTCTGCTAACCGATAGGTGTCTGCTACTTGCTCGTGCGCGACGACTCTTTTTAGCTCACTAGTGTCCTACAGATCGAAAAAATACCTTATAGCAGTTGAGTAACGAATCGACGAACTGCGCTTCCACGGTTCATCACTCGGCGGACTTAAGTGGCACTGTAAACCTCTTTTCGCTGAACGAATGACCTCTATTGAGAAGGAGTGAAAACCTGCCTTCTATTTAAATTAGAGCAGTTTATGGACTGAGTTGTTCACGAAAAAGACCGTTTCGTTGAACAGATTAAATGAGAAATACCTCTCAGTTTGCATCGAAGCAGATGCCTAGCAGAACACGATCAGGCACTAGAAGGTCTTCCTGCTAAGAGGGGCTGTACCTTTCTACTTAGCTCTTGTCTTTGCTTGCCGCAACCTATTGATGAGCAAGGCGTTGTAGGGCCACCCAACAGTCAAGCCGAATAAACTACTGATGCAAAGCCAGGCAAACCAGTCGCCCCACGCCCGGTAGGGGGTCCAGACCTGTTGCACCGGCACCTCGGCCACGAACGCTTGCACGGTGGGCATGAGATGGTACTGGCTGCGTACTTCTTCCCCGTAGGCCGTGGTCAGGCTGCTTTTGCCCTGGCTCGTGATGCGAAACAGGGCAAAGCCATTTTCCAGGGCCCTGGCCGCCGCCATGCGGGCGTGCAGGTCGCAGATACCGGGCCAGTCCGCCGCGGGCGCAAACAGGATCGCCGCCGCGCCGGCCTGCCGGATCAGGTCGGGGTAGTCGAAGTCCGCGCAGATGGCCCCTGCGTACGCCACGGAGCCTACCTGAAAGACCGTTGGGGGCTGCCGGCCCACCACGGCGGGCTCGCGCCCGCTGACGGGTTTGTTTTTCTCGTAATCGTAGACCACCTGCCCTTGGGGAGAAAAGATGGTGAGGTGGTTGATGCCTGCTCGGGTCGGAAAGCCTTGGTCCACTAGAAAGTAGGTCACGCCCAAGTAGAGACCGTTCGCCACGGCAAAGCGCGCGTTGCGGGCCGCGAACGCCGCCGAGTCGGCGCGGTACACCACCAGGCTCGCCTCCTGCCAGATCACCCACTGCGGCTGGTAGCGCCGGGCATAGTGCTGGGTCTGCGCCAAGTAGTAGCGGTGCGCCGCTTTCGCTTGTTGCCGAATACGCGTGCTATCCCGACCGAGCGTCAGCTGCCGCGCCCACACCAGGTCCCGAAACCAAGGCCAGGACGACGCATCCTGAAACGTAAGGCCCAGCACCCGGACGGTCGCTTCAACGCGCGCTTGCTGGTGTACCCGCAGCCAACCCCCACCCAAGCAAAGGACCAGCAGCCCCACGGCAAGCGCGACTGGCCAGCCGCCCAGCGGGCGTAACCGCCGCTGCAGGGCCTCAAACAAGAGACTGGCGATGGCATAGAGCAGAAAGGTGATGCCGTAGAGGCCCGTCACCGCCAGCAGTTGCAACAGGTACACGTTGCCCTGCGAGTAGCTTACCGAACCCCACGTCCCATTAGGCCCCAGCGCCAGCCCATACTCGACACTGACAGCCGCCAGCGGTAGGAGCATCCAGCGGTACGCCGCGCTTGTCCGTGAGGCCAGTAGCCGCTGCAGTAGAAAGGGCAACAGGTAGGTAGCGGCAAACAGCAGGTTGGTCAGGTGAAAGGCGTCCCCAGTTAGGATATTGACGGTATGCTGCGTGCTGTAGAGGAGCGTCAGGCCCAGCACCCCTACCCCGTAGCCCACCCCAGGACGGGTCTGGTGAAAGAAGAGCAGCCACAACAGGGGCACCACCCAGGCCATAAACGCCCAGTCGGGGTGCTCGCCCGACCAGTATTCTAGCAGGCCCAAGGGGAGTACGAGCCAAGGCCAAGCGGGCCAGCGATCCTCGGCGAAACGAAAAGAGAGCATGCAGTAAAGGTGCGCTCTTCGGCACCAACGGCCACTTGATTACAATCAAGAAATGCGCGACCGCTTAGCGCGCACCCGGCTGAGGGTTTCGGGCGTGATGCCCAAATAGGAGGCAATCATGCCCAGCGGCAGGCGGCCCAGCAGAGGCTGGTAGCAGGTGCAGAAGTGCTGGTATTTCTGCGCTGGCGAGGTGAAACGCAGCGAGTTGAGCCGCTCGGACTGCTGGATAAACTGGGCGCTCATAATCATGCGCCCGAAGCGTTCCATTTCGTGGAACTGGTCAAAGAGATACAGCAAGTCCTCCAACGACCAAGAATATGCTTCCGTCGGCTCGATCGCGGCAATGGCGTAGGCGTCCGGCACGCCTCGCATAAAGCTGTAGGCGGAAGTCATCCACTCGTTTTCGGCGGCAAAGCCATCCGTTACAATTTTGCCGTCCTGGTTGAAGTAGATGCGCACGAGTCCGCGCTGAATCCAGTAGGTGCGCCGGCAGATCGTATCGGCTTGATGCAGCAGTTCGTGCTTGCCAAATTGGTGCGACTGGGTGCGCTGGCGCAACGTGGCGACCAGTTCCGCCGAGAGGGGGACAAACTGCGCGATATGGTCCAGGAAGGCCTGCATACGCGGGGCAAGATAGGTACCTGGGCAGGATTTATGGTGCCGCACCAACTAACAGCATCGACCTATATCGGTAATTGCTAAGGCTTCTCTGCTCATCATGGCGTATGACGAGCGGAGAAGCCTTAGCAATCAGTAAGGCCTCTTCTCATCAGAAGCTTCCTGATTGCTACTTGCTTGTTCTCTGTTTCCCTGGCAGGGAGCATCACCTGCTAGTCCTAGCAAAGTGAGGTAAAAGGAACTGCGTAGTTTAGGGGTGGGGAAGCGTACAGTTTAGCCTTCGAGATGTAGCCACCAGCATTCTTCACGATGTAGCGTTAGGCGTACGCAGCGAAAAGGAAGGCAAAGAAAAACAAGCTGGTGAAAATAAGCTTCGCGTGCATGGCACTCGATAAAGTAGCTACTAGCTACCTTATCCAACTTTCACTTCAACTGCGTAGCACCAGACAGCCAAAAACCCGGTCCATGATTGGACTTTCCTCTGCTGGTAAAGCGTAAATACTTTTTCTGGCGTGACTCACTCCTCATTGATTCCCTTCTGTTGACCGGTAATACACCGGCCTACCTGTTCTGAAGGCCCGCATTATAAGTTGGCGTAGCTCTTGTGTATGCATAGTTTTTCCTCCTCTATGTCGCTGATTTCCTTTTTGAAGACCTTAGCTGTGCTGACGGCCTTAGTGCTGCTCACCTTTTTTGGCTTGCAGTACCTACATCTGTCCACAGGCGCCTTGCTGGACTGGCTGGTTGGGGTGGTGATCTTCTGGTGGCTACTGGCGATTACTGTGCTGCCCTGGAACGTCCACTTTGCCGCCCAAGACGTAGTGGATGAAGCCCGGCTTTCTCAACAGCATGGTCTAACGGTACCAGTTGAAAGCCTACAGTATGCCCGCAGTATTGCCCAGCGGTTCCGCTGGCTCGCCCTCGCTCTACACCTAGGTTCTGCCTTAATCCTGTTTATGCTAGCTTACTATCATTGGGTAAGCTTCGGCTACGTAGCGGCTGGAGCGGCGCTGGCCCTTACGATCGTGCGGCCTTTACAGCGAGCGTACAGTTACCTGAGTGCGCGTTTGCAAGCGCTGAACCATCAAGTACATTACCCACGGGAGGATGTGCTGGAACTACGCACGCGGGTACAAGCCTTAGAAGATTCGTTGGACCAAGTCAGCCAGCGTATCAACCCGGAGGAGGAGGGTTCGTGGGCACACGAGCAATTGCACACCCAAGCGCTGCTGCGTCAACAGGTTGATCGATTGGACGCCCGTCTAGAAGAGCTCACGCGTCAGAACAATCGGGAGCATGAAGCCCTCGCTCGACAAACAGCTGCTGGCATCGCTCAGTTAAGTGAAGATGCCCAGTTTCTGAACCAAGTACGCGACCTCATTCGCTTTGTCAAGAACGCCTAACAACTTCCAGAAAATGTGCGGGCCATTTAGCGTCGACTAGGCCTTAGGTAAAAGTTTGGTACAAATATTACATGGGTTGGTGCTGTCCTTTGGCTACGTGGGTGTTGACCAGCGGTGGGCTGGCCTTATTTTACCACGGCCATCGGCACACATCCGTTCATTGGCGGGCTAAGAACTAGAACCAAGGCCCTTGACGATACCGTAGGCCAGCAGGCCGATACCCGCTGCCCCCGGCACCCACACCAGCAGGGCTTGCCCGCCGGAAACGATGGCGAATTGCTGCGGGCCGGCAAAGAGGTAACGGATGGCAACTTCCTCGCCCTTCCGATACCTAGCGGGGATGGTACCCACGTGGTGGCAGCCGATTATCCAATCCTGTTGGTGCGTCTGGAAGCGCACCACCGGATAATACACCTTTCCTTTATATTCTAAGCGGCAGACAATGCCAGGCACCACTACGCCTTCCCGCTCCAAGCGCGCCTGGTAGCGGTGTTGCTGGCGGGCCAGCAGCAGCCCCCCACCCAGCAGGAAGGCACACAACCACTCCAGATTGTCGGTGGGGAAAGCGGGTAGGGCAGAAAAGAAGACTACGGTCAAGCGGCGGCAAGGTAGGCGGAGAAAAAGTGGGTGAAAGCGTGAGGAGCAAGCAAAAAATAAGCTGGTTTGACCGGTTTCCGTTGCCGGGCACTCAGGCCCGATCTGGGCTTTAGTGGAAGCTTCTGGCGGCACGTTGCCAGTCGCAGCACCAGCGAACGGCCGTATGGCGTGCTACCACTAGAATTTGCTTCCGCGAGCTGGCCCATGAGCGTGGAGCAGACGGCTTAGGGCTGGGGTTGCACGTGGGCCAGTAGGGTTAGGAAGGCAGCTCGCGTCAGGCCGGTAGCGTACAGCATGACCTGCGCCTTGGGCGCCATAAAATGCAAGTAGGTGACGAGCACGCGCTGCGGACGACCCATGAAATAATCGGTTTCGTATACTTGCACGGGCTGACCTGCTACCCGGGCCGACCACTCGGCTACCGCATGCATTGGGCCGCCATCGCGCGTTGGCCCGGGCTGCCAGTGCAGCATGTGCAACGCGCGGCCACCAGGCGCTTCCCACCGTCGAAATTCCAGATGGGCCGAGACGCCGGGCAAGGAGGCCAGCGGAACCTCTTCGGCCGTAGTGTCGACCAGCGTGTACGCAGCCGGCAGCGAGAGTAACAAGTTGGCCACAAGCCAAGGGCCGGTCTCCATACGCTAGCAGGGGTAGTCTAATGAGAACGGGAAGGGAACGTAGCCGGTCAGCCGAAGGCGTCTGTCGTCCTGCGCACCTAGCCTGACCTACACCGCCTGAAAAAACACATTAGCGGCCTGTTGGCTTACTTTCCTTAAAAATCGCTTGGGAGTCTCGTTGGCACGGCGTTGGACCTCCCTCTTTGCCAGCATCTTATTCGCAGTCGAATGCGTAAGGGGCACCTAAGCAATTGCCCTACTCCTGACTGCTTCTTATTCTTTTGTCCGTCTTGCTAAAAACTTAGGTTATCGCCAGTTTATTAGAACTGTTCGACCTGCTCAACAGGCTCCTTTGCTGTATCAAATCGAACAGTCGCCATCAGGTGAATGGGACTGTCTTGCCCTGCGATGAGGCCTTGGTCAAACGTCTGTAAGGCAAGCACCCGAAACTTCTGGGCATAGATAGTGAGGGTCCGGGCATCTAGGTCCGCCACCGCCAGCCGTTGGTCGCGCCTCACGGTCCAGACGGGCAAAGCAACTCGGAAGCCGGCCGTTTCCCACACAGCAGGCCCCCCTGCCCTGTCATGTAATTTCCGCTTCGAATGATCCGGATAAACCAAGAAGCAGTTGCCCCCAACAGGGGCTCCCATGGCAATTTCAGACAGCACCCCGTATTCAAGCCGATAGTGCCCGTTTGGGGAAAATAGGTTCTTGTCTTCGTTGGAAAAATTCCAGGGGGTAGAGTTGCTAGTAGTCATGTAGTTAAGTAGTGCTGGTCAGCTAATTTTCTTCACTTACCCGCAAAGCTAACTGAGAAGAAAGGAGACGAGCAGGCCACTACTGACCCTATTATTGAAGACTAAGCAGTTGTTTGGCAAACCAATCGGCACCTCGCCTTGCGAGCCGTACTAATGGCTCGTGAGGCGACATGCCAGAGCGGATACGCTGGCGCAGGATAGTGAGGCCGTAGCGACGGTAGCTGGTAGCCTAGCCCCAAGCGCCATCAACTTGGCAAAAAATCAGGTAGTTTGTTTGTTTTTGACTTCTGCCAGCTTGGCCAGGACAGGTCCTTTATTTTGCAGGGTAAAGGCCACGAATTTATCCTCTTTAACAGCCAACCGCACCACCATAGGCAGCCAGGGATAGACGTTACGGGCCAGCAGTTCGATCGTTTCGTCGTGTTGGGCCGCGGCCAGTGCTTGGTCGGCATACGGGGCAATCTTGGGCCAGTGTTCGGCCAGTACAGGTCCCACCGCATTCAACACTTTGCCGGTGAGGTCGCTGCCTTCAGTGCCATTGTCTTTACCTGTTAGAGAGGGAAGCATTAGATTTTTATTAGTGTTGTAGAATGAATCGTTAACCAACAGCCTTTTCGTTAGTTTCAACTACTAGTAACTATCGTCTATAATTGAAACCAAAGAGGTTGCGACGTTGCTTCACGGGGCAGAACGAGTAGGGCGTGTATGACCCCGAAAGTCGGGCTGCCCCGTTTTTTATGCCCCGCTACTTTTTAGGTGGGTAGAGTAGCCCGCTATCACGCTCTATACGCCTAGCAGCAGGTAACAGGGCGGGCACAGCTTCTAGTTGCTCATCTTTTCCCTACGGAAACGACTTTCCGCGAGCCGCCGGAGCCTCTTCGTCGTCTTCGTACTTACTAAAATACCAGTCGTTGGAGTACGTAGCGATGAGCTGGCCGTCTTTCATAATAACGCTACAGCCGTGCCCGGCCCAGGCCGGCTCAAATTCGATGGCCCCGTAGCGGTGGCGCAGCGTCGGCTCCTCGGGAATGGACACCTGGGTTAGATTGCTTTGCGCGTACGCATCCTCGGCCGAGTAGATACCAAATTCGCGCTGGTTCACCACCAGCTCGGGCTCGCCGGTATCGGGTCCAAAGCCGTAGTTGATGTTCTTGAAATCGTCGAGGCAATCGGCCCACAGCAGTTGCTTCACGGTAGGCAACTCCGCCGGCGAAAGGGCAAGAAAGTCGTTCAGTACGGCGGCCATGCGCTCGGTAATAACACGACCGGAATTGAATTCGGGCATAAATCGCACCTTGACCGGGTGGCCAAACAGCGTTGAATCCACGGTAAGGTTGGCAAAATTGGAATCATCCCAGGTGCAGGTGCGCAGTATCTCGCCGCGGGTCATAAGGTGATAGCTTGATGGGTGAGGTAGCAATAATCTTACTGCTGGAAGGCGGTGATTTTCTGTAACGCAATTGTTGCCGCAAGCTGCCCATTGTGTTGAGCAGTGGTGGCCAATTCAGTCAGCCTAGCGATGGCGGGCTGACAGCGATGAAAGCACAATAGTTCGATTGCCTGTTCCTGCACGTACATGTCCGCATCGTTCAGCAACGAGTAAAGGATCCCTTCTTGTGTGCAAAACGCTCACCCCCGTTTCTGGCTAAGTTAAGCACCTGTGGGGCAGTCTTAGCTAACAAATAAGAGCCGGCTACTGCTGGTAGCCGGCTCTTGCTCTTTTGCGGAAGAAGCGTTTATTCCAGGATCAAGCGTTGGCTTAGCACCCGCTGCCCAGCGCGCACCTGCACCGTGTACAGGCCCGCGGGCAGATGAGCCAGGGCGAGTTCGGTGTCCGCTTGCGCAGCCAGCGTTTTCTCCAGCACCACCTGCCCAAGGGCGTTACGGACACTTACCTGCACCGACTGAGAGGCTAGGTCGAGAGGGAGTTGTAGTTGCACGCGGCCGTGGGCTGGA
>Ga0325401_1000672_pt1 | contig 25935 bp, 23 predicted proteins | sample PopdelMetagenome_FD_205666 | JGI IMG/M metagenome (GOLD analysis project Ga0325401, IMG submission 205666) | Populus deltoides microbial communities from Bellville, Georgia, United States - Xylem-PdKOR-R2 | ecosystem: Host-associated > Plants > Phyllosphere > Stem > Wood/Secondary xylem | place...
TCCCCCCCCAAAAGTTTACTAATAATAAAAGAAAATCAAAGCCAGGCTCCTCTCTTTCCAAACAGCAGAAATTCAGTCCTCAACTTTCTAAAGCTCCCCTTTTTCCAGCCTTCCCTCCACCCAAACAGTATCCAATTAACACAAAATCCACCAATCAAACATACAAGTAAGGCTAAAACATACAATAACAACACCCATCAAAACATCAAACAAACCAATCCTAAAATTCAAATCCTTTTTTCCAATTCTAACACTAACCCACAAGCCAATTTTTTTTAAAAAAGAAACATGAAAGAAAAGCTTACCATGGAGTAAAGTCATCATCATCTTCAAAAAATGGAAAACCACCCATTTCTCTTTCCCACACTCTAATAAGCCAAATTGAATACAACACCATTGCTATACCAACCATTCCTATCAAACAATTCACTAACTTCAATATTGACTGAATGCAACTCCTTATTACACTCACCATTTTTCCTTTCCTTTATTCAATTACAGCTAAAACCCCAAAACAAACTGACTAATTTCACCAAATTAAAAAAGAAAATAAGAAAGCCCCGAGATTTTTTAAATCTTGGGGGCTTCAAATACTTGATAAATCAAATAATTTTCGTTTTTTTTTTTTTTTTTTGTGTGTTTCATCAGCTAAGGTTTCTTTCCGTGTTTTAAGGAGTCGTTTGCTAAAAATCTCACAATGTGTTACGAATATATAAACCCATCTTACTGATGTGATCGCAAAGTTGCTGTGGTGTAGTGGTTATCACGTTAGTCTTACACACTAAAGGTCCCCAGTTCGATCCTGGGCAGCAACATTTTATAATGTTTTCCATTACACAATCTAATTTTTTGTGGCGTAGGCTTGAAAAATTTAGGTAAAAAATACAAGTGACAGGGTTAAATTATAAAGCCATGTATACCACAAGACTTTCTTATTTTGTCAAAATGAGGGGTTTGTAAGAGTTTGATTTGTATTGCAAAATTTAATCCGCAATTTCTTATTTTCTTTTATGTCTTTCACTTATTTTGTTAAAATTAGAGGTTTGTAAGAGTTTGATTTGTGTTGCATAATTTAATCCATGTTATTTTTATGCTTAACTTGGTTTAAAATAATCAGCATAGGCATATGACAGATTCAAAAGCTATCCAAACAACTTGTAAAAAATATCTTTCTTAATATTAAGACATTAACATATTTAATCCGCACGACTTAACCTGTCAAACCTACAACTTGAATCATGAATTCTATTAGATTTAACAACATTTTTTTTAGACTATTTTTTTTATTTAATGATACAATAATAAAAATAAATATTTATAAAATTAAGCACTAACCAAATATCAAAATGTTTGTTTGAGACTGTAATAACCTTATAAAAAAAACTGAAATAAATTAGTAAGATTAATTCAAAATTAATATAATATTAAAGGATAAAATTAAATAAAAAAAACTAGAAAGAATTTAATCAAAAGATAGAAATAAAAAATATCTCCTTCACTATTTATATTTACATGAACAATATTTATATTTGCATAAAGAAAGTTCTTTTAGTAGAGTTAGTAATATGATTATAAAAAAACAAAGAAAACAAAAAAACAATGACTAATAAAAAAAAATTAACGCTTGTCAATATTATAAAAAATACTCTTTAAATATTCTTAAAAGTATCAATAATCTTATTCGATAACAAAATAAAAATTAAATGAGAATGAAATAACTTAATAAAAAAATAAAAAAAAAAATGAAGCTCAATTACTAGCAAATCAAATGCTGAAGGAGGAATTGAAAAAAAATCAATTTTAAAAATGATAAAAATCCTGACTCTATTTAGCATGACATACTCATGACCTGCTTGTGAGTTTGAAATAACCCCATATAAAAACATTTGAATAAAACAAGGTAGCTCTCAAGCAAACTAAATAATGAAAGACGAAACTGAACATAAATCAATAAAAAATGTCAAGAAAAACCCAAGTAAACTTGGATTAACTCGACTAACCTATGGCTCGAGATATGAGATTTGGATAACCCATAGAAAAAAAGTGGCAAAAATCACGAAGCTAAAGGCCTGATAACCTAATGTCGAATGATGAAATTAAAAAAATATATATTATTTTTTTAAAAAAGAACCTAAGAAAACATCAAAGTCAAATTGAGCTAATTTTCAAAACTCGTGACCTGGGTCATGAGACCAGGTTACCCTAATAATACAAACCTAAAAAAATCATGAAGAAAAATTTCCAATCATCCAAAATTAAAAAACAAAAACAAATAGAAATCAAAAGAATGAGGACGAAATCTGGTATAAACATTAAATGAAATAAAACAATGATTTTGAGTGCATTAATTTCTTTGTTGGAAGCAATTGGATCAACTTATTTTGAGTGCATTAATTTCTTCTATTTCGATGGATGTACTGCATCTTGTTGTCGATTGTTAGACCTCTTATTATGTTTGGCGTACTATTGAGCAAGCTCTCGCTTCCCCATATAATTCTTGCATTATGCAACTTCTTGGTCCTTTCAAGATCTTCAGCAAGGTGATGCTTCGGTTGCTATATATATGCAGAAGGGAAAATCATTATTTGATGAGTTGGCCGCTACTAGTCGACGAATCTCTCTTGAAGATTTCAATTTATATGTGTTTCGTGGTCTTTATGGTGAGTTCAAAGACTTGGTAACCAGCCTTATGACCAAGACAAAACCTCTTTCGTATGCAGATATCCATAGCCATCTCCTTACTCATGAGTTCCTTCACAAGACCTCCCTTTAATCCATGGCTGTCAATCCTCCTTTGCTGCCCACACCACCTCTGCCACCCTCAGCAAATGTTGCCTAGTATCAATCCTCTGCCACCTATAATAACAATCCAATTTTAGTCGTAACAGAGGACGTTTTCATGGCAGCTGGTGTTCCAATAGCAACCACAATAACCACCAACACAAGTGTGATTTTCATGGCTTTTAGAGGTATATTAACAATGACTAGATGCAGGGCAACTGACAACAAAACAGAAGGAATACTAGTCCTTCACAGTTGTCCCCTAACTGCTCCTTTGAGAATCATGTCAAGTTCCAACTCTACTTCTCATTTGGCCATACAACCCCTCAATGCTCTCAGCTTCGTAGCCAGGGACAACAGTCAACCACCAATCTTGTTCTTGGTAATGGCTCTTCTCCTAACATTGTGGATTGGTTCCCGGACACTAGAGTGAATCAACACGTTACATTTGATCTTGCGACTTTGATTGGGTTTGAAACCTATATTAGTAATGATCGTTTACATGTTGGTGATGATAAATGCCGTTTCATATCCAATATTAGACATACCATGTTACATACCCCAAAACACACTTTTACATTATCTATTGTTCTTCATGTGCCTCATACTACAAAACCTTTATTTTCTGTTCAGAAATTTTATCGTGATTATAATGCCTATTTTGAATTTCATGCTTCTGTGTTTTATGTAAAAGATCTCACCACCAAGGCAATACTCCTTTCTGGTCAGAGTAACAATGGTCTCTATGTTCTGTTTGAGTCTTCTACCATGCAATCCCTCAGGCTTACTGGTCTTCTTGCGTCTCTACATTTGCTGATATCTCGCATCGTCGATTGAGTCATCCTACTTCCCGTGTTTTTAATTTTTTAGTTTTCAAAAATAAAATAGCTCATACCTTTAGATGTTCTCTTGTTCAATGTCAAGCTTATCCGTTTAGCAAGTTGTCATGTCTGTTGTTGAAACCTAAGAGTCACAAAACTACTGCTTCACTTGATTTAATCTTTAGTGATGTTTGGAGCCCTGCTCCTATTGTTTCCTCTGATGGTTTTCATTACTTTTTTATTTTTGTCAATGCAACATATATGGTATTATCCTCTTATTGTGAAATCTGATGTATTTTTTACTTTCCACCTTTTTCAAGTTCTTGTTGAGCGTCAGTTTTCATGAAAAATTAAATATGTTCAAACTGATTGGGGTGATGAATATCACAAGTTAAACAGTTTCTTTCAAACTATCAGTATTCATCACCATTTAATTTATCATCATTCTCATGAGCAAAATGGCACTGTTGAACGTCTCCACTGATATATTGTCAAAACTGGCTTTACCCTCATAGGATAATGTAATGTCCTATTACAGTTTTGGAATTATACGTTTGAATCCTTGGTGTATCTTATCAATCGTATACCTATTCTTGTTCTTCAAAATCAATCCCCATTTAAGTGTCTATTTAATCTTACCCCTGATTATGATTTCTTGTGTACCTTTAGGTGTCTTTGCTTTCTATTTTTGCGTCCATATCATGCTCATAAGTTGGATTTTCATTCATCTCCATGTATGTTTTTAGGTTATAGCTCCTCTTGTAAAACCCGAGAATAAATATTTACAAAAAATAGTAGAGATGGTTAAATGTATGGAGAAAATCAAATAAATTAAATTCCTAAGGGGGGGATTTAAAAAAAGAAAAGAGGTATAACTCAATTGTAAGAAAATAGAAAAGAATAGGCCAAAGTATAATAAAAAAAGAATGGGACTACAAATACCCCATTCTCTCCTCCATATGGGTGGACATTTGAGACAAAAAAAGGGGGAAGATTTCAGATTTTCCCTTCATCAAATTTGAGAGAAAAACACCTAAATTGTTAAGTCTACACAAGTTTTAGATTACTAGGTAGAGAAAACATCTTTTGGCAAGAAATTAACAAGAAATAAAGTGAAGAAATTATGAAGGAAAAAAAGGAGAGGGGTCGACTACATGCAAGGAGGGAGGAGTTAAAAATCTTCAATCAAATTAGAATTGAAATCCAAATTTCCTCCACATAAGGAGCCCTTAACCAATTATGAAAACCAAATTAAATTCAGTTAAGAATTGGGCACCAATTTTGAAGTTTGAAAATTAGGGTTATTGAGTGAAATTTAGGGGTATTATAGATATGATTGAAATTAAGTTAATTAAAGTATTATAAGTTGCCTTAAACATGAAACCATGCAAAAATACTAAAGAAAAATCAATGGTAAAAAAGACAAGAGTGGCCAACCATTGAGGGTTGAATGGGTTGGAGGAAAAGAAATTCTGAATTTTGCTTGATTAAAACCTTGTGCTATGTTGCTATAATGTGAACAATGATTAAATGAGATAAATAAATGCATGAAAAGAGGAAGGGTATCGCACGTGTGCGGTGTCGCAATAATCGTCCACTCTCAAGTGTATGTAAGTCTATCCGGCAAATATGAAAAGACAAGAAATTCTTGTCTTTTATCAGTGGAAAATTAGAATGGGAGTCGCCACCTAGTATTCTGGTCATTAGAAACCCTAACTAGTCTCAGAGATCGGGTACGAAGACTGGTTGCGTAAAAGGAAGGTATTAGCACCTAACTATGCCCTACCTAAGGTAAGCTGCATTATTTTGTTGCTAATAAAATCTAAGGTCTTGTTTGTGGTTTCTAATTGTCGGTCTGTCTATGGTTTAAGAAAAGTCCTTCTCTATAAGGAGATCTTTATATTATCGGGTAAAAACCTAATTGTTCTATGTCGTTAAAAGAAATACCTTTTAATATTTGGAATACGTTTTACATATAAATTCATAATCCTTGATACTAAAACAAAATGAAATTTTTTTTGGAATTTTTGAAATATTGGCCAAGTTCTTGTGACTTCAATAAACTGGTTATTAAAGCCGAAATGCATGCTAAAACATGTTTTTGAAGTTTTCTTTGTTGTATGAAAATACAATATGAGTTTTTAGCTTTAAGAGATTTGGCTGTATGCATGAAACAACAATAACTTTTTTTATGTTTTGACGAAAACCGGGTATTTTAATACTGGGTTTGTATCTTTACGATATAAAAATACAATCCAATATTAAGCAAACTTTAGTAGAAAAAAACATGGAAAAATTACAATTTTCAAAAAGAATTTTTATTTGAATTGGCCCGGACCCAGCTATTCGAGCTGAGCCTAGCCATGAACAATGGCTCTCCACTGTTCACATGCTACGTAAATAGTGGAGGTTGGGGGTGAGACGAAGCTGGAGAAGAAAAGGAAGAGGAGAAGGGCTGACCTGTGGTGGCTGCTGTCGTTGGCAGAGCTGCTGTAAGCGACAGGCAGCGATGCTGGTGGTTCGCGGTGATTCTTCTCCCTTTTCCTCTCTGTTTTTTTCGTCTGTAAACCTCCCTTGTTTTTTCTTTGCTTTTTCTTTTTTCTTTCGGTCCCTCCGACCTCTCCTTTTCTTTTTCCTTCGGTCTTCAGAGCCTCTCCTTTGTATTTATAGGAAAAATAGGGGAGAGAGAGGCAGGGGTGGCCACTGTGCAGTCGCCCCAAAAACTGCTAGAGGGGCACGTCCCCTTGTTTTTTCCACACCGTAGTCGGCCACGGGTCAGAGCTTAGGCAAGTGGGGGCTTTGGGTCGGCGTCTTTTTGAGTTCTAGGAGAGAGAGAGGGAGAGGGGAAGGTTGCTGCTTCTTCTTCCCCTGCCTTGCGCGTCCAGGGGAAGAAGAAGACCCACAGTGCCATTCAAAACAACACCGTTTCGGGCTTCTTTTTTTTAATGAACAGTGGATTAAACGGTGTCGTTTTGGACAAAACCCATCGTTTCATTTAAAAGGAAATGGTGGCAAAATTGTGTCGAAGTCCAAATCAGTCTTCAATTTATAATTTGTTCAATCAAGTCCTAAATTGCAATTTTGATTTTAAAAATCAATTCAATTGTATACTTGCCAAATTCAATCGTCACCCCTGAAGTTGGTCGCCTTTTTCACTTTAGTCATTGGTCTCTGATTTATGCAATTTGACCCTCAATTGATCAATAAACTTCTAATTTCTTTAATTTGGCCCCTGATTCCGTCAATTACAGCCCCTCTATTTACGCGCCTTTTCCAGTTTAGTCCTTGATTTCGGATTTCTTCAATTAAGTCCCTAATTGGCCATCAAACTTTAATATTTATGCAATTAAGTCTCTAATTTGACCAGATCAACTCTAAAACATTATAATTTAACCCCAGAACTTTAATTTCTCCCAATTAAAGCTCAAATTGACTTCAAAATCAATTTTTCTTGCAATCAAACCCTTCATAAATTCAATTAAACCTTCAATGAAATTTAATTGAGTCCATAAACATCTGATTTTGGACTTTTCTTTCTCAAATTGAATTTTCTTTGTCAACAAGGCTCTCATTAGTCAACGATATACTGTCAAATTTCAATCCTTGTATTTTTGAACCTCCTCAACCAATTTTTAGTCATTTTCTAGGCGCTTTGACATTCTCTTTTCACTGCTATTATTTTTTCATTTTTCTTCCGAATATATTTTTGATTTTTTTGGCATTTTTTTCTTTTTTGTGCGGGGACTAAAAAATAGGTTACAACAAAGGGAACCCATGGTAGGAGGAGTTTTGGGATGTCATAAGTTAATGATGAATGAATTGAGGGTGGTAGGAAGTTTACTAATAGGGGAAGCATGATAACTTGATAGTAGAAAACTTCGTGAGTCAAATGCATGTGTTATGTGAGGTGTAAATGAATTTATTAACCACAGATATAGCCTATGGTTTTTCTTAGAAGGAGTTACAAAATATAAGAAAAACGTAGAAATAGTTGTCTTAAGAGAAGAAGGGAAATAAGGATAATTGAAAGTTCATCTAAAACCATTAACAAAAACTGGACAGAGTCGTCACATCGATTCCAGAAAGGATTCGAACCTAGAAATAATAAAATTCAGGGATGGTTTCTTCATAGAAGTTATAGCCAAGGATGTTAGCTTTCCAATGAATTTGACCTTAGTGGCATTAGGGGTAGAATCTGGTTTCCTTCACTTCAGAAAATGTGTAGTGATGTGTCTTAGGGTTCAAAAGGAAATAAGCCATATTCGAAACCAAATTTGTGATGATAGTTATGATTTAATAAAGAATAATGATCTTAAGAGGTGTAATGGGAAACACAAATGTAAAGGAAGCAATTGTTAAAAAGAAGTCAACATTGTCGTTATTATTATTATTATCATTTTTATGAGAAATGTAACTTAAGTAAGAAATGATGTGGTATACTTGTGGAATTAGGAGGGACCGTAAGAGGGGTATAACAACAACAAGGGAGTGGGAGCTAAGGTTCTGCAGCAGGTAGGTGTTCTATACCTATACTTTCTTAAAGAACAATAATTTTAGTAATCTGTTCAATTCTTGGATTTTATATCTATGGGTGAAGCCATAAAGAGAAAAGATAAGGTGAAATCAGCGAGAAATGAAAGTAGACTTGATTAATTGATTTGATAAAAAACATGAGCTATATTAGTGGACTTCATTGATGATCGCTTCTTGAATTTGATTAGTCGGTCTCGTGCACGGGAGGCTAATGATGTTAGTAAAGTTTACTAACATTGACATGATCATTCTAGAAAATAAGAGATACTGAACTTGATTAACTATTCAGGTTAAGAATAGTTAATGATATTGATAGGTGACGTTGATATTGACAATCACATGAAACTTGATTAGCTGATGTGGAAGCTAATGATGTCAAGAATCTTTGACATCAACATTCCCATAAATACTCCAAGGTGTTATGAAAAATTGATTAACTATTTTGGGTTGGAAATAGTTAATGACATTAATTGGTCGCGTTTATGTCGACATTTACAATGAACTTGATTAGTCCCGGTAAGGGCAACTAATGACACTAATGAGATTCATTAGTGTCGGCATTACCTTCCAAGTTTTGGGAAGAAATGTTATGATTGCATTATCAATGAAGAATGATTAAGGGTGTTAATGAAATGGGGATCGACATTTTGAAAGAATTAGTTCTCCAACCTTAAAAATATGGATATTGGTTAAAATTTGTGTAATGAAAAAAAAGAGGAAGGAAATGTTTAGTGATTCCTAGAACAATAAATTCAGAAGTATTAGATGGAAATTATGTAAACCCCCATAAATAAAATAAAAAACATAGGATCGAAGTAATAAGGTCTCGATGAGTAATGGAGATTCAGTATGAAATAAAAGAATAAATAGTAGGAATGATAATAAATGTGTCATGTGAGAGAAAGAATAATCTCCATAAACAAATTTAAAGGTATCGTTGAAAGAATAATCTCCATAAATAAATAGTAGGAATGATAATAAATGTGTCATATGAGAGAGAGAATAATCTCCATAAACAAATTTAAAGGTATCGTTGAAGTCGAAATGAGAGTCATGATTTTTAGTTTAAAACTCATAATGTTGGCGAAACCAGTGACGAGTTTCATTAGATAAAAGAATAAGAAAAAACGAGAAGATATGTAAACCCTGATAAAAAAAACTTATTTTGACAAATTAGTGATAAATGTGGTAATATTGAATTTATTAAGCATAAATTAAGGGAAATGTCATGAGAATCTAAGTAAATAAAGTAATGCATGAAATTTAGATTTTAGCGTAAAAGACACTATTTGTCTAGTTTTACGGTATTGATAATATATCTCAATTCGACCGTTGGATCGGGCTGAAATTTTATAAAGAATCTTTAGACTTATTGGTTTATCTTAGGTTACAAAAATTTCATATCAATCGGAGTTTGGGAAGGCTCTATAAGAGTACTCAAAATCCGGTAAATTGAAGAAAATGACACAAAAGGCAATAATAATGGCATTTTGATAATTTTATATAAAACAATATCCCCCTCTCCTCCTTTAAACACAACTCATGTTCTCTGCAAAAGGAGAAAATAGGAGGGAAACCAGTTTTCTCCCATTTTCTTCATCTCCTCTCCATTTCTTCAAGTTAAATCAAAAGGGAGTGTTCTTGGGAGGATTATATCTAAGAAAACAAATCAAGTGACCATACTTAAAGAGTTATAAGGCTTGAGAAAAACAAAGAGTAGGAGCTGGAACTTGAAATATGAGGACTTGAGTTTTGTAGATTTTTGCAAGAATTCATTGAAATAAGTTAAGGTAGCAAAGGTAAGCAACATACCCTTTATTAATTTTGTTTTTCTCTCTTGTTCTTGCATGAGAAGAAGAAAACCTCTAATTTTAAAATTCTAGGGTTCATGTAAATATTTTGGGGGAATAGTTGTTCTTGTGAATTTCGAGATTAATTGCATGATAATGGCTTGATTTGCAAGAAAAAAAAATGGAAGGAATAAGTTGATTTGAAACTATGAGTTTTGGGATGGCAACAGGGCAAGAACTTTGGCAGCCATATCTTGGCTTTCCACCGTTGCATTAGGTTGCTTTTTGGATATGTTGTTATGCTCAATGTCACCTACTTTCTGACCGGAGGGATTGTTAATAACAGACTTCATTTTAGGGTTGTCGCTAGAGGAACATTTTTGGAAAATCACCCTTCAAGACAGCCTCGTTCGTCAGCCGTTATATCATTGTTTCATCGTTGGATTGGTTTGGCTTTTGGATATGTTGTTTGTCCAGATGTTGTATAAATTCTAAACGGTTAAGATCGGAAACAAACACTCTTACCAGAAATTGTACTTCCCAAACAGTAGGTCTCCAATTTCAAGGTTAGTTCAGTATTGTTCTGATATAGGGAGATTTAACCATTGGATGCATGTTAATTTTGGATATGTTATTCTAATGATAATGATGTATAATTACATCGTTTGGATTTATTGAATTCTAAGTTTACAGAATTATGTTTTAAATTTGGTTTGAGAAATATTAAATGAGAATATGATGTTCAACATAAAAAGTATGTTTTGGGACTAAGGATAATTGTAATGGGTTTATGATGATGGAAGTGTTTGAGAATTGTTTGTGTTGTGTTTGAGTCATGTTTGATGTGTTGATAAGTGATGGTATAGTTAAATTCTATAAAAAATAGTGGTGGATTAATACTTTGGTGGTATTGGAATAGGAAACATGATATGGGAAAGTAGGTTGGGATGAATTGAAACTAACTTTGAAAAATTAACCTTTATTGTGGCTAGCCATGTTAGTTAAATAGGCTCTGGAATGTTTGGTAAATTACATGTCTTGATGAAGAAATGAATGGGAAATCATGGGAAAGGATGTTGTAAATTGAATTATGATATAAAGAATCATTTTGAGTATGCTTTGGAGAAAAAAACAAAATGGCATGTTTAGTTATTGCTGGAATTTAAGTTAAATTACATTGTTTGGTGATTGGTTAAATGTCTTGGGACATTAGAAAAATATCAGTAACGAAAAGTCATGTCCTTTGGACATTGAAAATCATTGATGAAGAATTGAATTAATTGGACTTTTAATGTTAGTGTAAATAAATTCTAATGTAAATGAATTTAAATGACAAGTAAGAAAATAAGATACATCCATGGAAATTGTTTACAGAAGTATTTGATTTTGAGAATTTATGAATATTACGAATAAATCGGGAAGATTCAAATATTGATTCAGGATGTTATATTGAAATGTAGGAGAAACATTCACTCAACTTCTCAGGAGCTCGTATAGTAGGAGCTTAAGGAGGGATTGTAGGAGGGGCACAATAACAACAAGGGAGCATGAGTCGAGCTTCAGCAGCTGGTAAGTGTTCTATACCTACAGTCTTTACGTAGCGTTAATTTACTAACTTATTAAATTCTTGGTCCTTGCATTTATGGGTGAAACTACAAAGAGAAAGTATAAAGTGAAATAAATGAGAAATTAAAATGGATTTGAGTACTTGATTGGGTTAAGAATATGGATTACATTAATAGACTTCATTGATGATCGTTCCTCAAACTTGATTAGCGGGTCCCGAATACGGAGGCTAATGATGTTAGTAAGGTTTACTAACATCGGCATAATCATTCCTGAAAATGAGGGATATTGAACTTGATTAACTATTCGGGTGAGAATAGTTAATGATATCGGTCGGCGCTATCGATATCGGCAATCACACGAAACTTGATTAGCCAATTCCGAATGCAGAGGCTAATGATGTTAGTTAAGTTTACTAACGTCGGCATAATCATCCCTGGAAATGAGAGATACTGAACTTGATTAACTATTCGAGTGAGAATAGTTAATGATATCGACCGGTGCTGTCGATATCGGCAATCACACGAAACTTGATTAGCTATTCTTGAAGTGAAAGCTAATGATGTCAAGAATCTTGACAATAACATTTCCAGAAAAAATTCCAAGGTATTATGGAAAGAAAAATCTGATTGGCTATATCGAGTTAGAAATAGTCAATGATATCAATCGATGGCATTGATTTTGGCATTTACAATAAACTTGATTAGTCCGTTTTGATATCCTGATATGGGCAACTAATGACACTAATGAAAATTCATTTGTGTTGGCATTCCCTTTCAAGTTTTGGGGGAGAGGTATTATAATGATATTTCTAATAGGGAATAATTAAAAGTGTTAATGAAATGGGGATTAACATCTTGATAGGATTATTCATTCGGCCTTGAAGATGCAGATATTGATTAAAAATTATGGAATAAGATGGGCGGAGGAACTAGTTACTCGGTAATGGGCTAGTGGCATCAATTTTTTTCTAATGACTGGAATATGCAACTTGAGTTAAACTTGTGTGGTGTTAATATTGTCGGGATGACTAACTTGTCAAATTATAAATGGAATGTTGGATGATACTTTACTATTAAACAAAAAGGGTAAATTGTGTTTATGTTATGGATTATTGAAGGAATAAATAAAAGAAAAAAATAAATAAAATTGATGAAGAACTAATCCTTGTTAAAGATGGAGGCAAATATCGTATCGCTTAGGACGTGAGAATAGAAGTTCATTAACCATGGTAAGTGATTCGTCACCTTAATTTATAATTATTAGGTTTCCCTAAATAACTATGTTGTTTCTTTAATTGATGTTAAAAGAATGAAGCAAATGAATAAATTGAGTGATTATTACAAATGAGAATTATTGGTAATTTATGTGAAATTACCTGGATTATTATTTGGCTAATAAAAAAGGTTAGCCGGATGCTAGGTAATTTGTATGGAATTACCGGATTGATTTTGACAACCAAAATGGGTTAGCCGGATTTCTTGGGTAATTAAGAGAATTACCGGGTTTATTGGTTAATAAAGAGGTTAACCAGATATGGGGTAATTCGTATGGAATTACAGGATTGATTGGCTAACAAAAGAGGTTAGCCGGATGCTGGGTAATTCATATGGAATTACCGCATTGATTTTGGCAACCAAAATGGGTTAGCCGGATTTCTTGGGTAATTAAGAGAAGTATCGGGTTATTGGTTAACAAAGAGGTTAACTGAATATGGAGTAATTCGTATGGAATTACTAAATTGATTGGCTAACAAAAAAAAGAAGGGATTAGCCGGATGATGGGTAATTCAGATGGAATTACCGGATTTATTGGTAACCGAGGAAGGAAAACCAAATTTGTGAGTGATTATATGAAAGTGTTAGAATTATTTGGTAATCGAAATGAGTTAACTGGATATTTAATTTTTGAAAAGATTATGTAAATTAATTGATTGAAGTTAGAAGTATTAAATTTCAAAGGTTAAGAGTAAAATAATTAATATTTGACTAAGATATTGAGTAAATTGATTAATATGGTTATTGTTGAAATAGATACACCGCGAGGTGATGCAAATCGTTAGATGTAGGATTCTTCTGTTTATGAATTATCATTTTGAAATGTAATATTTATGTCTTTATTTTCTTTGAAAACCTTTATGTTATAAAAATTAAGTAGAAGATGTAAGATGTAATAGTACTCATTTTACATTAAGTGTCGGGACATAAAAATATATTATTTTGTATTTGTAATCTTAATGTTTGTTTACTTCCAATTATTATGAATTACGTGTGTTAATGGGAAAGAAATGAAAATGCAAAATGTTATGCATGCACAATGAATGATGTGTCGTTGAGGTTCTACATGATTATAATATGACTGAGAAATGAGTATAATTGTACAAGATGATTGTCAATAAATTTCAACGGGAATTTCAGCAAGTCTTAGATAAGTTCGATGGAAGAAAAAAAATACCCATTTTCTTTAAGTTAAGACTCAAATTGCTTTTATGAATGCATTAAATTACGGGGTGTTACAAATTAGATGGGGAATTGTAAGGAATTATGATAGTACATAGCATTGAATATCTATACATGTGTTGTTCGATTATTTTTTTTTTACGATATTATTGCCTTCAATTTAATTATTTTCCAAATATTATGTTGTTGCAGGTTCATCATATTCATGATAAGAGTAATATCTTAGATCCTCTATTTTGTGTTATTTAAAACTAAATAAATGTTGATGTATTTTGTATTTCAAGAAACTATATGACTTGAATTGTAATGACATTCTTTAAATCAAATGTCTGAACGTAAGCTGTATTACTATGTACTTGTAATCTTAATGTTTGTTGTTTCTATTATTTAAGTATTAATCTATGTCCAACTTTAAAATGTGGATGTTTGGGATATTGTGGTTGTACCTTTGAATATTATGATGTTTGAGACTTAGAATGTTTGGGATGTGATTGAATAATGAATAATAGATGTGTACAAGTTGTTTGTTGATAACTTGGGAACTCCTGGCATAGGGGAAACTCTGCTGAAATTTCAGTGAACCTTGTATGAACTTGGCAAAAAAAAAATCATCATGTTTTTCCCTTTTTATAATTGATGTGTTGGTCCTAGAAATGGGGACGTTACACCTCTCATCTTGGTTATCATTGTCTTTATTTAGCATCTCAACGTGTTTATGTCTCGAGTAATGTTTGTTTTCATGAAGGTGTGTTTCCATTTGTGAAATCTGAACAAATAGTACAACCACAAAACACCTCCTCCTATCCTATACCTGCTACCCTCTAGCCAAACCTGTTTGCTTCACCAATTTTCTCCCCCACTATACCTCCGGACCACCAAACAGCCACCCTCTCAACTGTTTTTGACACCATCCAATGACACCTAAACCGTGACTTTATGTCTCCATCTGTTTGTTTATCTAATGGTCATTTTCCAGGTACAGGTTTCCCTCTTTTAAAGCTACAACTTTCCAGGTCTGCTACTGTAGATTCTCGTGGATCTGCTGACATCTCACTGGGTTTTGTTACCGACAAACATACAAATCGGTCTGATTCTCCAGCATATTTGAACTTGGTTGTTGACCTCTCCTCTTATCCTCTCCAGCAGTATACAGTTTCAGGTTCTCCTCCCTCTCGTCCTGCAGTTCATTAGCATCCTATGGTACTTTGTTCATGGCTGCCAAAAACAGCCCATTTGCTGCTATGTCTGCCAACCCTCTCTCTCGAGTACTCTCTCCTCCTACTTATAAAATAATTAGATTTTTTTGATGCTGACAGGTATGAGGCTTGGCATGGTGCTATAAAGGATAAAATTCAGGTGTTGTGTTCTAGCAACACTTGGTCATTGGTTTCTTTTCATCCTTCAGTGAATATTGTTGGCAGTCGTTGGGTGTATAAGATAAAGTATCATGCATATGACAACATTGAGCGTTATAAGACTCGATTAGTTGCTAAAGGCTTTACTCAACAAGAAAGTATTGATTATTCTAAGACCTTTAGTCTTGTCATTAAGCAAGTGACTGTCAGGTTGGTTTTCTCCATTGTGGTTTCACATGGTTGGATGATTCATCAACTCAATATACATAATGTCTTTCTCAATGGAGTACTTTTCAAGAGGTCTACATGTAAAAACCTCTAGGTTTTGTTGATTTTACTCTTTCTTCACATATGTACCGGTTACATAAGTCTTTATATGGTTTGAAACAAGCTCTGCGGGTATGGTACACTCATCTGAGTGATTATCTGTTCTCTTTTGGCTTCCATGCTTCGAAGTTTGACACTTCATTATTTATCTTGTTTGATGATGTTGATCTCTATTACCTTCTAGTTTATGTCGATGATATCTTGCTTATAGGCAGCAACTTCGTTCTGCTTCAAAAAATAATATAGTTACTGAGTTTAGAGTTTAAGTTTCGAGACTTAGGAGCTCTTCATTATTTTTTTGGAAATAAGGTTCAATTCACTAGTATGAGTCTATGCTACGATAGAATAAGTATATTCTTGACATACTTACTTGAGCTGGTATGACATCATTCAAACCTGTTGATACTCCTATTTCTACCTTTAAAGTTACAGTGATACTCGATTGCTTATTTTCTGATCCTAAACGGTTTTGTCAAATCATTGGTGCTCTTCAATATCTTATTTTTATGAGACCAAACATTTGTTTACTGTTAACAAAGTCTATTAGTTTATGGATACTCTTACAGATTCTCATTGGATTGTCGTTAAACACATTATGCGTTATCTTCGGGGTATGGTTTCTCATGGCTTACATATCACTCATAGTTACTCCGTTGCTTTACATGATTTTACGGATGCAAACTGGGTTGGTAGTATTGATGATCGCAAGTTTATGGGTGGTTACCTTGTCTTTTTTGGTCATATATTGATTTCATAGATATCAAGTAAGCAACACATGATTGCTTGTTCTTCTACCAAGGCCAAGTATAAAGCCTTAGCAGATAGCATTGCTGATTTTATACGGCTTCAGTATTTATTGTCAGATCTGCAGATTAGTCCTAGTTCTGCTCCTGCACTTTGATGTGATAATCTCAGTGCTACTTATTTGCCTACGAATCCTATCTTTCATACTCGTAATAAACATGTTGAGGTTGATTATCATTTTGTACGTGATAGGGTTGTCAACAAGGAAATTCAGATTCATTTTATCTCTTCTCAGGATCAACTTGTAAATTTTTTCCTAAGTCACTTCCTACTGCTTCTTTGACTGCTTTTTGTTCAATCTTCAAGTCGATTCTTCACCTTTATCTTGAGGGGGCATATTATAGGATGTATATATCAAGGAAATATTAATAGGCTTAATCACTATTGTATAAAGTTGGCTAACTAGTAAGTTAATACATAATTCCATTCAAAACATGAACGCAATCTTCGCATTACAGTTTGACTATTTGTTTTTCATTTTTTTTTTCTTTTAATATAAGAACTTATATAGCATATCATTAAAAAATAAATAAATAAAATTTGCTTTAATGGAGTCATTTTAAATTTGCTTTAACTTAACTTATTGACAATTTTCTCTTAAAATTTATTCATTTCTGATAACATATTGATAGAACACATTCAATTCATTATTTGAACTGGAAACTCAAAAGATATTACAAGTTCAAATTATTATTACAACATCTAGACACACAATATTCCAAGATGCTTTTTCATCCCAAACCTTTAAAAAAAAAAAGGCGATCCCACAAAATCATGACAGCTGTTGATGAAGATCAACCTGGATAGTTACTTGGGCTTTGTCCAGAGATCACGAAGTTTATGAAGATGAGGAAGACTATAAGTCAGGCACCTCCAATTGTAGACAAGCATGAAAAACGAGATGTAGTAGACATAATGCGAGAGCTTTCCTTCAATAATTTGGTTGACGGATGGCGGAAGAATCCATTGAATATAAAGCAATGTTTGAGCAAGGAAAAACACGATCCCCACCACTATAATGATGATTGCGAACACCCCATAATTGGATCCACCCCATAATGCTATGGTCACAGCAAAAAAGAATGACAAGCACATCATGTAAATAGACCCACCCACCATTAACGATGAAAACCAAAGTGCAAATGGTGCAAACTTGACATCATTCAAGTTTGTCCAAAGAAGGATTATAGCTGCCACCACAGAGGTATTTAAAGCCCATACATCAAGACATAAATAACCATCGAAAAGAGATGAAACAGTCGGACTGTCCAAGGCAGTGCTGTTAGTAATGCTGTTAAATTCAGTGCGGTTCCGGGAGGCAGTAGTAGTGGTGTTAAATGCACTGCTGTTATTTTTATCCCTTAGTTGTGGCATCTGTATTGCACCCGCAAAGGTTACACCAGCAACAAGCACCGCTACAACAAGAAGATTCTGTATCCTGATCTTTGTTTCCTGTTTCCTTGGCGGCTTGCCTTGAGTACTAGTGAAACGCTCATATAGGGATTTCTTAGGGCGGGCATGGAAGTATAAGATAGATAATGTTGTCATCTGCATAGCAAGGGGAAACAAACTTCATAATAATATGTTTCTGGCAAAAGAATAGGGATGATTTCTGAAATTTGAAAATAATTGTATAGAATCTAAATTAATCGGCCTTCAAGTAGATGTTCAAAAGAATAGGGATGACTAGAAAAAATATAGGAAAGAAGATGTGTAATATTACCGTTCCATAATAATCAAGCAGTTTGTAGTGCTTTGAATCAACTGCTTTGTCCTGTAAAAAAACAAGTTTTATGTTAATGAATAGAGCTACCTGTTTTTTCTTTCTTTCCTTCTTTCCTTTTGTGCTATGGCTAGCCAACAATATAAGCCACTGAAACTGATGATCAGCCCATGTTTGGAAAGTAGCTCTTTGAGCTTAGAAGAGATAATTAAACTCAAGTGCAGTTTTAGGCTGACCAATTTTGTGTAGTCAATGTAAACTTGTACCTTTCCTTGAGAACCAGTCGAAGCGGTCGCCTTTTCTGTTGTAGAATTCTTCTTTCCATCCTTCACATCTTCTGAATTAACTTCGATCTGAGGAATGAAGACAGAAATCATGAAGCAACGCAGAGCAGATAATTGTACAAATTACATGACATGAGCTCTTCTGACAAAGGATGATTGAGTATATCAAAGAACCACTCAACTCAAAAGCTTTAACAGCTAATTGAGGTTTAAGGATACGATTTTATATTATATCTTTAGTCCTGAATTTCAGTCAGCTTCTAAGAGTGTTAAGTTATATACTCTGTTTCCATTTTTTCATGACATCATCCTTTATTATGTAAAATATGATATCCTTAAGTGAAATGGAATCCTTGTCCGCAGGAATACTGTTCCTTAAAATGTAACAACATTGTTTTTCAACAGAACTCTCATACCTGGATCTCGTCCGCAGGAATACTGTTCTTTGAATCAAACTGCTCTCGTTCCTTAGCAAGCTGGCAACAAAGAGGAAGCCCAGAAACCAAAATATTAAATAAATAATACTCTTAAAATATGTACTTTTGTAGCCTCGATAAATGATGATCAAATAGCATACCATTTCATCTGTTTTGTCATATTGGTCTTCGGCCATTTTAGATTGTTGTTTCGCAACATCATATGGTGTAAAATTTTCGTTGTTAACAATTGAATTTTCAACGCGTTTGTCACGCACAAGAACAAATGCAGCCATGGAGTGACCATGTCGTGCTGCCAAATGCAAAGGTGTATTCCCATCCTCATCCATCTCATTTAGCAGTGGTTCTACGATCTCCTGATCGTTTTCGAGTATGTACCTTACCACATTGCCCTGTCCATTTTCAGCCGCTACATGAAGAATATTCTGCCCTTTTTTATTGAGGAATTCTTTAGGATATGGGAAAATATCAAGAAATTCCATCACTAAATCAACAGATTCATTTTTGCATGCAACATGGATAGGATAGTTGCCTTCACTGTTTGCTTTATAAGCACCATTGAGAAAATTCTTTAATAGGAATCGAACTCCTTCCAGAAAACATATGGATGATGCATAATGCAGTGAATTTCCCAACTCTTCGTCAGTGAGACATAATAGCTCTGGCTTTGCTTTTGCAATTTTCTCCAATAGATCTGAAAATCAAAAGAAAATGTTTCAAATGAATATAAAGATGATAGGTTTGCAACAATTGTTTGTATGTAAATCATTTTCTAGTGACTATTGACATTGTGATCACCTATGTTACGTTGCTCGATGGCAGCATGAACAGGGGACTTTCGTTTTGGTAGGGCATCACCATCTTCTCTTGTTATAGGAATCGAAGCTCCCAATTCCAAGAGAACATCAAGTATCCCGTTCTTATTGCCATTCTCAACAGCCAGATATAAAGGAGAACTGCCATTCTTGTTGCTGTAATAGGCCACTTCTGGATCTCTGGCAACTAGGAATTTGGCAACTTCTTCGTTACCCTTGATGACTGCGTCGTGCAAAGGAGTGTTTCGCTTTCCATTTGCCATCCTCATCATGCTCCGATTCAATTCCACGAGAGATTTAATTGTATGTATAGCCGTTCTTTCTCTGGCAGCAAGATGAAGGACTGTGTCGTTCTGGCTGTTTCGCATGGTGATTAGAGAAGGAAACTCTTTAACCAGATAAGATATAATATTGTCACTTCCATAGCTTACGGCTACGTGAAGCAGTGTATTCCCGCAGGGAGTCACTACCGTCTCTGTTAAATGTTGCTGGAAACGTCTTTTCAAGGCCTCAGTATTGTCCTGCTTCACATACTCATGTAACTGTCTATCTATCATTGCATTTCCCAAGTGATCTCTCGGAATCGAGTTTTCATCTATGTTTATCTCTACGGCACTAGACATAGCAAAAGAAAATATCGGGTTACTTGAATCAGCTATACCTATCACTTATAGACAGCAGGACTTCTAATTCAAATAGGCTAGACTGCATGTCAATGGAATCTTTTGGCAAGTTAATCTAGTTTAAATCATGTTATTTTTTATATTTTTTTGAATTTATGTTGGTTTCAAGACCTGGGTCATGGATTTAATAAATTCACTTGGTTTGTTTTTTTATGTTTTTTATTTGACTTCTTCTTCTAATCACGTCCTTCAACATCAGGTTTATTGAGGCTTGAAATTCATGATTTATTTTAATTTGCTTTTCATTAGATTATCTTAACCTTATTACCTGAGTGGGTTTGACTGGTCAACTAGGATCGTTTTTTTGAGTCTTTTTTTAATTGAATTTTTTTTCAATATCATCTTTTAACATTGGGTTAATTGGAAAGTAGACTTCATAGATTGCAAATTTGACATGTTAACCTAAGTTGACTCAAGTCAATACAATATGTTGTTATTTTAATATTAAAAAAAAATTATCATCTTGAATTTTTTTAGTCAAACTATGTTCTTACATGTCTTATGGATTGTTTTTAGATCCAGAAAGTCAATCAAGTACATTGGGTCGACACTTACATGGTTTTAATTTTTTTTATTTTACAAATGTGTAAAAATAACATTATTTTGATCAAAAGTTTACAAAAAAAAAAATTCAATGGGTTTTCAGACAGATTTTTTAAAATATTAAAAAGAATTTAACAAAAAAAAATTAGGTCCTACAAATTCTAAATAATAAAGAAATATCGTGATTAATTAAGAACATTGAATGATTTTTAATAAATACCCTTTTATGAAATATCCCTAAAAGTCTGATACGTTTGGCATTGCCTTTTAAACAGGAGTTGGATAAAGAATAAGCAAGGTGTAAAATTAGAGGTTAAAGAATGTTTTTATAAGTAGCTTCAAGGCATCCAAAACTTATTTAATTAACACCATATAAACTTAGAGCAAAGGGAAAAAAAAAAAAAAACCCATGCTGGAGTCAGAGGTGGGATATCCCATCAATATATGCATTTTGGTAAAAAAATTAGGTGGATTTATGATTTGTTATGGGTATGTAAAATTTGACAAAAAGCTAATGTAATGACAATTGAGAATAATAGAAGATTTAACTTATTAGTTAGTTAACTTGTCTATTTATATATATAGTATAATATACAATAATAAAAGCAAAGATTACAATCCTAAAAGTAACTTATAATATTTTCTATAGACACACATTCCATAACAAGGACATAGTTAAAGGTAAATGACCCTACCAGCTTGCATGATTTATGGCAGAGGTGGGATATACAAAGCCATAAGAGTCAGAAAGCAGCCCTTCAGTAGGGCTCGGGTGGAGGAAGTCTCGATACCTGTTTAATATTTTATTTACTTTTATCACGCATGCTTCCTTGCTTTTTATTTTTTAACTTTTCATTAATTAACTATAAATTAAAAAAGAAGAGAATTTTACTGTACCTGTTCCCACTCATTACTATTCATTGAATAGTGATGTGGTATGCTTTGCTCTTCTTCTTTTTTTACAATCAATGGGTTTTTTTTTTAATTTTATTTTTTAATATTAAATTAATTTTTTTATTGAGTTATCACACTCTTTTGATATAGATTATATGTTTGGCGGGTTAATCTGGTTGACTCAGTTTTTTTTGTTTTTTTTCAATTTCATCATTTTATATTGGTTTAATTGAGAATTAGACTTTATGATTTGTATTGTTTACTTTCTATTATGTTATTTTAAATTCATGATCCGGGAATAATGCTTAACGAGTTAACTCGAATTGACTCAATTTTTTTTTTGTTTTTTGATTGATTTTTTTTAATTTTATCATTCAACGCTAAAATCGGTTGAAAATTGAGTTGATAATATGTTTTGATTTGTTTTCTACAGGGATATCTTCGTCTTAAGATCAAAGTTGTGAGTTTTGACGTTTTAACCTCTGTTAAATCGGGTCGTTTTTTTATTTTTTTATAAGAGGTTATCAAGGTCTCCCGACCCGAGTCACGAGTCCTTTAACATTGAAATTTTTTTATTGGGTTGTTCTCCGTCTCATGACCTGGTTCTCAGGTTTGGCGGATTAATCCAATTGACTCTATTTTTATTTTTTTAATTGATTTTTTATTCAATTTCATTATTTAATATTGTTTGATTGGGAGCTAAATTTCATGATTTGTTTTGGTTTACTTTTTAATAAGTTATCCTGGCCTCATTGGCCGAGAATAATGTTTAACATGTTAACTCGTGTTGACATGACTCATTTTTTTTATTAAAAGTTTTATAAATTTCATCATTCAACATTGAGCCTATCATGGGTGAATGTGAATTGAGCCTCATAATTTGTTTTGATTTTATATCTATAGGATTATCTCAGTCTTATTATCATAGTTATGGGTTTGACAGGTTAACATAGGTTAAATCAGGTCATTTTTTATTTATTGATCTGAAAACCTGGGTCATGAATTTGACAGATTAACTCTATTTGTTTTTTATGTTTTTTAATTGATTTCTTTTTTTAATCTCATCCTTCAACATTATGTTTATTGGTGATTGAAATTTATAATTTATTTTGATTTGTTTTTTATTGGGTTATATTGGTTTTACGACCCAGGATCACACTACACCATTAAACAGTTTACCGACAGACTACTTCCGTCGGTGACAGGAATGAACTCCGTAGTCCATCGGTGACAGGAATGAACTCCGTCGATGAAATAATTACCGACGGCCTCACCGACAGACCACGTCCGTCGGTATACTAGTTGTCGGTAACTCCCATTTCCGTCGCTAAGTCTGTCGCAAATAAAAAAAACACCCACCGACGAAACACCGACGGTCTTACAGACGGATACATGCACGCCAAAAAAAAATTTCTCGTGGGAACATTACCTACGGAATAAATCCATCTACAATTTCAACAGTAATTACCGACGAACTATCCGTCGGTAAATATGGCATCGGTAGTAATTGTTTGCCAACCCTCTGTGAAATACCGACAGATAATGTCCGTCAGTAAATCCGTCTGTATTTAATCACCGACAAAATATATCCGTCGGTAATTATGGCATGGCTGGTAATTGTTTGGCAACTCTCTGTGAAATACTGACGGATATTATCCGTCGGTATGTATTTTGAAATATATATAAAAAAATAATTTATTAATAGTAAAAAACCTTAATAAACAAATAAAAATGGATTAAACATTAAAAATATAAAAGTAATGTTAAATAATATTCATTACAAATTTAATGTGTTTAAAAAAAAAATTAAACTAGAATAGCGGCGGAGGAGGAGGAGGCTGGTTGTTCCCGGGACCATACGGCCAAAAAGAAGTTGCACAAGTATCGTCACCCATCTTTGATCTCATCTCCAAGACTATTTGACGGAGCTCATCATAATTCGTCGAGAGTTGTTGATATTGTTGTTTCAACGCAATGAACTCCTCAGACTGGGTGTTCGATACTGATGGAGAGCTTCCAACGGCTGAGACACTTCGAGCCGAACACAAGTTTTCAGCCGTAGTGTTGGAGAACCCGTAGACCAAACGATCCCACCTCCATCCACAAATCTGGATCGAAATCTGGATGGGTCGACGGATTGTCCCCATATCTCTCCCTTAACCGGCTATTATAGGTCTCCTGAAAATTCCGTCGGTAAAAAAATCATCAAATGCAATTCAAGATGCAATTCAAGAAAATAATAACTTACAAAATAAAATGAATGAACGAACATACCACGAAGTGCTGAGCACGGTTGTCCACGAATTGTTGCACCCTCTTGTGGCGGTCTTGACTCTACACATGCTTCTCTACAAACAGCTCCATTGGACTTGGTTCACGTCCAAGAGACACAGCCTGTAAGAAAAAAAATAGGTTGAAAGTTAAATATATTATAAGAAACGACAAATTAATTAATGATATATTTCATTAAAATTAATCTTACGATCCGCTTTGCATGTACGCTGAATGGGACGGATCCGCCAGTATGCATGGTCACCAAACCATGAATTTGCCGGTTTCGGTTGTCGGCGATTTTAATTCATTCTTCATTTATCTCATTTTACTATTATTATTTTTTTATCATCATTTTTTTATCATCATCATCATTTTTTATCCTTTTTAGTAAATAAAATAAAAATAAAAAATAAAAATAAAAATAAAAATGGTCAAAAATTGGGTTATAACAGTTGCCCCCTCTTTATAATATTTACTATGCAAAGATATTGGAAAATTTTATTTTCTTTTAGCTTTGTGTAGTAAATTTATAAAGAAAAGTAGATACAGAAAGAACTTTTTTTTTTTTTTAGTCTTGAAAACTTTGAAAACAGTATATTTGACACACGACCTTTACAGAGAGATGTAGAAATCAAGAATCAAGTCATTTGGAAGACGATCCACCCCCTTTTTTTTGTTTTTTTGTTTGTTTTTTTTGTTTGTTTTTTTTTTAGAAGTGGTCTTATTGTGATGGGTGACCTACCCAAGTAAAAAGAAACGAAAGCGAGGGCTCGAAGGCGCACTTGAAAGAAGAAAGCGAGGGCTCAAAGGCGCGCTCGAAGAGAAGCGAGGGCTCAAAGGCGCGCTCGAAGGGAAACGAGGGCTCGAAGGCGCGCTCGAAGGGAGAAAGCAAGGGCTCAATGGCGCGCTCGAAGGGAAGCGAGGGCTCGAAGGCGCGCTTGAAGGGAGAAAGCGAGGGCTCGAAGGCGCGCTCGAAGGCGCGCTCGAAGGGAGAAAGCGAGGGCTCGAAGGCGCGCTTGAAGAGAAAAGCAAGTGCTCAAAGGCACTTGAAGAGGAAAGCGAGGGCTCAAAGGCGCGCTCGAAGAGAAAAGCAAGTGCTCAAAGGCGCTCGAAGAGAAAAGCAAGTGCTCAAAGGCACTCGAAGAGGAAAGCGAGTGCTCAAAGGTACTCGAGGAGGGAAGCGAGGGCTCAAAGGCGCTCTCGAAGAGAAAAACAAGTGCTCAAAGGCACTCGAAGAGAAAAACGAAGGCTCAAAGGCGCGCTCGAAGAGAAAAATGAGTGCTTAAAGGTACTCGAGGGGGAAAGCGAGGGCTCAAAGGCGTGCTCGAAGAGAAAAGCAAGTGCTCAAAGACACTCGAAGAGGAAAGCAAGTGCTCAAAGGCACTCGAAGAGGAAAGCGAGTGCTCAAAGGTACTCGAGGAGGGAAGCAAGGGCTCAAAGGCGCTCTCGAAGAGAAAAGCAAGTGCTCAAAGGCACTCCACGAGGAAAGCGAAGGCCCAAAGGCGCCTTAAAAATGATGATCAAAGGCTCGAGGGTGCATTTGAATGGAGGTAAAGCTCGAAGGTGTTCTCGAAAAGGGAGGTAGGGCTAAGAAACGCAATACCTTGGATGGTCAAGGGCTCGAAGGCGCACTTGAAAGAAGATAAGAAACTTGAAAGCGCCCTAAAAATGATGATCAAAGGCTCGAAGACGCATTTTAAGGTGATGGAAAAATATAGAGATTTTCAGAGGGCCTAATTCTTGTGGGCGGCCTGCCCAGGTTGAAAAATTCTCAAAAGTGAAAATTTTTCAAAAGCAATTTCAATCCTGGCCATTTCAAGTTGGCCTTCCACTTGATGGATTCCGT
>Ga0325401_1000674_pt1 | contig 25928 bp, 24 predicted proteins | sample PopdelMetagenome_FD_205666 | JGI IMG/M metagenome (GOLD analysis project Ga0325401, IMG submission 205666) | Populus deltoides microbial communities from Bellville, Georgia, United States - Xylem-PdKOR-R2 | ecosystem: Host-associated > Plants > Phyllosphere > Stem > Wood/Secondary xylem | place...
TGCCCTGCTTTGCCACCTGGCCGTGATGTTGCCAATTGTGGCGGTGGCGGCGCGCCGGCCCGACCGGGGCAATCCGATGATCCACGTCGACGAGCAATGGTATCTGCTGGTCGGCGACCGCATGCTGGACGGCGCGGTGCCGTACCTCGACGTCTGAAACCGCAAGCCGATCGGGCTGTTCCTGCTGTTCGCCGCGCTCCGGCTGCTGCCCGGTGATGACATCCTCGCCTATCGGGGTGTTGGTCGCGGTGTGCGCGGGGCTGGCGCTGCGCCGCCCGGAGCAAAAGCCGGAACGCACGTTGATGATCGGGTGGTTGGCGGCGGCGGTGGTCGGCTTCGCGGCGGTCGGGACGTTCGTCGACCGTTATGCGCTGGGGCTGCTCGCCCCTGTGCATCGCGACGGCGCGTGCTGGGGCAGCCGGGATCGCGCGTTCAGGCCAGCGCGAGGCTGACCACGATCGCCAGCGCGAGCAGCGCCAACACCTGCACGCTGGGCCAGTCGACCGCGCCCACCCGGTCCGGATCGGTGCGCAGCCGCCGCCGCCGGTCGCGCCAGCCGGCGACGATCGCCAGCGCGGCGAGCCCGGCCGCGACCGGCCACCACAGCCCCGCGGTCACTGGTCGAGGCGATCGACCTTGTCGCGCAGGGTCGCCAGTTCCGCCTTGAGCGCGGCGATCTCGTCGTCCTTGCTGCGCCCGGTCGAGGCAGGGGCGGCGGCAGGAGCAGCTGGGGCGGGGGCCGGTTTGAACGCGCCCGCCGCGGCCTCCATCATCGCCATGTTGCGCTTGGCGATCTCGGCAAACGGAGAATGGGCGAAGGCGCCCTCCACCGCCGACTTGAACTGTTCCTGGTTGCGGCGAAAGCTGTCCATCGACGCTTCGAGATAGCCGGGCACCACCGCCTGCATCGAATCGCCGTACATCGCGATCAGCTGCCTGAGGAAGCTGACCGGCAGCATCGCCTGGCCGCGGCCTTCCTCTTCCATGATGATCTGGGTGAGGACATTGTGGGTGATGTCCTCGTCGGTCTTGGCGTCGACCACCTTGAAGTCGCGCCCCTGCCTGGTCATCGCGGCGAGGTGTTCGAGCGTGATGTAGGACGAGCTTTCGGTGTTGTAGAGCCGCCGGTTCGCGTATTTCTTGATAATGACCGGACCGTCGCCCGCCTGCTTCTTCATGGCTGCCCCCCAGATTCCGGCTAGCTTGCGGCCGTGATCGGACCCGAGGCTAATCGCTTCTTCGCGGCACCGCAACATGGGCCGCGGCCGTTGCCGCTGTTCCTGGCGTTGCTGCGCAGCGAAACCGCGGGCGATTCCGCGCGCGCCGCCGCCGCGCTGGCGGGATTGCGCGCCTTCCAGCACGCCCCGCGCCCGCCCGCGCCGCCTCTGCTGGACGCCGTCCATGCCGAAGGACGCGCGGTGTTGCGGCATGCGGGCGGCGGCGGGGGCGCGCCGGTGGTGCTGGTGCCGTCGCTCATCAACCCGCCCGCGATTCTCGATCTTGCGCCCGACCGGTCGCTCGCGAGGTGGCTGGCGGCGCGGGGGCATGACACATGGCTGGTCGATTGGGGCAGCCCCGGACCCGATGAGCGCGCGCTCGGGCTGGACGGGCATGTCGAGCGGCTGCTGGTGCCGCTGCTGCGCCGGCTGCCCGAGCCGCCGGTGCTGGTCGGGTATTGCCTGGGCGGGACGCTTTCCTGGGGCGCGGCATCGGCGGTGCCGGTAGCGGGAGTAGCGACAATCGCCGCGCCGTGGCGGTTTGCGGGATACGGCGAGCCGGCGCGTGCCGCGATCGCCGCGATGTGGGCGGCGGCGCGGGGAGCGTGCGAGACGCTGGGGCTGGTGCCGATCGAGCTGCTCCAGGCGGGGTTCTGGGGGCTCGACCCCGCACGCACGGTGGCGAAGTTCGAGGCGTTCGGGCGGATGGCGGCGGAAAGCGAAGGGGCGCGGGCGTTCGTGCGGCTGGAGGACTGGGCCAATGCCGGCGCGCCGCTGACGCTGGCGGCGGGGCGGCAGCTGTTCGAGGACCTTTCGGACCGCGACCTGACGGGCAGCGGCGAATGGCGGGTGGCCGGCCGGATCGTCGATCCGGCGGCGCTGCCCTGCCCTGCGGTCGAGTTCGTGTCGGCGAGCGACCGGATCGTGCCGGCCGCCACAGCCATGGGCCTGCCCGACCGGCGGGTGCTGGCGGCGGGGCATGTCGGCATGATGATCGGCCGCTCCGCGCCCGCACGGCTATGGACGCCGCTCGCCCGATGGATCGAGGCGCTGCCGGCCTGATAGCGGGCGGCAAAGGTTCCGAAGGTTCCGGCAAAACGACATGTTGAAGGGATCTGGCGCGATGCTGAGAAACCGGGGGACATGGAAAGGCGGGCAGCGGCCATGCGACAGCTTGGAGCATAAACGCGGCGTGTAGGACAGCGGCGGATTGCGCTCTCGTGTCCAACTGCCCTCACCTTTCCCATCGCCATGTGATGCGGCCTGTCGCTCCACCGATGAGAGAGGGCGTTGCCGGCGGTGCGTGAGGACGGACCGGGCTGAGCCGCTATATCCACTCACGCGCGAAGCGCGGGCCGAGGCCGGTGAGCAGCTCGTATTGCGAACGCCCGCCCGCCGCCGCGGCTTCGGGCAGGGCGTAGTCGATCGCGACCCAGTCGCCCTCGTCCAGGTCCGGGGCGGCGGACAGGTCGAGCGCGGTCAGGTCCATCGACACGCGGCCGAGCACCGGCAGGGCCGAGCCGCCGACATGGGCTTGTCCCCGATTGGAGAAGCCGCGGCCATAGCCATCGGCATAGCCCAGGTTGACGATGCCGACCGGTGTGTCGCGCGAGGCCGTCCAGGTCGCGTTGTAGCCGACAGTATCGCCGGCGCGGACAAGCCGGCGCTGGAGCAGCTGCGCCTCCGGCCAGACGACCTGGCGGATGACGCCGGCGAACTCGGGGCGCGGCACCCCACCGTACAAGGCGAGGCCGGGTCGGGTCAGGTCGAAGCGATAGCCCGCCCCCAGCGCGATCCCGGCGGAGTTGGCGAGGCTCATCCGGCACGCAGGCGTCGACCCGGCGAGCGCGGCGAAGCGGGCGCGCTGCGTCTCGTTGAGAGCGGCGTCCTCGTCGGCGCAGGCGAGGTGGCTCATCAACGTGTCGAGCGAGAGGCCGTCTGCCAGCGCCGCAACCTCGTCCGGCGCGATCCCGAGCCGGTTCATGCCGGTATCGACCATCAGGTCGCACGCCCCGCCGCCCGCCCCTCTCCAGCGCGCGACTTGTCCGGAGGTATCGAGCACCGGCCGCGCGATCCCGGCGAGCGCGGCGGGCATGTCGGCCGCGCGGACGCCGTGGAGGACCGAAACCGAGAGCCCGAGCGGGGCGAGCGCGGTCGCCTCCGCCCAGGTCGCGACGAAGAAGTCGCGGCAACCGGCCTCGGCCAGCCGGCGCGCGACCTCCGTCGCGCCCAGGCCATAGCCGTCCGCCTTCACCGCCGCCCCGCAGGCGGCAGGGCCGCTCATCCGCGCAAGGGCACGCCAGTTCTCGGTCAGCGCGGCGGTGTCGAGGCAGAGGCGGAGGGGCACGGTCACCGGCCCGCGCTTAGGCGGTCAGCGACGACCCGACAATCGGGGCCGGGCCATCAGATCGGCTCGCCCGCCGCCCTCGCCCGCGCCTCTCGCGTCGCTTCGGCGGCCGGCACCAGCCGCCATGCGGCGACCGCTGCGGCGAGGGTGACCGGCACCGTCGCCAGCAGCGACAGCATCCCGACCGACAGGCTGCCCGACAGGGTCGAGACGCGGCCCGCTAGATACGGCCCCATCGCGAGCCCGAGCAGAGTCGTGCCGAGGAAGAAGGTCGCGGTCGCCGCGCCGCGCATCCGGGGCAATACAAGATCCTGCGTCGTCGCCGCCGCCGCGCCCAGCGCGATCGAGGCGGTAATCTGCGCCAGGAAAATGCCGGGATAGAAGGCGGCGGGGCCGCTCGCGGTGAAGGCAAGCACCAGGAACGGCACGGGCAGCACCGCGCCGGCGATCACCACCTCCAGCCGGCCGTTGGCGCGGGCGCGGCGGCGGCGGTCGGCGATGATGCCGCCGCCGGTGACACCCAGGAACCCGGCGAGCGCGCCCAGCCCGCCGATCAGGAACCCCGCCTCCGCCGGGCTCTGTTCCAGTACGCGCAACGCGTACGGCGCGGCCCAGAAGCTGGCGGCATAGGCGAGGAACGCGTTGAGGCCATAGGCGACCACCGTGCACAGGAACGCCGGCGTGCCGATGATGAGCGCAAAGGTGGCGGGATCGCGCCGGCGGAGCGCGCTGGCCCAGGAGAACACGGCGTAGACGCCCACCCCGACCGCGCTCCATTGTGGCCAGGGCTCGCCGATCGACACCAGCCCCACGACGACGAGCGTCACCAGCCCGGCGGCGAGCAGGTTGACCGCCAGCGCGCGCCCTCCGCGCGCGGCGGCGCCGATCAGGGTGAGCGGCGGCAGCACGGTGACGAGGTCGGCAACGAAGGCGCGGAACGGCGCGGGGTGGCGATCGGGCGGGGGCAGGCCCTCCACCGCGCCGCGGATCGGCTCCCTGAGGGTGGCGACCCAGATCGCGAGTAGCAGCCCGGGGATGCCGACCGCGAGGAACGCCGCCTGCCATCCCGCCAGCCCCAGCGGGCCGCCGTTCGGATAACTGCGGTTCCAGCCCTGGACGATCAGCCCGCCGATGAACAGCGAACAGCCGCCGCCGACATAGAGCCCGGCCGAATAGATCGACAGCGCGGTGGCGCGCAGGCGGCGGGGGAACCAGTCGGAGATCAGCGAATAGGCCGACGGGCTCGCGGTCGCCTCCCCCACTCCCACCCCGATGCGTGCGGCGGCGAGCTGGCCGCCGCTGCGCGACAGGCCCGACAGCGCGGTCATCGCCGACCACAGGGCGAGCCCCAGCGTCATCAACCGCACCCGCGACCAGTTGTCCGCCAGCCGCCCGAGCGGGATGCCGAACAGCGAATAGAAGACGCCAAACGCGGTGCCGTAGAGGAACCCCAGGTCCTCGTCGCGCAGGTGAAGGTCACGCTTGATGTCCTCCGCCAGGATCGAGATCACCTGCCGGTCGACGAAGTTGAGGATGTAGACGAGAAACAGGACGCCGAGCACGTACCAGGCATAAGGTTGCGCAGGGGGTTGCGCAGGGGGTTGCGCCTGGGTGGCCTCGGCCGGTTGCTTCCCATCCTGCATCGCGGCGCCTCTCCCGTTCGGGGGGAGGCTAGCAGCGCGTGTCGCCGGGCAGAAGGGGGGTTCAGCGCGCGGCGGCGGGCCGGCGGCCGGCGCCCAGTTCGAGGCGGCGGAGCAGCTGTTCGATCGAGGGCTGGGTGTCGCCGGGGGCGCGGGGCGACAGGTCGAAGGTCTCGATCCGCTCGCCTGCCGCCAGTTCTGGCACCAGCCTGGGCGCGACGAGCGGGGCGACGGGGCGGACGGGCTCGCGCGGTACGTCGGGGATCGCGGCGGGGTCGAACGCGGCGAGCGGCTGGTCGAGATCGGCGGGGATCGGCTGCTCGGCGGGCGGGGGCGGCGGCAGCGGCTCGCCCAGCTCGGCGGCCGTCAGAGGCGGGCGTGGAGGTGCATCGGGGTGCGCGTCCGCGCGGCGGACGCTGGGGGGGTGCGCGTCGGCATGGCGCGCGCCGGGTGTGGTGCGACGCGGTACGAGCAGGCCGTCGGTGCCCCAGAGCAGGAACAGCGCCGCCCAGGCGATCGCGGCGGCGGCGGCGCCTCCGCCGAGCGCGAGCACGCCGCGCGCGGTGGCGCCCAGCGGCGGCTCGGCCATCGGCAGCAGCTGGGACAGGCCGCTGCGCCAGCTGAGCGACTCGAGCCAGGCGCTCGGGACGAGCAGCACCGTCGCCAGCACCAGTACGCCCGCCAGCCCTGCGCCGAGCGGCGGCAGGAGGTCGGTCAGGCGCTGGCGGGATGGGGATCGCATGGCAGGTCCGTCGACGCGGCGCCGATCAGCCGCTGATAGACGGGTTGGTAAACGCAAATGTTTGACGACCAGTTACGCATGTCCTCCACAAAGGCGCGGGCACGGGCGCGGCGCGCGTCCCAGCCGGTGCGGTCGGCAAACAGCCCGGCCAGCGCGCGCGCGATCGCGAAGGGATCGTCGGGGGCGAACAGGGTGCCCGTTGCTCCGTCCCCGATAAGCTCGCGGTGGCCGCCGACGTCCGAGGCGGCGACCAGCCGGCCCTGCGCCATCGCCTCCAGCGGCTTCAAGGGCGTGACGAGGTCGGTGAGGCGCATCCGCTTGCGCGGATAGGCGAGCACGTCGATCAGGCCGTAATAGCGCTCCACCGCCTCGTGCGGGACCCGCCCGACGAAGCGGATCGCGTGCGCGACGGGAGATGCGGCGGCTTGTGCGCGCAAGGCGGGCTCGGCCGGGCCGCCGCCGACGAGCAGCAGCCGGGTGGCGGGGCGCGCTGCGACCAGCGCGGTCATCGCGGCGATGAGGTCGTCGAGCCCTTCATAGGGATAGAAGCTGCCGACGAAGCCTACGACATCGGTGCCGTCGAGGCCGAGTTCGGCGGCGAGCGCGGCGTCGCGGGGTGCGGGCGCGCCGAACAGCGCCATGTCGACGCCGTTGGGGGAGACGATGACCTTGGCCGGATCGACCCCGCGCGCGAGCAGGTCGTCGCGCAGGCCGTCGCAGATCACCGCCACGGCATCGGCGCGGTTCACCGCCCAGCTTTCGGCGGCGCGGGTCGCGCGGTACCGCCACGATCCCTCGCGCCCGGTGCCGTTGCCGACCGCCGCATCCTCCCAGAAGGCGCGGATTTCATAGACCAGCGGCAGCCCGCGCCGCCGCGCCACCAGCCAGGCGGCGAGCGCGTCGACCACCGGCGAATGGGCGTGGAGGATGTCGGGGCGGAACGCGTCCACCGCCCGCCCGATCGCGCGGGCGAAGGCGGCGATCTCGCCGGCCGGCCCGAAGCGGGCGGGCGGGGTGCGGAAGAAGCGGAGGCCGTCGACCGTCTCCTCGGCGGCGTCGCCGCGGTTGTAGCGCGGGCCGGTGACGCCGGCGACTGCCCAGCCCCGCTCTCCCTGCGCCTTGAGGATCGCGCGGGTGCGGAAGGTGTAGCCGCTCTGGATCGGCAGCCCGTGGTCGAGGACGTGGAGGATGCGCATCGAGCGGGGATGGCATGGGGGTGTTTAAGGCGGGGTTGATCGGGTGGCCTCGGCCCCTTTCACGCGGCCTGCCAACATTCCGCCCCGTCACCCCGGCCCCTTCGGCGAAGCTCAGGACAGGCTTGTGTCGGGGTCCACCGCGCGGCGAGCGCATCGACAGGAGGCGCGGGCCGTGTGGCTTGCGGAGCCATGGACCCCGGCACAAGGCCGGGGTGACGAAGGGTCTAGGGTCAAGTCGATCGGAGGGGATGCGCCTTAACAGCCCCGCAACCGCCATGCGCTATCGTCGCGCTTCCACCAGCCAGAGGGAGGGCCGGCGATGATCGACAACTTCGCGCTCGGGCTCACCCATGGGCTGATGCTGCTCGCCGCGTGGCGGCTGCTCCGGCGGCCGGAGCTGGATCGCGAGACGCCGCCGCCGCGAGAGGGTTGCTAGTGCACGACCTCGCATTCGTCGGCTTCCTCGCCGCGCTGTTCGCGCTGGGATTGAAGCGGCCGTTCCTGCTGGTGCTGGCGTACGTCTATATCGACCTCGTGTCGCCCCAGCGGCTGACCTACTGGCTGCTCAACAGCGTGCCGATCTCGATGATCGCGGTCGCGATGGCGGTAGGCGGCTGGGCGCTGGCGGACGACAAGGCGGGGACCCGGCTCGCGCCCCGGCAGGTGATGATCCTCGCGCTGCTCGGCTATTGCTACGCCACCACCGTCACCGCCGACTTCCCGGTCGAGGCGGCGGACAAGTGGCAATGGGTGTGGAAGAACCTCGTGTTCGCGGCGTTCCTGCCGCTCACCCTGCGCACCCGCCTGCGCATCGAGGCGCTGCTGCTGTTCGCGGTGCTCTCGGCCGGGTCGATCATCATCGTCGGCGGGATCAAGACGCTGGCGACCGGGGGCGGCTATGGCCAGCTCAACCTGATGGTGGAGAACAACGCCGGGCTGTACGAGAGCAGCATCATCTCGACGGTGGCGATCGCGATCATCCCCGTCATCTGGTGGCTGACGCGGTATGGCACCGTGTTCGCGCCCGACTGGCGGGTGAAAACGTTCGGCTATGCGCTGATCTTCGCCTGCCTGCTGATGCCGGTGGGCACCTCGGCACGGACGGGGCTGCTGTGCATCGGGCTGCTCGCGGTGCTGCTGATCCGCACGGTGAAGAAGCGGGTGCGCTACCTCGCGATGCTGGCGGTGGCTGGAGCACTGGCGGTGCCGCTGTTGCCGCAGGGGTTCACCGACCGGATGCAGACGATCGGCGGCTACCAGGGCGACGAGTCCGCTTCCACCCGGATCGCGGTGTGGAAGTGGACGCTGGACTACGTCAAGGATCACCCCTTCGGCGGCGGGTTCGAGGCGTATCGGCAGAACCACATCCGCTACGACACGGTGAAGCTGGCCGGCGACGGACCGAGCCAGAAGGTCGAGCAGACGCTCGAGGTGGACAAGGCGCGCGCGTACCACAGCTCGTATTTCGAGATGCTGGGCGAACAGGGCTGGCCGGGGCTGGCCCTGTGGCTGCTCATCAACGGCGCTGGCGTGATCCGGATGGAGGCGCTGCGCCGTCGTCACCGGGACGGCGAGACCGCCTGGGCCGGCGCGCTCGCCGGGGCGTTGCAGGAGGCGCAGCTCGTCTACCTGCTCGGCGCGGCGTTCGTCGGGATCGCGTTCCAGAGCTTCCTGTTTCTCCTGATCGGGGCGCAGGTCGGGCTGGACTGCTGGTGCGCGCGGCAGCGCCGCGATGCGGGGTTCCGGCCGATGCGCCGCGCCGCGCCGCAACCTCTTCCCGCCTGACCGGAACCGCGCAGCCCCGACGCGCATTGCACCGGCGGACCCGAGGACACAGCATGGCCGCCAAGATCATCTATTCGGACGACTCCAAGCCCGGCATCACCCGCAAGAAGGTGCGCAACGGCTGGGCGTATCATGATGCCAAGGGCGAGCGGATCACCGACCGCGACGAGATCGACCGGCTGAACACGATCGGGCTCCCGCCTGCGTACAAGGACGCCTGGTTCAATCCCAGGTCCAACGGCCACATCCAGGCGGTCGGCTGGGACGAGAAGGGGCGCAAGCAGTATCGCTACCACCTTGGCTATCGCGAGCAGCAGGAAGCCGCCAAATACGAAAAGACCGCCGAGTTCGGCCACGCGCTGCCCAGCTTGCGCAAGCAGGTCGCCGCCGATCTCGCCACCCGTGGCCTGAGCAAGGAACGCGCGGTCGCCGCGGTGGTGCGGCTGCTAGATGAGAGCAACATCCGGGTCGGCAACGAGGATTACGTCAAGCAGAACGGAAGCTATGGCGCGACCACGTTGCGCGAGAAGCACGCCACGGTGAAGGGCGACACGCTGCGCCTGCGCTTCAAGGCCAAGTCGGGCAAGGATTGCGACATGAAGGTGTCCGACCGTTCGCTCGCCCGCTTCGTCAAGGCGTGCCAGGATCTCGACGAACAGCACCTGTTCGCATGGCTGGACGAGGACGGCGAAGCGCGTCCCGTCACCTCCTCGGACGTCAACGATTACATCAAGGCCGCGACCGGTGGCGAGTTCACCGCCAAGAACTTCCGCACCTGGGGCGCGAGCCTGCTCGCCTTCGAGGCGCTGGCGGCCTCCGACAAGGACCTGACGCTGAAACAGCTGCTGGAGCCGGTCACCGCCAAGCTCGGCAACACGCCCGCGATCGCGCGCAAATCCTACGTCCACCCGGACGTGATCGACCTCGTCAAGCAGGACCAGGCGGTGTTCCGCCAGGCGCTCAAGCTGCCGCGCGCCACCGGGCAGCTCAGCCGCGAGGAGCGCGGGCTGATCGCCTTTCTCGAACGCAATGTCGTGCCCGCCGCCAAGGAGCAGGCGCGCGAGGCGATCCAGGCGGCCTGACCTTCACGCATGTCGAATGTGTCCGCACCCAAGGTGCCGATCTTCCGTCCCGTCGACGTCGAGGCGCAGGTCACCGAGCTGATCCGGTCGAGCGTCGAATGGCTGAGCGGCAACTGGCTGCGCATCCTGATCGCGGTGGGGATCGGCGCGGCGATCGCACTGGTGCTGTTCTGGGCCCGCGGCCTCGGCCAGCGGCTGGCGGCGCGCAGCCGCACGGGCAAGGGCTGGCCCGCGATCTTCGGCCGCGCGATCGAGAAGACCGGCAGCGTCTTCATCGTGATGCTGTCGGCCAAGCTGGTGGTCGGCTATGCCGGCGCGCCGCGCGAGGTCGCCTCCACCGTCGATTTCGTGTGGACAGTCGCCTCTGTATTCCAATTCGCGGTCTGGGGCCGCGAGCTGATCCTGGGCGCGATCGAGCACCGCACCCGGTCGGAGAACTATACGGGCGAGGCGCTGTTGTCGGCGCTGGGGCTGATCCGATTGCTGGTGACGTTCGCGCTGTTCGCGGTCGCGTTCGTGACGGTGTTGGGCAACCTGGGCGTCAACGTCACCGGGCTGGTCGCGGGGCTGGGGGTCGGCGGCATCGCGATCGGCCTTGCGGCGCAAGGCATCTTCGCGGACCTGTTCGCGGCGCTGGCGATCATCTTCGACCGGCCGTTCCGGCGCGGGGACAAGGTCAGCTACGACCAGACCACCGGGGTGATCGAAGCGATCGGGCTGAAGTCGACCCGCATCCGCGCGTTCACCGGCGAGATGCGGGTGATCTCCAACCGCCAGCTGCTCGACAAGGAGATCCAGAACACCTCCAACCGCGACCATGTGCGCGTCGGCTACACGATCGGGGTGGCGTACGAGACCGCTCCGGAGGTGCTGGAGCGGGTGCCCGCGATCCTGACCGAGCTAGCCGAGGCGGTCGGGGGCAAGGTGGCGCGCGCGGGGTTCGAGAGCTTCGGCGCGTCCTCGCTCGACTTCGTGCTCCAGGTCGATACGCCGGGCGACGACTGGCCGCTGGCGCACGACACGCGCAACCGGCTGCTGGTGGCGCTGGTGCGGCGGTTCCAGGCGGAGGGGATCGTGATCCCGTATCCGACCCAGACGACGTACACCGCGGCGCCGGATGGGACGTTGGTGATGCCGTATGCGGGGCATAGGGCGGACGGGCGCTGAGGCAGGAGCCGGTGGTATAGAAACGGCTACACTTGTAGATGAGACCTACCAAGCGACATGGCCTTGCCATTGGATGAACCCTCGCCATTGCCGTGGCGGGGGTTCAATCGTTTTCGGGGGCAGCCATCGGAAAGCCGGGCGTTTGGGGGACGCGTTGCCGCGCGCCCGCCGCCCGTTGGCCTACCTGTGACGTGCCACCTCGACCACCTTCAGAAGAAGTGTGCCGAAGCCGAACAACGCCACCAGGAGCAGGCACACATCACCAAACGACATGGCGTTCTCCCGTTGGATCGGCGGCAGGATCGCCGCCGCTTGGGAACGTAGCGGGGACGCGTGAAGCGCACCAACCGGAAACGCCGCTCAAACTCCCCCCTCGTCCAGCGACAGCAGCGTCGCGTTGCCGCCTGCGCTGGTGGTGTCGACCGACACCGCGCGCTCCGCGACGAAGCGGTAGAGGTAGTGGGGGCCGCCCGCCTTGGGACCGGTGCCCGACAGGCCCTCGCCGCCGAAGGGTTGCGAGCCGACCACCGCGCCGATCATCGAGCGGTTGATGTAGAGGTTGCCGACCGCGGCTTCGCCCTCGACCAGTTCGGCGGCGCGGGCGATGCGGCTGTGGAGACCCATGGTCAGGCCGAACCCCTTGGCGTTGACGCGGGCTACCGTCTCCGACAGCGCCCCCGCCTTCCACGTCGCGACGTGGAGGACCGGGCCGAACCATTCGCGGGTCAGGTCCTCGATCCGGTCGAGGCGGATCAGCGTCGGCGGGACGAACAGGCCTTCCGCGGGCACCGGGACGGTGTGGACCTGCGCGGCATTGGCGCTCTCGCGATAGGCCATCAGCTTGTCGTAGGATGCCTGGTCGATCACCGGGCCGACATCGGTGGCGGGATCGCGAGGGTCGCCGACCGTCAGCGTGTCCATCGCGCCCTTGAGCATCGCGATCGTCGCCTCGGCGACCTCCTCCTGCACCAGCAGCAGGCGCAGGGCCGAGCAGCGCTGGCCGGCCGAGCGGAAGGCGCTGGTGACGACATCGGCGACGACCTGTTCGGGGAGTGCGGTCGAATCGACGATCATCGCGTTGATGCCGCCGGTTTCGGCGATCAGCGGCACGATGGGGCGGTCGTCATCCTCGACCAGCGCGCGCGCGATCCGCTTGGCGGTGGCGGTGGAGCCGGTGAAGGCGACCCCGGCGATGCGCGTGTCGGCGGTGAGTGCCGCGCCGACCTCCGGGCCGCCGGGGACGAGGATCAGCGCCTCCCTCGGCACGCCGGCCTCATGCGCCAGCTCGACCGCGCGGGCGGCGATGCGCGGGGTCTGGGGCGCGGGTTTGGCGACGACGGTGTTGCCGGTGACGAGCGCCGCCACCGTCTGGCCGAGGAAGATCGCGAGCGGGAAGTTCCACGGGGCGATCGTCGCCCACACGCCGCGCCCTTCGAGGTGGAGCGTGTTGCGCTCGCCGGTGGGGCCGGGGAGTTCGACCGAGCGCAGGCGGGCGCGCGCTTCGCCGGCATAATAGCGACAGAAATCGGCGGCTTCGCGCACTTCGCCGATCGAGTCGGGGATGGTCTTGCGCGCTTCCTGGACGCAGATCGCCATCAGGTCGTCGCGGTTCCGTTCGAGGAGGTCGGCAAGGCGTTCGAGAATGGTCGCGCGGGTGTCGACCGGGTTGGCGTTCCACGCGGGGAATGCGGTGGCGGCGCGAGCGATCGCGTTGCCGACCTGGGTCGGATCGGTGTCGGCGACTGCCCCGGCGGCGAGGGGCGAAGTCACCGCGGCGACGGTGGTCGCCAGCGTCGGCCGATCGGAGAGGTCGAGCCCTTCGCTGTTGCGGTGCCCCGGCGCGAACAGGTCGCGGGGGAGCGGAATCGAAGGGTGGCGGGCGCCGCCGACCGCGGCGATCTTCGCGACCGGATCGGCGAGGATGTCCGCCTCGGTCAGCCGCTCGTCGGCGAGCTGGTGGACGAAGGACGAGTTGGCACCGTTCTCGAGCAGCCGGCGGACGAGATAGGCGAGCAGGTCGCGGTGCCCGCCGACCGGGGCATAAATGCGGGTGTGATAGCCGTTGTCGCGGACCAGCCGCTCGTACAGCCCCTCGCCCATGCCGTGGAGCCGCTGGAACTCGAAGTCGCGGCTGTTCCCGCCCCACTCCATGATCGTCGCGACGGTCAGCGCATTGTGGCTGGCGAAGGCGGGGCGGATGTACTTCGCGTCGAGCATGTCGCGGGCGACCGCCATGTACGACACGTCGGTCGCGGCCTTGCGGGTGAACAGGGGATAGTCGGCGAGGCCCTCGACCTGCGTGCGCTTGATCTCCGAGTCCCAGTAGGCGCCCTTGACGAGGCGGACGTTCATCAGCCGGCCGCGCTCGTTCGCCCAGGCGACGACCGGGCGCGCGCGCTTGCCATAGGCCTGCACCGCCATGCCGAACCCCTCCCAGCCGGCGAGCGACGGGAGTGACGCGACGGCGCCGATGATGTCGAGGCTCATCTCCAGCCGTTCGGATTCCTCTGCGTCGACGGTGAGCGCGATCCCCTTGCCCGCCGCCTGCACCGCGAGCGCCTCGAGCATCTCCGTCAACGCGGGCACGCACTCGTCCCAGCGCGCGACCTCGTAGCGGGGGTGGAGAGCGGAGAGCTTGACCGAGATCGAATGGCCCGCAGCAGGATCGCTGCCGACCGCGTCGATCGCGCCTTCGTATGCCTTGAAGTAGCGCGCGGCGTCCTCGTGGGTGCGCGCCGCCTCGCCCAGCATGTCGAAGCTAGCGGTGAAGCCGCGGTTCTCGGGGCGCTTCATGCGGCGCATCGCCTCGTCGATGGTGCGGCCCATCACGAAGATCTCGCCCATCATCTTCATCGCCGCGCCCACCGCCTGGCGGACGAAGGGCTCGCCCGCGCGCTGGATCAGGCGCTTCAACGGCCCCGCCGGCCCCTCCCCCACCAGCGCGCGGCCGATTACCAAGCCCCAGGTGGCGGAGTTGACGAGGCGACTGTTCGATGCGCCGGTGTGCGCGCGCCAGTCCGCATCGCCCAGCTTGTCGGCGATCAGCAGGTCGGCGGTCTCGGGGTCGGGCACGCGCAGGAACGCCTCGGCGAGGCTGAGCAGCGCCACCCCCTCCGACGAGTTGAGGCGGTATTCCTGCAGGAACTGGTTTACCCAGCCCTTCCCCTGCGCGGCGCGCAGGTCGGCGAGCAGGCCCGAGGCATGGCCGAGCACCCGTTCGCGCGATTCGGGGGTCAGGGCGGCGCGATCGAGCAGCGGTTTTAGAACATCGGGTTCGGGCGCGCGGTATAGCTGCGCCATGGAGTTGCGGGGATTGGACGTTACGGCAGTGGCCATGTTCAAGCTTCCGGTCTTGTCGGGACTTGCAGGCGACGCCGGGGCGTGCCAGCAGATGCCTCGGCTCTAGCCCAGAGGAACCAGCGTGGCGACCCTGACCGCCGAGGAGATGACGCACCGGATCGGCGAGGAGGCCGTGTCCGACTGGGTGGAGGTCACGCAAGGCATGATCGATGCCTTCGCCGACGCGACGGGCGACCACCAGTTCATCCATGTCGACCCGGAACGCGCCGCCGCCACCCCCTTTGGCGGCACGGTCGCGCACGGGTTCCTCACGCTGTCGCTGATGCCGCTGCTGTCCGCGAAGACCCCTGACCTGCCCCGACTGGCGGACGCGCAGATGGGGGTCAATTACGGCGGCAACCGCATCCGCTTCGTCACCCCGGTCCGCTCGGGCAGCCGGGTGCGCGGGCGATCGCGCTTGCTGTCGTTCGAGGAAAAGCGGCCGGGCCGATATCAGCAGGTCACCGAGTTCACCGTCGAGATCGAGGGCGAGGCCAGACCTGCGCTGATCGCGGAATGGATCGGTCAGGTGTTCGCCCAGCCCCAGCCCCAGCCTCAGTCCCAGCCCTAGACCGCGCGCCGCTTCGCGACGCGTACTCACCCCCAGCCCCTCCCTTGTCGGGAGGGCAGCCAGAAGCGAGGTTGTCATGCGTTCCGCCGTTATCGTCTCCACCGCCCGCACCCCGATTGGCCGCGCCTATCGCGGGGCGTTCAACAACCTGCCCTCTCCCACCCTCGCCTCCCACGCGATCAAGGCCGCGGTGGAGCGCGCCGGGGTGGAAGGCGGGGAAGTAGACGACGTGGTGCTCGGCGCCGCGCTCCAGCAGGGGCATCAGGCGGGCAACATTGCGCGCACCAGCCTGCTTCGCGCCGGGCTGCCGACCACCGTGTCGGGGATGTCGCTCGACCGCCAGTGCGCGAGCGGGCTGATAGCGATCGCCACCGCGGCCAAGCAGATCGTCACCGACAACATGGCGGTCGTGGTCGGCGGCGGGGTCGAGTCGGTCAGCCTCGTCCAGACGCCAAAGATGAACGTCGCTCCCGATCCCGAGCTGCTGGCGATGCACAACAGCATCTACATGCCGATGCTCCAGACTGCGGAGGTGGTCGCCAAGCGATACGCCATCACCCGCGAGGCGATGGACGCGTACGGCCTCCAGTCGCAGCAGCGAACGGCGGCAGCGCAGGCGGCGGGCAAGTTCGACGACGAGATCGTGGCCGTGTCCGCGACGATGGCGATCGTCGACAAGGAGACCAAGGCGGTCAGCCACAAGGACGTGACCCTGTCCAAGGACGAGGGCAACCGCGCCGACACCAGCGCGGAAGGGCTGGCGAGCCTGAAGACGGTGCTCGAGGGCGGCACGATCACCGCGGGCAACGCCTCGCAGCTGTCGGACGGCGCTTCGGCGAGCGTGCTGATGGAGGAGAAGGAGGCGGAGCGCCGCGGGCTGACCCCGCTCGGCCGCTATGTCGGCATGGCGGTGGCGGGGACCGAACCCGACGAGATGGGGATCGGCCCGGTGTTCGCGATCCCCAAGCTGCTCGACCGGTTCGGCCTCAAGATGGACGATATCGGCCTGTGGGAGCTGAACGAGGCGTTCGCGGTGCAGGTGCTGTACTGCCGCGACACGCTGGGCATCCCCGACGAGCTGCTCAACGTCAATGGCGGCGCGATCTCGATCGGGCACCCCTATGGCATGTCGGGCGCGCGGATGACCGGGCATGCGCTGATCGAGGGCAAGCGGCGCGGGGCCCGCTACGTCGTGGTGACGATGTGCGTCGGTGGCGGCATGGGCGCGGCGGGGCTGTTCGAGGTGCTGTGACCCTAGCGCCGATCCTCCCTCGCCAGGGGGAGGATCGGGTCAGCCCGCCGTCGCCACCCGTGGTGCGAGGGCCCAGCGGAGGAATTGCGCAGCGCCGTGTGCGCCGAGGCGGATCGCGGGGCGACGGATGGGGGCGACCTCCAGCCCGTGCAGGCGTTGCGCCCAGCCGGGGAGCAGGTCGATCGCGGCCTGGATGATGACGTCCTGCGCCATCCCCAACACTTCGGCCGCGGGCGGCTGGTCGAGCAGCGCGCGCGCCACCTCGCGCGTCCTTCCGTCGAAGCGGAGCGCAGGGCGGGTCGCCTGAAGGTAGCGCTCCACCGCGCGCCGGCTGGTGGGGACGTCGGGCGCGCCCAGCCGGCGGGCGAGCCCGGCCATCTCGCGATGGTAGAGCTCCTGCCGCGCAGGCGTCATCGCCGAGTCGCGGTAGAGCAGGTGCGCGGCGAGGAAGCTGCGCGTCTCCGCGACATGGACCCAGGTGAGCAGCGCGGGATCGTTGGCGCTGTAGGCGGTGCCTTCGGGCAGGTGGCCCGCCACCCGGTCGTGGATGCGGCGGACGCGGGCGATCAGCGCCTCCGCTGCGGCGGTCGCGCCATAGGTGGTGACCGCGATGAACTGGGCCGTGCGCTTGAGGCGGCCGGCGGTGTCCTCGCGCCAGTTGCTGTGGTCCCACACCCCCGCCAACGCGCCGGGGTGAAGCATCTGGAGCAGCAGCGCCGAGGTGCCGCCGATCATCATCGCGGTGAAGTCGGCATGGACCGCCCACGCCGCGGAGCCCGGCCCGAACAGGCCGGGGTCGCCCTCCGGCCGGCCGAGGTCGAACCCGCTGCCGGCACCGACCATGGCGTGCAGCCGGTCGCGGATGGTGTCGCGGACGTTCTCCATGCTCAACTAATATGGGGACGCGCGCGCTGCGCTCAACCTTTGCGCGCAGTCTCCCAGGCGGCGATCTCGTCCGGGAAGCGCCGGTCGATGGTCAGGTCGCGCGCGCCTTCGGCATCGACGGTGACGCTGCCCTGCCATTCATAGGTGGCGTTGCCGGCGAGGCTGACGCTGCCGTCGCGATGCGCGGTCGCGCGGACGAGACCGCCGGGGTTGCGGACGGTCGTCTCCGCCTCCCACTCGATCCGGCCGGTCAGCCCGGCGGCGTGGACGGAGGCGGCCATCGCGCTGCCACAGGCGTTGGTCAGCCCGACCCCGCGTTCATGGGTACGGACGAACAGCGCGCCATCCGCGACCGTCACGAACGAGACGTTGGCGCGGCGCGGCAGCCAGGCGGGCGCGGCCTCGCAGCGCAGGCCCAGCCTGACCAGCTCGTCGATGTCGATCGCGTCGACGAAGGCGACGAGATGCGGGTTGGGCATCGCCACGGCGGTGAACGCGCGGTGGCTGCCGAGCTCGGCGATGGGCTGGTCGATATTGCGGGCGCGGCCAATCGTCATCGGCCAGGCGGCAAGGTCGAGCCCGGCGGGCCCGGCCGTTTCCCGCACCGTGTAGACGCCGGGACCGAGCGGCGCGACCCGTTCGACCGTCGCGCTGCTGGTGGCGAGCCGAACGGTCGCGCGCTCGACACCGAGGGCTTCGAATCCCGCCCGCGCGACGCAGCGCAGCCCGTTGAGGCAGGTTTCCGCCTCCGACCCGTCCGAATTGTACATCGCGAAGCCGAAGGCATGAGCGTCGTCGCCGTCCTTCAGCAGCAACAACCCGTCGCTGCCGACCGGCCCGGCCCGGTCGGCGAGCGCGCGGGCGACGACGGCCCAGCCGATCGCCGGCTCAACCATGCCGCGTGCGTCGATCAGCGGGAAGTCGTTGCCCGACCCGTGGCATTTGGCGATCCGGAAGCGCATGGTCGCACCCCTTAGTGCAACCCGTAGTGATCCGCGAGCCGATCGAGCGCGAGCCCGAGCACGACGCGACCGGCGCGTGCGGGCCAGCCGAGCGCGCGTTCAGCCTCGGGCAGGCGTTCGTCGGCGCAGATCACCCGCCAGAGCACGTCCGACAGCCCCGGCCCGGTGGCCTGGGTCGCGGCGGTCACCCGCTTCTTCGCCGCAATCTGGGCGGTGGCGGGATCGTGCACAAGGCCGCCACCATCGACGCGGGGGCTCCAGCGCATCGTCACCCGTGGCCCGATCTGCGCCATCTCCCAATCCGCGCGCAGGCGCTCGCCCGCTTCCAGCTGGCGCGGAGTGACCATCCCGCGCGCGGCAAGCCAGCCCAGCGCCGATTCGGCGAGGTTCACCGTCACCCGCCGGCCCTCACCCGTCGTCGTGTCCACCAGTTCGCGCATCCGCTCTCTCCCGCCTGACACCGCACCCCTTGCACCCGAAGCGCGTATGTAGGACAGCAGAAATGTACCAGCCTGGTTAGGAGCCGCCGATGATTACCGCGATCCGCGAGGTGCGCCGCGCGCAGGGGCTGACGCTGGAGGCCGTCGCGCAGCGATGCGTGCCGCCGACCACCGCGCAGACGATCGGGCGGCTGGAGACGGGCACGCGCACCGTATCCATGGCGTGGCTGCAACGGATCGCGGCGGCGCTGGGCGTCGATGCGGCCGACCTCGTCCGCCTGCCCGACCGGCCCGACCTGCCGGTGGCGGCGGTGCTCGACGGGGTGGAGGCGAGAGCGCCGCGTCGCGCCGCCAGCATCGTGCCGCCCGCGGTGACCGCGGGACTGGTCGCGGTGAACGTCGTCGGCGGCGCGGGCGACTATCGCGCAGGTGACGCAATCTGGCTGCAGCGGCTGGCGCCCGCGGCGTTTACCGAGGCGCTGGGACGCGACGTGCTGGCACCGGCGGCGGCGGGCGGGTTCCGCTTCGGGCGGCTGCTGGCGGTCGAGGCGGACGCGATCCGGGTACTGCCGCCGGGAGCGGGAACGACGCCGGTCCGCGTGCCGATGCCGGCCTGGATCGGGCGCGCGGTGCGATTGGTGCGGCCTTTGTGATGGTGAATGCGCCGCTAACCACGCCCGTACAGGCGGTCTGCACCGGCGGCGTGGCACCCCAGCGATGCCGGCGTCGTGCTGCCGGCCTGCGTGGGGTGCCCTGCCCTCATTCTTCTCTCTCGGGCAGGGCATCTTCGCCCCAGGACGTTACCGATCGGTAAACGGCCTCCGCGTCAGCGCGGCAGGATGAACACCGGCCAACGCGCGGTCTCGATTTCCTCCGGCCCGCGAACGCGCGCGCCGAGCAGCTCGGTCAGCAGCGCCACCAGCCCGCCCAGCACCAGCCCGAGCGCCAGCGCGCCGCCGAACACGAAGGGCAGGTTGGGGAAGATCGGCCGAGGTTTGGCTACCGTCCGGCCGAGCTCGGTCAGCGTGGTCGTGGTCGCCTCCGCGTTGCGGTGGAATTCGACAGCGCGGGCGCGCGCGACGCTGAAGCGGTCGCGCAGGATCGCCGCTTCCGAGTTCAGCACCCTGAGCTGCCCGACCTTTTCCCGATTCGCGAGCACCCGCCCGACATCGCCGGTCAGCGAGGCGGAGTCGGTCACCGCCGCGGCGGGCGACCCGCCGCTCTGCTGGCGCACGGCGGCCGCCGCCGCGGCGAGCGCGGTTCGCTGGCTGCGCAGCTGGACGAGTTGGGGATGGTTGGGGCCGAGCAGCGACGCCAGCGTGGCGATGCGGGCGTCGACCTGCGCCAGCGCGACCTCCGCCCCCGCCCCGCGCACCCGCTCCTGCGCGCGGGCCTTGGTGGAGATGGTCGGCACTGCCCGCGTCGCGTCGCGCAGCTCCAGCCCCGCCAGATCGCGGGTGTCGTCGACCAGCACTGTGCCCTTGGCGCGCGAATACGCGGTCGACGCCTCGGTCGACTGCTGCAATCGCTTGAGCCAGCGGGCGGCCTGCTCGTCATAGAAAAGCGCAGTCTTGAGGCTCGCTTCGCGCTGCTGGACCAGCACCTGTTCGACATAGGCGGTGCGCAGCGCATCGGCGATGACGCGCGCGGCTTCGGGCGAGGCGGCGGTGTAGCTGATCTCGATGATGTTGCTGTCGGCGAGCAGCCGCGCGCCGATCCCCGGCGCGACGAGATCGGCGAGGTAGCGGCGGAAGTCGCGGGTGTCGCCAGGCGGGCGGCGGTTGTACTGGTCGATCAGCGAGGGCGCGCTGGTCCAGCCCAGCGCATCCACCACCGCGCCGGTGACGCGATAGTCGCCGATAATCCGGAGCTGCGTGTTGACATAGGCCGACAGCGCCTTGCCGGGGATGCTGGTGCCGCTGACCGGATCGGGCGACGACAGGTCGATCAGCAGCTTGGACGTCGCCTGGTAGCGCCACGGCAGCAGCATCACCGGCACGGCCGCGCCGGCGAGGCAGCCCAGCGTTGCCAGCACCACGATCAACCGCCGAGCCCACAGCGCGCGAAAGACCTGGTTCCAGCTCACCCCTGTTCTCCGGTCCCGTGCGCGTCGTCGCCGCGGCCTAGCGCGCAAGGGTTTAGGAATTGGTGGGCGCTGACGGGTTCGAACCGCCGACCTACTCGGTGTAAACGAGCCGCTCTACCAGCTGAGCTAAGCGCCCCCTGCCCGCGCGTTGCCAAACTCCGGGCATCGGCGCAAGCCATGGGCGGTTAGGCGACCGGCAGGCCGGCGCGTGCCACCGCGGCCAGGTAGTTGCGCATCGCCGTCCGTGCCTGCCCCGACATCACCATGAACGCGCGGCGGCGATCGGCGGGATCGGGCTTGCGCTGGAGCAGGCCCAGGTCGGTCATGCGGGTGATCCAGCGCAGCGCAGTGGTGGGCGCGACCGCCGCGGCGATGCACAGGCTGGAGACCGAAACCTTCAACCCTTCGAGTTCGGCGGCGTACAGGTCGAGCAGCATGTCCCAGGCAGGATCCTCGAATAGCCCGGCGGGGAAGAACATATCGCGCATCCGCCGCGCGCGGATGACGCGGCGGATCGCTTGCGGATCCTGGGGCGCGTCGTCGGGCTGCTCGCCGCCATAGCCGCGACGACGGTCGCCGACTGCGCCGCCCTCCCCGAGAGGTCCGTTGCTCGCGAGCTTCGCCAGCACCTCGGCGATCCGCGCCACCTCTTCATTCAGGCGACGGAGGCGCTCCGCCTCGCTCTCACGCCAGGCGCTCCCCGACGGCGCGGCGGAGCGCTGGCCGGCGAGCGCCAGCGCGGCGACCCGCTCCACACGGGTCGGATCGCACAGCAGCACGGCGTCCAGCCCGAGCAGCGCGGCGGCGACCGGGTCGATCGCGTCGGGGGCGAAGGCAACCACCAGCGGCAGCCCCCGCGCCTCCACCGCCTCGGCGATCCGGTCGAGCCCGGCCGCGAGCAGCTCGGCCGGAACGCCCGCCGCCTCGACCAGCAGCACGCCGTTGGCGGGAACCCGGTCGAGCAGCGCCTCGGCATCCGGCCAGCCGCCCTGCGCCGCGAGCCGTCCGCCCGCCAGCGCGACCACCTCGTCCAGATCGACCGCGTCCGCACCCGCGATCGCGACCACCGCAAATCCCGCCCGGTCCGCGGGCCCCCAATCGTTCACACCCGAATCCAAATCAGCCCAGCGCCTTCACGATCTCTTCCACCATCTTCTTGGCGTCGGCCAGCAGCATCATCGTGTTGTCGCGATAGAAAAGCTCGTTGTCGACGCCGGCATAGCCGACCCCGCCCATCGAACGCTTGATGAACAGCACCGTCTTGGCGCGCTCCACATCGAGCACGGGCATGCCGTAGATGGGGGAGGTCCTGTCCGTCTTGGCGGCGGGGTTGGTGACGTCGTTGGCGCCGATCACGAAGGCGACGTCGGTCTGGGCGAACTCGGCATTGATGTCCTCGAGCTCGAACACGTCGTCATAGGGGACGTTGGCCTCGGCGAGCAGCACGTTCATGTGGCCGGGCATGCGGCCGGCGACTGGGTGGATCGCGTATTTGACCCGGACGCCCGCCTCCTTCAGCCGGTCGGCCATCTCGCGCAGGACGTGCTGCGCCTGCGCGACCGCCATGCCGTAGCCGGGGACGATGACGACCTGTTCGGCCTCCTTCATCAGGAAGGCGGCGTCCTCCGCCGAGCCGCGCTTCCACGGGCGGTCGATCGCCGTCGCCTCGCTACCGCCCGCCACCGCGCCGAAGCCGCCGGCGATGACGGACAGGAATCTGCGGTTCATCGCGCGGCACATGATGTAGCTGAGGATCGCGCCCGACGAGCCGACCAGCGCGCCGGTGACGATCATCGCGGTGTTGCCGAGCGTGAAGCCCATCGCGGCGGCGGCCCAGCCGGAATAGCTGTTGAGCATCGACACGACGACCGGCATGTCCGCGCCGCCGATCGGGATGATGAGCAGGAAGCCGATCGAGAAGCTGAGGCCCACGATCGCCCAGAAGACGAAGGGCGACTGGTCCTGCGTGAAGTACGCGATCAGCGCGACGATCGCGGCCAGCGTGCCGAGGTTCACGAGGTGACGCTGGGGGAGCAGGATCGGCTTGCCGCCCATCGTGCCGTTGAGCTTGAGGAAGGCGATCACGCTGCCTGAGAAGGTGATCGCGCCGATCGCGACGCCCAGCGCCATCTCGACCCGGCTGGCGGGGTGGATGACCGCAAAGGGCTGGCCGATCATCGGGGTGACGAGGTCGGCGATCCCGAATGCGACCGGGTTGAGGTAAGCGGCGACCGCGACCAGTACCGCGGCGAGCCCGACGAGCGAGTGGAAGGCGGCGACGAGTTGGGGCATCGCGGTCATCGCGATGCGGCGGGCGACGGTGAGGCCGATCACCGCGCCGAGGGCGATGGCGGCGAGGATTTCGGCGAGGGTGAGCCAGTCGACACCAAGTGGCAGGAAGCCGGCCGCACCATCATCGGTCTGCCAATCCGCCCCCCACGTCGGCACATGCGTCACCAGCGTCGTGACCACCGCGATCGCCATTCCGAGCATGCCGAGGCGGTTGCCGCGGCGGCTGGTCTCCGGGCTGGAAAGGCCGCGGAGCGCGACGATGAAGCACACGCCCGCGATCAGATAGGCCAGCGCGACCCAAGGGTTTGCCGTCGTGTGTTCCATCTCGTCCCCCTCGTCATCCCAGCGCAGGCTGGGATCGCCCCTTTGCTCGCGCGGGGCAGGAGCCGCACGCGACCCCAGCCTTCGCTGGGGTGACGGTCACTTTCGCTAGTGCTTCGCCGCCGGCCGTTCACGCTTCTTGTACATCGCCAGCATCCGTTCGGTGACCGCGAAGCCGCCGAAGATGTTGACGCTCGCCAGCGTCACCGCGGCGAGGCCGAGCCATTTCGCGCCGGGCACGCCGGCGGCGGCGGCGGCGACCAGTGCGCCGACGATGATGACCGACGAGATCGCGTTGGTCACCGCCATCAGCGGCGTGTGGAGCGCGGGCGTCACCGACCAGACAACGTAATAGCCGACGAAGCACGCCAGCACGAAGATCGACAGGATCGCGACGAAGTCCATCAGCAGCCCTTCAAAGGTTCCGAAGGTTCCGGGAAAACGACATGTTGAGCCCCCTCCCCCGATGCGCGATGCCGCGCAGGACGGGGTGTGGCAGATCGGGGGCGTGTAGGACAGAGGTGTATAGGAGAGGGGCGGATCATGGCCGATCCTCGCCGGAACGGGGAGGGGGACCGCTCGCCGCAGGCGAGTGGTGGAGGGCGCCGCCGCAAGCGCGACGATCGCGGCGGCGGTCGAGTCCGCGTCGCGAAGGACGTCAGCCGCGGGAATGCGGATCACGCGCAGACCGCGCTCGACCAGATAGCGGTCCTTCGTCGCGTCAGCGGCGGCGGAGTAGGCGTGGATCTGGCCATCGACTTCGATCGCGAGCTTCGCCGCCGCGCAGTAGAAGTCGATCGTGTAGTCGGGACCGGCCGGGTGTTGGCGACGGAACTTGAGACCCGATGGCGAGCCGCGAAGCCGCTGCCAGAGCAGGACTTCGGGATAGGTCATTTCGCGCCTGAGCTTGCGGGCGCGGTGCACTTCGGGCGGCATCTTGCGGGGACGCGCCCCACCACCAGCTTCGCTGGTCCCCCTCCCCGTTCCGGGGAGGATCAAGAAAGCAGCCTTTGGCTCACGACCTGCCCGCCCCTCGTCAGGCGGATGGCTTCGGCGATCTCGTCGCCTTCGGGGAGGACCGGGCGTCCGGCGTCCTTGTCCCAGAAGGCGGTGAGGAAGTTCAGGAGGTTGCGCGAGAACAGCGCCGACGCGTCGGCGGCGAGGCGGCTGGGGACGTTGCGGTGGCCGACGATCCTGACGCCGTGGCGGGTCACGACCTCGCCCGGCGTCGCGCCTTCGACGTTGCCGCCCTGTTCGACCGCGAGGTCGACCACGACCGACCCTGCGCGCATCGTCGCGAGCTGCGCGTCCGAGACGAGGCGCGGGGCGGGGCGGCCGGGGATCAGCGCAGTGGTGATGACCACATCCTGTTTGGCGATGTGCGCGGAGACGAGCTCGGCCTGCGCCTGTCGATACGCGTCGCTGGTCTCGCCGGCATAGCCGCCGGTCCCCTCGCCCTCTATCCCGGCGACGCCCTCGACAAAGATCGGCTTGGCACCCAGCGACTGGATCTGCTCGCGGGTGGCGGAGCGGACGTCGGTGGCGGACACCTGCGCCCCCAGCCGGCGGGCGGTGGCGATCGCCTGAAGCCCGGCGACGCCCACCCCCATCACGAACACGCGCGCGGCGGATATGGTGCCCGCCGCGGTCATCATCATCGGGAAGGCCCGGCCATATTCGGCGGCGGCGTCGAGCACCGCCTTGTACCCCGCAAGGTTCGATTGCGAGGACAGGATGTCCATCGACTGCGCACGGGTGATGCGCGGCATCCATTCCATCGCCAGCGCCTCGACCCTCGCGGCGGCATAAGCGTCCACCCGGTCGCGCCGGCCGACCGGATCGAGCGCGGCGACCAGCCATGCGCCGGGGGCTGCGCCGCCAAGCGCCGCCGGATTCGGGCCCTGTACGCCCAGCACCGCCTCCGCGCCCGCGACGGTCGCGACGGCGTCGCCGATTGTCGCGCCGGCGTCGGCATAGGCGGCGTCGGCAAAGCCCGCCGCCTCGCCTGCCCCCGCTTCGACGGCGACGCTCGCGCCCAGCGCACCGAGCTTGCGCACCGTTTCGGGCGTGGCGGCGACGCGACGCTCGCCCTCCACATTCTCGCGAAGGACGGCGATCTTCATGCGGTCAGGCGATCAGCCAGACGACCAGAGCGGCGATGACGAACACCGCCAGCCCGCCCCATTTCAGCATCCCGATCATCCGATCGTAGGTGTGGACGTGCGAGTTGAGATCGGTGTTGCCGGCCATGGTGGCGATCCTGCGGAAAAGGAAGGGTTGTATGCGGTGTAACCACGAGGCGCATCGGTCCGCAACCCTGCAGGCCGCGCCCGTTTACCACACGTTCATGCTGAACCGGCCGATAAGGGTGGTTTAAGCCGGCTTTTACCCCCGATCGCTATGACCGACTGCGTGACCTGAACCAGCGGAAGAACGCATGACGCGCAACGGCCAGCGCCTGCTGCTCCTGATCGACGACGAGCCCGCCCAGCGGCGGCTGGTGTCGGCCATCGTCGCGCGCGCCGGCTGGCGGACCATCTTTGCGCAGGACGGCGAGATGGGCGTGGCGACGCTGGGCACCCAGGACGGGATGCAGCTGGACGC
>Ga0325401_1000675_pt1 | contig 25901 bp, 19 predicted proteins | sample PopdelMetagenome_FD_205666 | JGI IMG/M metagenome (GOLD analysis project Ga0325401, IMG submission 205666) | Populus deltoides microbial communities from Bellville, Georgia, United States - Xylem-PdKOR-R2 | ecosystem: Host-associated > Plants > Phyllosphere > Stem > Wood/Secondary xylem | place...
GATCTAGAATGGTGAAATATCCTCAATTATCATTGAGACTTATTTAAGGTAAAAAAAAAAAAGAGAATTTTTAGCTATTACATCATTCCAAATAATATTTCAAATAAAATTCCTTACAGTTTTTTTTATTCTTAAATTATGAGTGAATGAGTTGTATTATTCTCAATAATATTCTGGATATTAACCCCATATAAGTTTTTTTTATCCTTATGTTGAGTGAGTAATAATAAACTATTATCCCTAATAATATTTTAGATGTTTACCCCTTTTAGGTTTTTTATCCTTATATTAAAAGTGAATAATATTTTTTTTGTCAAAAATAAGTTTTTAATATTTTTGAAATATAGGCAAACATCTTTAAAAAATTTACAAATTTGTTGTAAAATCCATGAAATATTTTTAAAACATGCCAAAATATTTTAGATTTTTTTTTGAAAACATACTCAAATAATTTTTAGGATTTTGGCCATATGCAATGAAAATAAGAATTTTTTTTTTTACTTTTTTATTTAGGCTTTATTTGATGAAAACCTATTTTTCTTGAAATAAAAGTGGCTTAAGGAGTGTTTTCCAAACACACCTGTAAAAAAAAAAAAAACTTTAGCAAAAACATTGCAAGCTAGACAAAGCCTCAACCATTTGACCCGAATTTGACCCGATCAGGTTGACCTTAAACCTTTGGTTCAACTATAAACTGAATAAAAGAATACTAGGTTGACCTGAAAACCAAACAAAAAACAAAACCAAAACTTAAAATGAATTAAACTTAAAAAATAAAAATAAAAACTAAAAAATGTTTGACAAAAAACGGATCAAATGCATAAAAAATGAAGAACATTCATATCAATTCCAAAAACATAACTCTCCAACCAGACCAGATATGATCAAAACAAGGCCACAAACATGTTGTGAATCATACAAGGATCAATAATCTATCATCCATTCACTTCGTTTATCAAAGAATCATCACGATTTGATCAACATGGATTGTGGTTTTAAACCAAAATTCTAGAATTAAAACCCATTAAAAACTTGTTATTGATGTCAATAAACCCTGAATTATTAATAATTAAGTATCACAGAGTGTTTAGTGTAAATAAATAGACCAAAATTAATCCAAATTATAGATCTATGAGAACACTATCCTTCAACCTAGAACAACTCAACACATTGTTAAACCTTAGAAATAACCCTTTAGGTCTCCAAACACACTGTTTTTGGTCCTCACGAACCACATTACCAATATCAAATATAGTTGAATTAAAATAACTAATAAAAAACATCAAATCATCAAGATTATACATTAGATTCCACCTTTATAATTGCAGCCCCAATGACAGCCAACAACAACATCAAATTTCAATTCCAAACTGACTCTTTAAATCAACTTGGGACCCAAATCAAGCTCAAGAACCAAGATCGTACACTAATTAAAAAAAACATCAAACACTTATTGCCGGTAGTATATAAAAACCATTTTATTTCAGCAAAATAAACATCAAAATATTTCCAAAATATTCAGTAAACAATAACAAACAACTCGGATCAAAATTAAGCAAAGAAATACAAAATCTCATGCATCAATCAAAATACAAGAACAACACAATGTATCACAAAAAAAAAAGTTCAAACCATCATTGAAACATGCAATGGAGAGCTAGATGTGTGCCTCATGAACATCACTAGTTAGATTAGAAGAGTTTTTTTTTTTATACCTTCAAGCTCTTATAATGGTTGTTGCATTTTCTTTCCCAAAGTTGAGGAAATCTTCGTGCTAGGCTCTTAAACCTTCACACTTGGATTCCCTTTATCCTATCTTCCTCTCGTTTTCTTTCTCTCCTCATTGCTGCCGCTTTACCTTGATTTTCTAGAGGTATTTATAGGGTTTCAAGCTAAGATTTTGTTGGATTCAATCAAAGATTGATCCTTCTTCATCAAAACTTAGCCTTCTAATAAAAATATGAGAGTTTTTGGTACGTTTTATAGTTTTGAGCTCTGTACCTATATTGGTTTTACAATGGTAGTTTTGTAACAAACTTAGTTTTGAAGATTTTGATGGTTTTTCACAAACTTTGAGACCAAAAAACTTGTTTCTGGCTTTTTTATCTTGAGAGAAACATGACCAACTTTTGACAAGAATCCATTGAGAAAGCTTGAAGTGTGAACACACAAAAAAGATTAGTAGTTTAGCAAAATACGTATCACAACTATTGATGACTAAGTCAACCACTTTCAAGTATTCATCGGAGCAACTCCAATGTCATCGTCATTGAAGACTACCTGAAGTTGATAGAGGGAGTACACATCTTTTGTTTGGATCCAACCTTGCTCGATTTAGAGACCTATAGCTTCACATTCATTTGTTTGAAGGTGTCAACTCGATCAACCCAGAATTTGCTAATATAACGAGGCTGATTAATGCAATAAGGCTACTCAATGACAAGATATTGCTAAGATCATTGGAGAAAATGGGATGCAAATATTTAATAGGAGTAACTGATGTTTATAAAGGAGGTGTTTTTCAGTCGAATGGTGGTGGTTACAACCCATGAGATGGTAAAAAACATCACATTCATTCGCTTGAAGCTGCTTACTTGATCAACTAAAACTACTAGAGAAGAAGATACATAGTGCCCGAACGACGCATCATTTAGGTTAAACCCTAAAAATTAGAGTTTTTAATTTGAGATTTTGATAAATTTCAATTTAATCCATTTTCTTCCAATTGTTTGTAATTGCATTCATGATTGCCTCTCAACTTTTAATTTTTCTACAATTTCACCCCTGACAAACTCAATTACCAACTCTAAAGTTTAGCACCTTTTCTAATTAGATCACTGGTTCATGATTTATGAAAATTGACCCTAAATCAACCGTCAAACTTTTAATTTCTTAAATTTAATCCCTAATTTGATCGATTTCAACCCTTTTATTCACATGCATTTTTTGGTTTGGTCCTTAGTTTTGGATTTCTTAAATTAAGTTCCTAATTGTTCATCAAACTTCAATATTTATGCAATTAAACCACTGATTTGACCAAGCTAACTCTTTAAAATTACAATTTAACCCATAGACTTTAATTTCTTCCAATTAAAGCCTAAAATAATTTTTTCTTGCAATTATGCCCTTGAAAACTCAATTAAACATGAAAAAATTCCAATTAAGTCCTTAAATATCTAATTTTAATTTGTTTTTCCCTGAATTGAATTTTTCTTGTTAATAGGGTCTTCATCAGTTAAAATTGAACTATAAATTTGGGTATTTTGATCCTTCGTAACTAGTCTTTTGACAATTTTATGAACATTATCCATGTTCTTCCTACTAAGGTGTATATATATTTTTTATTTTTCCAACCCTTTAATTTATTTTTTGTATTTTGTATTTTTTTGTATATTTATATAGGGTCCAAAAATAGGTAATAACAATGACAAGTGACAACTAACCATTTTCTTTCTCTTTCGCTTTTTTTTTCTTATGACTTTCTCTCTCCCCTCTCTAACACAAGGATTGAAAAATTAACAAAATAAATTTTTAGACCAAAATAAAAATTATCATAAATTTAGAGTGAGTCATGTATTTTCTTCATGTTTTAATTTTCAGTGATCTATCTTTCAATTTGGTGTTATTTTTCTATAATTTCAAGTTTGAATTTATCTAATTAGACTATAAAATGTCTCGATTGAAAAGGAAAAAAAACTTTCAAAATAAAAACAAAAAGTTCCGAGTGTTTCACCATTCATATGAATAGTGAAATACCTGGAAAAACTTTAATTATTTTAGTATATATGTTAATGGAAGTGGGTTTAAGTAGAGGAACCAAATTACAAAATTAATTGACGAGGAGCTACATTTTTTTTTTTATATATATAAAGTGGAAAGACGTGTGAACTTGTAAAGGGGATAAAGGGATAATAATAATATAGCAGGATTCTGGGCTGATAAACAATGTATCATCTACTTTATTTAATTTTTTTAAAGGGGTGGATGACAAGTCACCTATCCTTTATAAATCTTTTTTTCTATAAAATAAATAGGCTTAATCACGCCGACATAGGTGGAGAGGCTTAGGCATACGAGCCTAGTTTTGTAAAGGCTCTAGAGTGTTGGGCCTCTCGAGCCAGGCTAGCGTGCCTGGGCATGGACTTTTTTTCCCATTAGTTTTTCCTTGTTTTATTATTTTTTTTTATTTTTTAATTATATATTTAGTAAAAGAATTATTAAACCCAATAAAATTCATGACTCTAATCGCAAGTTTGACAGATTGGGCCACAAAACTCTTGTCAATCTAATATATTGTCATGTGTGTGTGTGTGTGTATATATATTTTAAAAAATGTCATGTTTATTTTGTTTTCAAAATCATTTTGTTTATTTTAAATTAATATTTGTGATATGTTTCGTGTTTGTTTTTGTATGATTAATAATTTACTTTTACAAGATTGTTATACTCTTAAGACTTATGTCAGAGCATAGTGTATACATGTGATAATTATTGTGTTTTATTATATTTAAGCATTAATTTTTGGATTTATAGTTATATTTTCTCTAGATGTCAAAAAATATATTAACAACACATGCATGATTATTTTTTTGCGTTGAAAAAAAATTATCTGACTTGAGTTGAATAGATGCGTTAATATTTTTTTTTGTATTTATTGTTATAAATGATTCTCAATTTATTTAATTAAATGCATTCAAAAAATTTTTAATTTATGCTTTATATTTTTTTAATAAAAAACACATTTAAAAAATACAAATTTATTTATTTTATTAAAAAATGTATAATATGGACAATAATATAGATGAAATGCCTTAAAATGATATATAATGTGTTTGAGATTGTGATATATGTTGTTTTTTAAATTTTTTTTTAGAAATGTATTAAAATAATATATTTTTTATTTTATAAAATTTAATTTTAATATTAATATATTAAAAAAATTCAAAAATTAAAAATTAAAAAACTAATTTTTTTTCAAAAACACTAGTGGAAGGGTATTTTCAAAGGTTGAAAAAAAAAAGTATTATAAGAAAAAGAAAAAGAAAAAGGAAGAAATAGTAACATAAGAGATGACGCGAATAAATATTCAGATAATTAATATTTGAGAGTGACAAGTGGAAGGTCCTCTACCTCAAAAAGGCAATTACTTTATATCCATACCTTTCTTGAATCTTTGCCTTCCATCAGTCATCTCTTTACTGTTCTCCGTTGCTGTGTTGAATCAAGAAAAAATGGCAGGGTCTCAGTGCTGCGCTCACCCACCAACCCTAAACCCAAGCAGTGGAGCTGGCCATGTTGAGAAAGTTGGTGGCCTTGACTCTTATGTCTCTGGCTCTCCTGACTCTAAACTTGCCATTCTTCTTGTCTCTGATGTTTTTGGTAAGCTATCATTTCCCCCCAAGAAAATCTTATTTAAAGCGTTAAGGTTGTTTCTTTTTTCGTTTTTCGTTTTTGTTGTTGTTTTAGGGTTTGTCTTCCATTGTCTTGATTATTGTGATCTAATCCTGCATTTATGGCTTGATCTGCAGGATATGAAGCGCCGAACTTGAGGTATGGTTGATCATCCTTTTCTTTTCTATTTTTGATGTGTCATAACCCTCTTGTTTTTAGTACCTAGAAAACACAATTTATTTGAGATGCTTAATATTTGTTTTGCAAATTCTTTTGTATGTCAATCTTGTGATTCAAAGCTAAACATGATGCTAGTTAAATTATTAAAGTTACAATGGATCTATTGAAGAAGAAAAAATATTAAATAAAACTTCGGAAAAGAAAAGGATATATTATGGATTTTCTGTGTGTTCATGATTTTCCAAGGCCATCTGGTGTCAAAACATTCCAAATACAGCTGCTTGATGCATTACTCATCTAACGTATTTGATTTGTGTTTGCATTTTCTTTTCGTTTTCTGAGTTAGTTCAATATGCATTTCTGAAAACTATAATCTGGTTAAAGATATTTAAGCATGCCCATTATTGACACCTGCTTCTGTACTTGACAATGGCTTGTTGGCTAACTAGCAAGTTTCACTACCAACTGTATTGGAAGGGGAGGTTATACTCTGTGTGGTGTGTTAAGGAAAGAAGCATTTAGCTCTTGTTGTTATATCTTTGTTTAGAATGGTGATACTGTGGTTCGTTGTGTTTCTGGGTATACCTGTGTGGCGTGCTGTTTGATAATTTTGTACACTAGTGTGACCTAATGGCAGCTTCTTCATACCGTGAAGGAAACTTGCAGACAAGATTGCAGCTGCTGGATTCTATGCTGTAGTTCCTGACTTCTTTTATGGAGATCCTTTTGCTCCTGACAATGCTGAGAGACCCATTAAAGTTTGGTTAAAGGATCACGACGTGGTTAGTTCTTGGAGATCCTTATGCTACATTGATTCTCTGCTATGGTTTTGTTGAACATCAGTTTTCACGGGCCTTCTGTAAATTTCACACTTCAAGTTGTATGAATTCTATCTAGAATCTTTCACCTGCTTTGATGATGTCATCATTGCTTGCATGAGTTATGTGTATTCTGACTGCCTTGCTGTCATTCCAATCCTTAACAACATTTGAAATTTGAAGTGATCCACATTGGAATGCATTTTTTTTCCTGCATTAATTGTGCACCAACTCAATTTTTTAACATCTTAGCCTGTTTCCATTTTTGACAGCATAAGGGATTTGAAGATGCAAAACCTGTGATTGAAGCTTTGAATAGTAAAGGTGTATCTGCAATTGGGGCTGTGGGCTTTTGTTGGGGTGGTAGGACATCTTTTTCTTATGTGAAGACTGTCATGTATGCTAGAAACCACATCTTCAACTAGAAGTCAATTGAATTCAGTAATCCTCTATTTTGCTTTGTATTGAGCTATGAATGGAGCTCGCTGATTTGGTATTATGATTTCTTCTCAGCCAAGGTGGTAGTTGAACTAGGAAAATCTTCTGCTTTCATCAAAGCTGCTGTTCTGTGTCATCCTTCATTAGTTACTGTAGACGACTTCAAGGGTATGGATTTCCGAGTTAAAGATTCTCAGGCTACGTGCTTCTCTCAGTTATTGTTTTGCTTGTTACAATTTGCATTTTGAAGTAGCTTCAAACAAATAACTCATTGTATTTTGTACGATATGTGTGTGTGGGTGTCCATATATGAATCATTGCAGGGTTCCCATTGTTCTGAGATTTTCTGCTATCTTTTTGCTATGAAGTCCATTTTGTACTTCATTGGATGCGATTTATATTAACTTGCATTCTATTTTTCATATCTTAAAGTAATAAATTTTTCTAACATGCTACTAGACAAAATTTTCTCTATATAATGCTGGTCCGCCTTGAAGTTGGCAGCTTGTCAAGCTACCAAGAATCAATTCTCAAGCTGATCAATTCCTATCATTTGCAGCTTTTTAGCAACTCATAATGTTTGTAACCACTTGCAGAGTTTAAGGTTCCTATTTCAATACTAGGAGCTGAGACAGACCATATGTCTCCACCAGCGCTCTTGAAACAGTTTGAAGAGCTTTTAGCTAGTAAATCTGAGGTAAGAAGACAATACCTTTCTCTAATATATCAAGTGCCTTTTGTAATGTTTTCCTGTGATCCTAGTTACTGGATAGTCTTTCATTAGTTTCTTTAGGCAGCAGCATGATATGTAAGACGGGCAACTGATAACTTTGTAGCAGCATTTCAGAGCTGGTGCCATTTCATTTATTTATTTTTCTTGTCCTATGTAGTAACATGAAAAGACATACAAACTAGAAATTTGTAGCAAAACTGTGGAATTCCACAGGAATTTATTTTTATTTTTGTTTTCCTAGGTAGTAGTATGATAAGACATACAAACTAGGAATTTGTAGCAAAACTGTTGAATTCCACTGGAATTTTCTGTTTTTTTTTCTCAATCTGGCTACCAAATCTCAATGTACCAGGGAAAAAAATAATCTGTGTAGTTTGGGGCTCTTAAATTGTTTATCATTGATTCATGTACACAATTAAATATGTAGGCCTTCGTCCCAGATGAACCTATTGTTTTCTATCCAAAATATAAGATAGTGGTGATACTAACCTAATACCAATCACATTTTTATTGCACACATAAATTGTTTTTCCTGTGGAACTGATGTATTCTTTATTGGTTAGCATTCAGCACTTTCAATCTCTACTTTTCCATCCGTATTTGTTCTTTGTTTACTTTGGAACACCTATGACATCTACTTCTTTACATGTTGGAATGTTTCTTTACAGGTTGATAGCTTTGTGAAGATATTTCCAAAGGTTGCTCATGGATGGACAGTGAGGTACGATGTTGAAGATGAAGCTGCCGTGAAGAGTGCAGAGGAGGCCCATGGAAACTTGTTGGAGTGGTTTGCCAAATATGTCAAATGAGTAGAAACTAGAAATTTGCCCGCGTATGTTGAATTGCAGAGAAATCATGCAGTTTTATTATGCTCGCACTACGTTAAACTTCAATAAAGATGGCTCTTTGATGCTTTGTGACTTCCTTTCACGCGTTCCTTCTTTCCTCCTGTTTCTTTTATATACTTATCTTTTTTTGATATTTTGAGCACAGATTTGAAACCTGGACCGGCCCGGCGGGTCGACCTGGGACCTTGCCGACCCGGGCCTAGAATCGGTCCGGGTCTAAATAAAAACCCGCCTGGAAGTTGGCCCGGAAAAACTCGGTTGACCCGGTGGGTTGACCCAGAACCTGGGCGACCCGGGAAAACCCGGCTGAGACCCGGTCTCCTTTTTTTTTTATACAGACACATTAAACTACATTGTGTAAAACGATGAAGATGAGTAAATGCCTTCCAGGGGGGCTCTATCATTAGTTGGAAAAGCGCGGATTTTCAGGAGAGAAGCAAAATACCTTTCTTTGATCCACCTTGATGGACATGAAAGAGAACAAAAAGAGACGCGTTAAGGTCATGTGATTGAGGCTCGCAGTTGATAGATATGGCTGAGGCTGAGCTGCTGCTAATCTTGACCAAAACCAATGTTAGAGATGAGATTCTTAGTTGAAAGCAAAGTTGTTGATGCTTAGGGATGAACTCATGCTATTATTGGTGTAACTGAAGCTCACAGTTGATAGCGGCTGCTTGCTGTTGAAGAAAGAAACTGTTCACGTTTGAGATCACAATGGTTGAGCTGGTATGTGACCAAGGTGTTGTTGCTAGAGAAGAAGTCACCAGCGGCTAGAAGAGAAAAATTAATTAATTACTCTCTTGCTCTCTAGGTTTTTTATTTTTTTTCTTTCTTTCTTCTCTGTGTGTGTTGGGGAATGAGAGAATAGAAAAGTGTGTTCCAGTGTGGGGTTTTTTTGAGGGATAGATAGATAGGATGGTCATGGATCGTAATTACACAGGACTCTCTGATTATTAAAATGATTTCAAATTTGATGAAACGATCATGTTCCCAAATTCAAATCAATACCCAGTCATTGAACACGGACTTGAATTCAATACCCCTTCTCCTGATCTCACCCCCGAGGATAGTGATTCCACTGACCCGCTTTTTAAGTACATAAGCCAGATGCTTATGGAAGAGAACATGAAAGATCAGCCACACATGTTTCATGATCACTTTGCTTTAAACGCCACTGAGAAGTCATTGTATGTTTCATGATTACTGTGCTGGGGTTTTTTTTTTGGGTTGACCCGGGTCAACCCATCTAACCCGTGACCCAGTCATTAGACCGGGTCGACCATCGGGTCGGGTTTCAAAACTATGATTTTGAGGACCGAGGATTTGTACGTAGAGTAGAATCTCTTTAGAGAAGGTCTGTCTACTATATGGTGGTCTTTGCCCTCGCACTGATAGATTGTACTTTAAACAGCCTGGACCGAAAAGTGTTCTGGGGCTTGGTGTTATTTGAGTAGATTAGGTGAATGGAAATGATGGGCTGGATGGGCTAGTGTTGACCTATATTTAGAGAGGACTTAAGTGAAGAACAAAAGCGACTTAAAGAGACTAGCGTCCTGTTTGTTTGTTTGCTGTAAAATAGTTTTTTTTTTAAGTGAAAGTGAATTCCGGGAAAGTAAATTTTGAAAAAGTGAATTATTTTATAATGTTTGGCAGTGTAATGAAAAATAAGTTGGAAAACACTTTCCAGTGTTTGGTTATGTCATGGAAAATGAGTTGGAAAATAACTTATTAATGTTTTATTTTTCTCAAGTTTATTAAAATAATGAGGAACAAATCTTACAAATTAAAAAGTTGAATGAGAATGAAATTGAAAAAAAATATAATTTCATAAATTATCTCTAATAAAATAAGTAGTAATCAAAATAATAGAGATCAAATCTAAATAAAAAAAAATGAAAGATAAAGAAATTAAAATAATAATAATTAACATTTCATAAATTATTTCAAATAAAATAAGTAACAATCAAAAGAATGAGGACCAAATTTGATATATAAAAATTTTTAATAAAAAAATGATAAGGGAAAAATAAATAATAATTATAAAAATGAGAACTAAAGTTAATATAAAAATTAAATTTTAAGAGATGAAATTGAAAAATAAATATTCAAAACAAAATATATATAGCAATTAAAAGTTTGAGGATCAAATTTGATATAAACAGTAAATAATGTCATTTTTAAATTTTTCACAACTTTTGGAAAGTGTTTTCCACCCAAATTTTCCAAGAAAACATTTTCTTGGAAATCAAGTCAAATTTTCCTTTGACTGGAAAGTGTTTTTTGTTGACCAACTTTTTTAATGGCAAACAAACACAGGAAAGTTTGGAAAATGATTTTCTGGAAAGTGAATTCCGGGAAACAAACATAGCCTAGCAAAGAAAGTGAGAGTTTTGAACACAAGTGGATTTTTAGAGGGTAGATGATAGGAGGGTTGAAACTAGCTCATGGAGATGATTTGTCTGTTCCTGTTTGTCTGTATGGTGTTTGTTTCATAGTTTGTCAACACTGCTCACTATGTAACAGGCCTGAATCCCTGAAGTTTGAAAGTAAAATCGATGCCAAAAACTGTTTGATGGTAAAATTAAAATTGTATATATAGTTGAAGGGTATTTTAAGAGATCACGATAAAAATACTGGGATAGTTAATATTGAGAGTGACTAGTTAATTAGTACTTAAAAGTGCATTCTCATTAAGGCTTTATATCATCATATTACACTAAAGTATCATTAAATTCCCTAACTAAAGCATTTTTTATAATAACAAGTCTGATAATATAATATATCTTTACTTTATGATAAATGCTTGTTTTGAATGCAGGTATATCTCACAATTCAAAGGATTGATTGATGTGATTAACTATTGAAAGTGAAGAGACAAAAAGAGAACAGGCTAAGAGAAGAGATGTTGGTTCAATTCCAAACTGGAACACCATTCGGTTATTGGATCATAACTGGAGTTGTAGAACTTGAATTTAGGTCTACTTTATATGGATGGAAAGCTAAAATATAGATCTAAAACTTTCATAAGGAGTCCAAGACTCAATGTTTCCATTTTCAAGTTCAAATCTTAGCAACAAAGAGAAGTCGGAACCTGTCCTGCAGCTCAAACATTGTTCGGTTTTCAGCTTATATCTTGAGTTATAGAAGTCCAAATGAGCTATGCTTTTTTTTGTTGGAAAGATAAGACAATTTCCCACAGATTTCATGGAACAAAGGGCTTAAATTCTGATGTTAGTAATGATATTTTGGCCAGCCAACAATGTCAATAACCAGCAGCCATCAATGTCAATAACCAGCAGCCAAATCAATGGTTGGCCACCAACCAAATAGCTTGTCAACCAGTTTGTCAATCAATAAATAGTTCCACATCTTAGCCTATAAAAGAAGGCATTTGCCATGTATTTAATCATCTTGGTTTTCAGATCAAGATCATGTTCTTGCTTTCTTTCTTTATATTTTTGTAATGCTTAAGTTTTGCTTTCATTAATCTCTTGTTTATGCTTTTCATCATAACTATGTTTTTATCTAGTTTATTTATGTTCTTCTTCTTTATTATGTTTAGCTAAGTTAATTATGTTAAGGTGAAAATGTTTTACTAATGGTGTTAGAATATGTATAATATAAACTCAACATGGATTTCAATGTTTATATCCAAGGAAGTTTGCTATTAACATGTCTTATCTTTTTATCTTACCAATTCGTAATACCTTACTTGTTAAATGGTTAATCTAGATTTGTGTTGTATAACACTTGGTACATCAAATGCTTGATCCTTCCTAGTTTTCGGCCGACATCGTTGTTATGCTAGGAACTTGATTTGTTGTTAACATAAGTTAGCAACATGAATGCCTGATGATATTTATAAGTTAAATAGGATAATTAATATGATCATGTTAATACTTTATAATGAGCCATTAACGATAAATCATCCGATTGGAACCTCCTTTGTGTGTGGTTTCCAATTGAGGAATAAAAAGAGTTTATATTATATTTATTTGAAATACCATTAGTGGATCCTCTAACATTGACATCTGTTTTATCATTGTTTAATCCTTACATCAATATCACATCCCAAAACTCTCTTCAACTCCTTTTCTGTTATTATTCTTTTCAAATCTTTATCTTTATTTGTAATTTATATAGTTGACTTCCCTGTGGTTCGACCCCGGTCTTGCCGGGTTATTTATTACTTTGACACTCCTGCACTTGGGATAAGACATCAACTCTTTGATCGTGTCATTAGTTGAATTTTATATCCGCACCTTTTGTTAGACCGCCACGTTAATCTGAGAGGAGTTTTAAGCCAAATTCTAAATATTTGGGATAAGCAGAGGACATGCGGGATCATGGCATGTGTATACATGCATGCAATATTGGAGGTTAAAATGAAAGAAATGCAACGTTGGAGGTTAAAATGAAAAAAAGTGCAACAGGAAATGGTCTTTCATCATTGCAAGTTTTATGTCATTTTATTTCTGTTATGATTGTTCTATTTTTTTGTTTTGTTAATTCTCTGTTTTATGTGGGTAGAGCCCATTTGCTTACGATTAGTTTTTCCTTGTAATTCGGTTTATTTGTTTGTTTGGACGGGGCTTGCTTATTTAAGCAGCCAATGCTTTCATTAAAGGATAAGAAAAATTTGCATTCAACTTGTGGTACTTTTCTCACCCGAAGAGAAAACAAACTTTATTAGCCTTTTACATTTTGCGTTTGGGATGTATCATTGGTATCAGAGCTTGGTTTCCAAATGGGAACTAATAAAGAGCGTATTGAGCACTTGGAATCTGAACTTGGTGTAGTTCAAGAAGGACTGCTGCGAATGGAGGAAACACTCAATCGACTTTCAACTGTGTTGATCACAAATCATGAAAATCCCAACCACGGCAACCATCCAGGCAACGATGGGGGTCGGCAGATCGTCTCCGCTAAAACAGCGAAGCTAGAATTCCCATGATTTGTGGGGGATGACCCAACCGAATGGTTCAACTGTGTGCATAAGTTTTTCGAATACCAAGGCACGGCAGAAGCCCAAAAGGTTTCCATGGTAGCATACCAAAAAAGAAGGCTAACTAATGGTGGCAATAGATTCATAGGATGTTTAAGGATGGAGGATACATGTTTTCATTGGAGAAATTCAAGGAAGAACTTTGACCTTGCTTCGGATCCTCGGAGTGTGAGGACTTCAACGAAGCTCTTTCCCGTGTCAAATAGCTAGGAAATTTGCGTGACTACCATCGCGAGTTCAAAAAGCTTGGCAACAGGGTCTAAGGATGGACTTAGAAGGTGTTGATGGGCACATTCATGAGGGGTTTGAAGACAAAAATAACGGATGGTATTCAGATGTTTAAGCCACGATCACTCAAAGAGGCCATTAACTTAGCATGGATAAGGGACGACCAACTCGCACGATAAAGGAGGTTCATGCGACCACTATCTAAATGAGCTCTGTTCGCTCTTCCACAAACCACTCGTGTAGCTCCTGCTACACTTGCGGGTCCCATCAAACGTTTGTCCTAGAAAGAAATGTAGAGGAAAAGAGCACAAGACCTATGTTTCAACTGTAATGAGCGTTTTATAGCAGACCATATATGTCAAAAGCTACAGCTGTTACTCTTGGAGGGCCATACAGGTAACATGATGTGTGAGGACATTACGGATCAACAGCTGTTAGAAGATGGCAATGGGGGAGATACAATAGTGGTGCAGGAATCTGAACTTGAACCATAAATAACCTTGCACGCTTTAACAGGTTGGACAACACCGGAAACCATGCGTGTATCGGCAAAAATAAGGTCACACAAAGTAATAGTTTTAATTGACAGCGGATCGACACACAACTTCATCAGCAATCGCTTAGCAAGTATGCTCAGGTTGCCAGTCATCCCAACTAAATCATTCCATGTCCAGGTGGCTAACGGGGAAGGATTAACATGTCAGGGGCGTTACGATAAGGTGCGGGTAGAGTTACAAGGCACCGAATTTTACCTCACCCTTTTCTATTTGCTTTTAACAGGTATTGATCTTGTCATGGGAGTTCAATGGCTTGAAATGCCGGGATCTATGATTTGTAACTGGAAATAGTTGACCATGGATTTTATTTGGGAAAATTAAAACCGTAGGCTGCAAGGGGTGGATGTCCAAACCATTCAGGCAGCTTCACCAATAGAAATAACGAAGGAGTTTCGCTGTGGACATGCACTCTTTGCTGTGTGTTTCCAATTAACCAGGGAAACCGTACCACCTGAATTACCAACTAAAGATGACAACCAGAATATGCACTGTTTGTTGAAGGAATATGTAGACGTGTTCTAAGAGTCATCAAGATTACCACCTGCACGTGATGTGGATCATTGTATCACGCTAAAAGAGAGAATTGAACCTATTAATGTACATCCGTACAGGTGTGCTCACGTCCAAAAAACTGAAATCGAGAAACAGGTCCAGGAAATGCTAGATTTAGGACTCATCCGTCCTAGCACCAGTCCATTCTCGTCGCCGATGCTACTGGTAAAGAAGAAAGATGACAGTTGGTGATTTTGTACATATTACCATTCACTTAATGTCATTACTATCAAAGATCGTTTTCCTATTCTGATAGTTGATGATATGTCAGAAGAATTATATGGTGCCGCTTACTTCACCAAATTAGATTTGAGAGCCGATTATCATCAAGTAAGAGTAAATCCTTCTGATGTTAATAAAACTAGTTTTCATACTCATAATGGTCATTACAAATATCTCATAATGCCTTTTGGCCTGTGTAATGCACCCTCGACATTCCAAGTCATCATGAACTCAATATTTTGACCTTACCTTCGAAAGTTTATTTTGGTCTTTGTTGATGATATTTTGGTCTAGAGTCCTACTTGAAATGAACATCTATTACATGTTAGACAAACATTGGAAACTTTGTGACAACAACAATTCTTTGCCAAGACCAATAAGTACGTGTTTGGTCAGCAAGAACTGGAATACTTGGGGCACATTGTCACACATCAGGGAGTAAAGGTTGATAACAGTAAAATTGCAGCCATGGTTGCATGGCCACCCCTCACTACTATTTCTAAGTTATGTGGTTTTTTAGGCCTAACATGATATTACAAAAAATTCGTTTAGAACTACGACATCATAGCAAGACCCCTGAACAATTTGCTTAAGAAGGGAAAATTTGGCTAGAATGAAGAAGCCAACATAACCTTTTTGGCTCTCAAACAGGCAATGACAACTACGCCTACATTAGCTATGCCTAATTTTGATGACTATTTCACCATTGAAACCAATGCATCTGGGGACAGAACTGGTGTAGTTTTGTCACAATAAGGCAAGTCGATAGCATTCATGAATCGAGCCTTGGGGGTTACAAAAAAATCCTGGTCTACTTACACTTAGGAGATGCTAGCATTGTGGAGGCCATACGCTTATGACATCCTTATTTCATGTGAAAACAATTCTTCATTCTCACTAACCACTGTAGTTTGAAATATTTCTTGGAACAGCATGTGGCCACGCTTGAACAACAGAAGTGGGTGATCAAGCTTCTGGGCTATGATTATGAGATTATTTATCGCCCAGGCCGTGAGAATTTAACAGCGGATGCCCTCTCACATAAATCTAGTAGTCTAATTCTTCACCATTTGCATATGCTGACAGTGACCATATGGAATGAAATTCAAAAGGCTTTTGCGGGAGACTCTTACATCCAATCTCTAACTTGCCTGGCCAAGGATCAACCAACTAAACCATATGTATGGCGTAATGGGTTGCTGTTCTTTAAAGAAAGAGTAGTCATTCCCTTTCAAACAACACTACGATCACAATTACTTCATGAAATGCACGATAAAAAAATTAGAGGACACTCTGGGGTCTTACAAACGTTCAAGAAATTATCTCAACAATTTTACTGGCCTAAAATGTACCAGGCGATGTAAGAGTATGTCAAAAAATGTGATACTTGCCAGCGGGTGAAGTCTGAAACGTTGTCTCCAGTAGGGCTCCTACAGCCGTTACCAGTTCTATATCAGGTCTAGGACGACATCCCTTTAGATTTCATTGAAGGCCTACCGACATCCCAAGGCAAAGACATGATCTTAGTAGTTGTTGACCGTTTGAGTAAGTCTGCTCATTTTCTACCCTTAACTCATCTTATTGCTAAAGTCATGGCAGAACAATTTGTAGAATGCGTCATTAAATTGCATGGTTTACCCAAGTCCATCATCAATGATCGAGACCCCATCTTTATTAGAAAATTATGGCAAAAGTTTTGTCACATGTCCAACACCAAATTAAAACTCAGTTCCGTCTATCATCCACAGACAAATGGACAAACAGAGGTTGTTAATCGCTGTGTTGAGCAATATCTCTAGAGAATGGTTCATTAGTGGCCGCGCCGGTGGAGCAACTACCTTTCATAGGCTGAGCTTTAATACAATACAACTTATCACGCGTCCACTGGGATGACCCCTTTTCAGGCCCGATATGGATGTTTACCTCCTGCAATTCCTAATTACCATAATAGGTGTTCTTCCGTTCAGGAAGTAGACCTCAGTCTAGAGGCTCGTGACGAGCTCTTGCATCAACTCAAATATAAACTGGAGACTTCCATTAATCACATGAAACAACTTGCCGATAAAAAACATCGAGATATTTCTTTCGAAGTTGGGGATTTGGTGTTTCTTTAGCTGCACCCCTACATGCAATAGACCGCCTTCAAACACGCCTACCAGAAGCTAGCTAGTCACTTCTACGACCCATATCTAGTGACACAAAAAATTAGAGCCGTCGCATACAAACTTCACATGCCGAATGGTGCTCGCATTCATCCTGTCTTCCACGTCTCGCTCTTAAAAAAGTATATTGGCGAGTCTGCAGTGCCTTCAAAAGAACCGCTACCCGTTACTGATGATTAGGTGGTTATACTCGAACCTCAGCATATCCTGGACACTCGTTGGGTCAAACAAGGAAATAAATTTGAAGAAGACTCTTTGGTACAGTGGAAACATCTACCAGTTGAAGATGCCACATAAGAGCCCTATCAGTCTTTACTTGAGCGATTTCCTTCTGTGGACCTTGCGGACAAGCGTCCACTTAATGAGGAGGGTATTATTAGACCACGTCGATCTGATAGGAGTCTTAAGCCAACTCCTAAATATTTGGGATGAGTATAGGACGTGCGGGATCTTGGCATGTGCATATATACATGCAATGTGGGAAAGGGATGGACTGGGTTATGGAGGTTAACGTGTAGAAGTGCAGTAGGAAATGGTATTCCATCATTGCAAGTTTTATGTCATTTTATTTCTGTTATGATTGTTCTGTTTTTTTTCACTTTGTTAATTCTCTATTTTACGTGGGTAGAGTCCATTTGCTTACGATTAGTTTTTCCTTGTAATTTGGTTTATTTGTTTGTTTAGACGGGGGCTTGCTTATTTAAGTAGCCAATGCTTTCATTAAAGGATAAGAAAAATTTGCATTAAACTTGTGGTACTTTTCTCACCCAAAGAGAAAACAAACTTTGTTAGCCTTTGACACTTTGTGTTTGGGATCTATCACCTTTCTTGAATCTTTGCTTTCAATCACTCATTGATCACCATCTCTTTATTGTTTTCTGTTGCTCTGTTGAACCAAGAAAAAAAGACAGGGCCTCAGTGTTGTGCTAACCCACCAACCTTAAACCCAAGCAGTGGAGCTGGCCATGTTAAGAAAGTTGGTGGCCTTGACTTTCATGTCTTTAGCTCTCCTCTCTTTAAACTTGCCACTCTTCTTGTAAGCTATTATTTTTTAGCAAAACTATAATGCATCGTTTTAAAATATTTAATTTTTATTTATTTTAACCATCCTTCTTGCCTTTTTAGATGCAAATTGGCTAATCAAAGTTATAAAATCCAGCTTTACTAATAGATGCTTCTCTATACATAATATAGCTAATTCATTTAGTTTTTCTTGTAGCATCGTTGTCCTTAAACAAGATTTAATTAATTTTCGAAAAACTTCTTTCAGCTATTACAACAGCTACAGTCTTATAGGTATTGTCAATAAAATTCTATAAGCAATACATGTATTTAGAAAATGATTTAATTTTATTATATAATCTAATATTTCAAGTGCAGTACTAGTTTCTGTTTGTAAAATTTCTCTAACACTTTTAATTCTAGGAGCATATCTAAACATTTAATATCATAATACATGTCATGCTTTAAACTATTTTCAAGAACTAAACAACTTTCTTTGAAAGCATCATTACTTAAATTTCTCAACTTCTCAAGGCTAAATAAAAAACCAAACAACTTTTCATACGTAGTAAATTGTTTAAACCCATTTTGAATTGAGAAAATTGCTTGATCTACTATGTATTAGAAATAATTAATTCAAAAATATCCTTCATCTGTTAATACTATGTTATCATCAACAATTTCATAAAAAATTCTAGATCTATGAATCATACATTTTTCATGAAATACCAATTCTATTTCCATTTCAACTACATTTCTTTAGCAGAAATCATAGCATCCTTGAATTCTGTTCTTTATAACTTTTTAAGTATGATATAAGACTTTATAGTTGATCTATAGCAACATCATTATGATGTATTTTTTTAGATTGTAAACTCTTACTAATTAAATTGACACAAAGCAACAAGTCATACCAAATATGCATACCTAATAAAAATTCAAGAATTTCAAATTCATATGTCGCTAAGCAATTGGCTTCACTTTATATCTTAGGATCTTCACTTATTTTTGCTAATTGTAGCAAAGAATCTCTAATTTTTAGAGCTTGATATCTTATAGCCTTAATACTTTCAATTTGACTTTCCCAAAGTGTTTGTGATAATTGTTTAAAGGATAAAATTAGATTATCTTGTAATATTTCCCATCTTTTTGTAGAAGTGGAGAACCTTGAATATATATGTTGATCTACAACAAAAAATGATATAGCCTTAGAACATGAATTACTCATATCACATAAAACCAAGTTTCAATAACGACAACCACATATGGTGTAAAAAGCTCTACCATTAATGTCTAAAAGTCTCTTTTGTACACCTTGGTATTTTCCTTTCATATTAGAGTCATTAACATATCCTTGTCCCTTTATGTTATTAACTTCAAGTTTATGTTTCTCTAATGCATTTATATGTTCATCAAAAAGATCATTTCTAGATGTGTCATGTACATTAAAAAACTCAAGAAATTATTCTTCTACTTTTATTGGACTTGTCGTTAAATCTACACATTTTAAAATAAGAGTTATTTGCTTATGATGACACTTATATGAAGAGTACAATCAAGTATAATTGAAAAGTATTTTACTTCTTTAACTTTCTTTGTTATAGCATTTTTTACATTAGATGCTAATAGTTTTATCAATTCATTTTATATATAGTGTCCTAAATAGTGATTTTGGATTTCTCCACCTCGAATTCTTAGAACATGTTCTTGCATAATCAAATCAAATTCTGTGATCATTTCAATTAGACCTAAAAAAAATTCTATTATTCTTTTGGTAGATCTTTTCATTACTTCCATGCAATGCTAGATTATTTTTAGCAAGAGTTTTCACTACAACTATGATTCTCAATAATATTTTGTTCCCATGTCCTTTTTCTTTATTGACTGATCTTGTAGATGTTTGTTAATTGTCTTCTTTTTAAACAATCTCAATTCTAAATCAATCCAACCAAGCAATTAGTAATATGTTCACTACCTGTTTCATGACTTACAAGTTTATCACTAAGATGCTTCCAATCACTAGCTCCTTCGTTTACTAATCAACTTGAACTAAACTTAATGCGAAATAATTTACAACAAAATTAGTAAACATTATTAGAAGATTTTGAATGAACTAACCATCTCCTATCTTGTGTTTCTCCATTGGCAATTTTCAGTGTAAAATGCAACTAAAAAATTTATATTCATATTGGACCCCTTTTTACTAGAATATCTCTTAAACTAGTATCAATATTTTTCTATTGAGCAAGATCATAAATAACTTTTTCATTAGAATTAGAATCACCATCAGCATCTATATTTTCTTCAATCATATAATCATTTGTTTCTACTCTAGGTTCATCATTATTTTCTAAGTCATTATTATTACTAGTATTTATATCAATATTTATCAAGTGCACCTTTTTGAGATTGAATCAATATCAATTCTTTTTTTTTTTAAAGTTTTTCATAACCAGATGTATATTTTCTTCTAGACATTATAAAAATAAAATACAACAATTCAATAATATATAAAATATAAAAATATACTAAATTAGAAAATGAAGAGGAAAAAAACATGTAATAAAGGTTGGAAGGAAATTTATGCAGCCACTCATTAGGTTCTTATGTGTGTGACTCATTAGGTTTTCTAATAAGTTGGTCTAAATATAAATCACAATCCTAAATAAAATAAGATTAAATCAATTAATTTATTATCAATTTAATAATTTATTGATTTATATTTGAAGATCTAGTATAATATCTAACAACTTGTATGATTATGTAAATAATGACTGATTTCTCAATGTAATTATTATTTTTTCATCAACAATGTTTCAATTTAGATATTATAGCATAAAATGTGTCTACTATATCAAATCATGTTTGTTCTCACAACATAGTCATTAATTATTTGAATCAGATTTGAAAGTATTTTCAAATCTCATTCCACCTTAAGCAATAATTTACAATGAATACTATTTGAGAACATATGAAATGTTTTTTCTAATTCATCTAAGGTGATGAATCCTCTTTTGATTGCTCAAATACCTTCATATATTTCATGTTATACCCAATATCTTCCATTTTGTTACCCCTGATTAGAACGTGTAACAGGATTAAAACATAACATTCCTTATATAAGATAACTTAGTAATCTCAAGTCTAAAGACTACTAACACAACCGTCATGTGAGCTTTTCCATAGACACAAATGATCTCACCATATGAAATTCTTATTTGAGTCAGTTCAGAATACATGTCATTAGACAAGAACCTAAATATTAGTTTCAAGTATCTCTTTTACCTCAACTTATGAGAATAATTGCTTCATTTTATAAAAGGAAAGAACATAATATATACAAATCTTAATAGCTCTAATTAATGTCCAATTTCAATACCTTGATGCAATAAGAATTCCATAATTATTACAACTTTATAATTCTCTTTACAAAACATTTTTGTTTAAAGGACTTTATCCTTACTCTATATTCATTAATCAAATATTTGATGAATATTAAGGAAAAATAAAGCCTTTATTAAAAATTAAATATGTTACATGAACAAAATCAATGCCACATGTAACCAATCGATTGGTTACAAGACATATAAACTAACATGTTTCTACATGGACCTTTTTGTGGTTAGTTTTTACTAGATCAGTAAACTACACTATCTTACGAGTCATATCAATTTATTTTTTAGTGCAAAACTGAAATGTGTGTATAGAATTTTTTTTTTATCATGAATTCAAAAATCAATACACATTGGACAATATGCTTTTTAAATATTGAGACAATGGTATATCAGATGATATTTTTTTTTTAATACTTAGATGATGACTTATTAGATTGATATGTGCTAACTTGTCAAATTAACGACTCGAGTTATGAGACCATGATAATCCCATAGAAAATAAATCAAAACAAAACATGAAGTTCAATTACTGGCCAACAAAATATTGAACGATGAAATTTTTTTAAAAAATGATTTTTAAAAGAAGATATAAAAAGCTTGAGTTAACTCGAATAAACCTCCCAAATCCGTGACACAAGTCATGATAATGAGATTACCTCATGGAAAGCCAATTGAAAAAAAATACCAAACTCAATTTCCCAACATTCAAATGTTAAAGGATGAGATTGAAAAAAAAATTTAATTTTAAGAAATGATAAAAAAGATTTGAGTCAACCTAAGTTAGCTTATCAAACCCGTGAACTGGGCCGACCTTTCACGGGTTATGAGATTGAGATAAGTACGTAGAAAGCAAATCGAAATAAATCATGAAATCCAATACCCAACCAATTCAATTTTGAAGGATGAATTTGAGAGAAAAATCAGACAACATAAAATACAAAAAAAAAAGACTCAATCTAACCCAGACTAACTTGTCAAACTCTAGACCCCAGTTCCGATACCAAGATAGCCTTATAAAGAAAATAAAAAATTTTCACAAAGTTCAATTCTCAACGAACTTAATGTTGAATAATAAAATTAAAAAAATCAATTAAAAAAAGATAATAAAAAAAACCCTAAGACAACTCAAGTTAACTTGCCAAACCTGTGACCCGATTTATGATACTTAAATTATCCAATAGAAAAAAAAAACCTAATTCCTAGACATCTGATGACATTAATTAAGATAAGATGGCAGCGTTGGAAGCCAGAATCAGGGCTATTGAAGGGGTAGATATGTACGACTTAGTACAGGTTGCGAAAATGAGTCTAGTCCCGAATGTGGTTGTACTAAAGAAGTTATTTGTTCCTGATTTTATCAAATACTTTGGAATTCAATCCCCGTGACTCACCTCATATCCTATTACAATAAAATGATAGAAGTAGTGCATAATGAGAAACTACCATTGTATTTTTTTAGGATAGTTTGAGTGGGGCAGCTTTGAGCTGGTACATGAGATTGGACAGCACAAAGATCTAAAGATGGAAAGATCTGGTAGATGTTTTTGTCAAGTAATGCAAGTATAACATGGTCATTGCTCCCGACAGAACCAACCTATCCAATTTGAAGAAAAGGGATAAGGAAAGCATAAGGGAGTATGCCTAGAGGTGGAGAGATCTAGATGCTCAAGTTTATCCCTCACTCTTCGATAAAAAACAATGGCCACTATATTTGCTAATATCCTTAAGGTGTTGTATTATGAGCACGTGTTAGGTAGTTCGACACAACAATCGTTGCAGTATTTGAGAGCATCGAATAAGGAGTTAGGAGTGGTAGAGTTTCTGCGCCCATCGAGAAAAAGGGCTTCAAAGGAAAAAAAAAAGGAGGTCAACTATGTTAAAGGTGACTACAAGGGTAAGGAAAATCAATTTCAAAGCTACCACACTCCAAACCCTCCATCCTAAATTGCCAATATCAATTTCAACTCTCCATTTCCTACCAAAAACCTGAGCCCCAAAACTTCCAAGCCAAAAACTAAACTGAAAATTTCCCAAAGAAAAATTATCAACGAGTCCAAGAACAACTACCTTCATACCGCTATCCCTAAATGAGATGTATCAAAAGCTACTAAACATCAGGCATGTAGCTCCAGAACCGTTGACACCTCTATAACCACCTTACCCTAATTGGTATAAGCTAGAAGTCACTTGCGAGTACCATGCTGGCGCTGCATGATATAACATTCATACGTGTAATGCCTTCAAGAAGAAGCTCATGCGGCTGATTAAAGCTGGGTGGATAACATTTGAAGAAACTTCGAACATAAGTACAAACCCCCTACTCAATCATGCTTTAGGTAGTGGATCAATAAATGCACTTGAGGCAGAATGCTCGAGAAACCTAAGAGCACTGATGGCAAGAGCAAGATGCGAAAAAGACAATATGGATTCTCAAGGGTGTCCATGATAGAGGTTGAAGTTTTTTGTCCACACCATTGATGAGATTCCTAGAAGAGTTTTTTGTGGGGAGGCTGGCCGAAGAGGAAATGTACTAGCGTTGGAAAATGAAGCTTGTTCCCATTGTATCAAAAAAATAACTACCTTTGTCTAATTATGCTTGTAAAATTATTTTGATTTTATCATGTTTCAAACTATTTTAGTCTTGTCAACAACTTGACTCATAATGCCACAATACCTTCTTTGTCAAATGAGCCATTTTTTAAATAAGATCATGTGTTTTCTCATGTTCATGATGTACCTTATTTTTTGTTGTTGTTTCACATAACACACCTACATGAGCACACCATTTACTCACAAAACCATTGCACCAAGAATTCTTTGGTGTATTTCCCTTTCCCTAAAAAAAAACTATGCATGATCTCATGCTTTTTTAAAGGTTTCTGAAAAAATCAAAGTTTTAGTACAAAAACAGAAATTATATTGGTGTTTGTTCTGATAAACAAGTTCTAGAAATCCAAGTGATCTCCTAAAAAGGTGACCATACACCTAGAAAAACCTGAAGAGTAACCTAAACACTATGGGATGACTTCAAAGCTGAGTTTTGGTTGAATGAATAATGAGAAACCATTCTGCATAATCATATGAAAGAAAGAAAAGCTTACCGAGTCTAAATGCATGCATTTAAAATGAGGAAAAACCATATTTGATAATCCTTTCACAAGGCTAAATTTATCCTTTGCGGTTCTTAATGAGCTTATTAAGTTTCTCTTGAAAAATAACCTTGGCTAGGATCACACATTGGAGGACAAGTGCAAGAAATATGCAAAAAGATTCTCAATGATTCAAGGTGCCCAAACAAAGCTAGAGTGGCATGAAAGAAACTAAAGAATCAAAAAGGTTTGAGCATACCACAAAAATAACTAATATGATGACAATGCTCAAAACCAAATGAAGAAAAAAATAAAGATGAAAAGCCTAAGCCTAACACCAGGAGGCAAGATGGAACATTTTGCAATTCAAGGTCCAGAAATCCATGGACCAAAAAGAGGTCGGTAGGCAATAGCCAAAGCATACGTTACGTGCCTAATCAAGCCCTTTTTGATAAAAGGCAGACAATCTGGATCGGTAGGCAATGTTTTCCCATATGAAACAAGCTCCATGAATGCTTTGAAGACTGGTTTTTTAAAACCCTCAAATTGAATCCTGAACCATTTTGACCAACAAAATATCATTTCACATTTTCACCAAAAGCAAAACAAAAATTTTCAACACATATGAAGACATGTTCATGGGAATCGCTTGAATTATTTCAGAATAAGTTTGCTTTAAACCAACATCAAAGTGATTTCTGTGTCTGGAATAACTCCGAATTTTCAAAAATTCTTCATGAAAACAACTCCTTGTAAATAACCAAATCTTCTTTTGCACAGCCCCATCCCTAAAGAAAACTTGAATTAAACACTTTGGGGTATGATTAGGCTGGGGGGCAATCCAACAAACACATAATAGGGCGGCTCCATGATTCCTTTTTCTAAGAAAATAGAAAATATAGGGCAAAGCTAATGACTTTTGAGATAAAGGTTTGTAAATATGCTGATGTCGTGCCCTTTCTAGAGGTTAAGATCACAAGTTATGATTCGAGTAAACAAGAGCAAAAAAGTCATCAAAGCTTACTATAGAGACTCAAACTTTTAAGAAAAGGAAAACTCCATGAAGGAAGGGGACCTATATTTCTCAGGTAAGTATACAAGCATATTGATTATAATGCATTACTTTGATCTTTGAAAGATTAGTGTTTTACCAGTAAGTCTCTTTCGAGTGCGCCTTTAAGTCCTCATCTCTAACGTAGTGTGTTTGTAAACTTATATCCTTTTGATGTGCATTTGAGCTCTCATCTCTCAGATAGTGGCCTTCAAGCCCTATCTTTTCCT
>Ga0325401_1000679_pt1 | contig 25840 bp, 17 predicted proteins | sample PopdelMetagenome_FD_205666 | JGI IMG/M metagenome (GOLD analysis project Ga0325401, IMG submission 205666) | Populus deltoides microbial communities from Bellville, Georgia, United States - Xylem-PdKOR-R2 | ecosystem: Host-associated > Plants > Phyllosphere > Stem > Wood/Secondary xylem | place...
TGAGAACAGATGCACTGTCAAAATGAAAAGGACACACGGAGCTTGCAGGGTTTTTGAGACAACCTCACGCCTCAGCCATCTTGGCTGCAGAATGCACTGTCAAAAAATAATCCATAATCTAGCTTGGGGGGGGGGGGGGGGGGGCCGCCGGCCCCCCCCCCCCCCGCTTTCAGCTGATTCAAACCCTAAATCCATGTTCAATGCAGCAGCCATAATGGTGGAGCTGTATCCATGAACATTCATCTCTGCAAACCAACATTTCTTGAACCGTGGTTTTGAAAAGGTAACACACTATGCTCAAACTTGTTACTCTCTAATTTGTCCTTGCTTTTCATTTTGGAGGTTTAAAATGGAATATTTATGATCATAGTAGAATAACGGAGGTTCCCTTTCCTAAATGTTCTTTGAATTTTCATCTCTGCTTGTTGCTAGAGAGGAAGCAGTTTGACCCATTGAGAAAGAAGTCAGTTTGAGTTTAAAGTTTTGATTAAGGATCAATGTAAGGTATCATACATGAAGAGTTGGATTAAATTCATGCAAAGAAGGGCAATCATTTTGGATTTTTGTTCTTTCATAGCTCACAGATTCCTCAACCTAGACCTTTACTTCAATTGATTTCTTCAACAAACACTAAACTTTTGTTGATGTCAAAGACAGGGAAAAGATCATGTTTTATGACAGTAGATATATGCTAATAGAGAAATTTTCTCTGATTTTTCTTTAAATTAATAAGAAATCAAAGCATACATAACATACCTGTTACTGTACTGCTACTATCTCACATTAATTGACCTCTCATTCCTGTGTTGATAAGTGCACAGAGTCTAGCTGTAAGAGAACCTTAGCTTGAAACATGGATGTCGAAGAGAAGAATGCTCCTTTTAGACGATTTGTCAATCCACCATCTGGTGACCAGCATCTCTTGCGTTACTTCATCATGAGCATTCTTGGGTCCTGATGTGTACTCTGATAACCCAGGATGTTCAGCAGCTCATGGAATAGCTAAAGGGTTACCACCATATACTTCAAACAAGCTGGGTGACTCATTTCTCCGTGTTTCTCAATTGGAGAGCTTGTATTACTGTCCTAAGAAATGCTCATCCTAACCTGGTTTTGAATCCAAATATGTTGTGCTTTTATCTTAAAGGCAAGTTGCATTTGTCAGGCTCAGGGGGACTAGAGGACTGCAGGTAGTTCACAAGTTTTTTTTACTTAAAGAGTACTTGTGGTCATAGAAGGTACTCAGCAATCCATGAAATTTTGAAGGGGATTGTTCTTATTGAGAATCCAGATACATCTTACATGAGAAAAGAGGACCTGGAAAGGTTCAAATACTTATCTGGCATGGATAGTTTGAAGATTGATAATAAAGAAATGCCTATGCTATGAGCATGGATCCCCGAAAGGTGGAGAAGAAACTGAGCAAACACTCGTGCCAATCATGAGAAAATTGCGGGCACTGTTTCTTCTAGACATGAGAAACCACCAGCAATGTTTCAACAGCAAACAAAAGGGGTCACCTTTGCAACCTTCCAGTGCCAGCACTGAAGAAAGCACTTTTGGGAGGAGCTGCAAATTGGATGAGTCCACCTTCTGTTGCTTTTCCTGAATTCAAAGATTATATCACAGATGTATCTGTCATTTTATCTGGCAGGGCAAGAAGGGGGTACCTGGACCACCAATCAGAATTGTCGATGTAGGCATTAGCAAAGCTGCATAATTTTTTCAAGTTGCTCTTCCTGTTGTGCGGATTGATTCTTGTATGTCTTTCTGCTGCCCCTCAATTTTCTTTGATGTATTCGTGCTCTTATACAATCAGTGTTGTGCTAACTGTTTTGCCTATTGTTGTCGAGCATGCAACAAGGAAACTCTAATGTTCTTGGGAGTTGGGACATACTGCATGCAAAAATTAGCATATTAAGCAAAAAGCAGATCATGTCCCCATCTCTATGTTGTTCTCATTTTCTCAAAAACTGCAGCCATTTTGCTTGAGTTGTTGCTTTCCTAGCAATCTTTTTCAGAACATAATGTGCTCTTTCCTTTACCAGATTGGTTTTTTTTTTTTTTTAATGAATCACACTAATTTTTTTATTTGAAAGGACCTCTATCGCACCTACGTCAGAGCCGAAACTCAGTTAACAATGCTCAAATATATTATGGTAGATGAGATTCAAGCTCTTAACTCCATGAGGGAGTGTTCTATAAAGAGTTTAACAATGCTCTAATTTGTTTTTAGTACCAAATTACCAACAATTAATTATTCATTTTGATAGCTAAAAATAGCAAATTAAGTCGGATTGTGCATATCTTCCTAAAAAAAGAAAACAAATTGAATTATCTCTTGCTCGAGTGTTTTTTTGGTAAGGAAATTCTCCTTGCTAGCAAAACATGGCATCATTCAAGAACTTCACAATTAAATGAAATCTAAGAAATTTTATTGTTACTAAAAAACTTATTAGAAATTATGCTAATTACATTGAATGAATTCATCTTGTGATGTGTCCATTTATATTAGCCAACTTTATTTATTTATTTTTATCAACATATTAGGCAATTCCAGCACGACAACCTTTCATCGTTAAACTCGAAGACAGCGGGGCCACAATTTGACGTGGCATCCTTCTAACTGGTTCACGGTCATATATAATAACCATGTTGGAAGTGAAGAGGACCGACCAAAGTACTCCCACCAAACTGCACAGTGACAACACCAACTCAACAGTCACAGACCTCTGCTGTCCACCGCCGTCGACTATCTTAAAGGTAAAGTTTCCCGCTACAGCAAGGAATAAAAATTAAGTCTTCAATTCCATTGTTTTGTTTGGAATGATAAAACGATGTTCATGGACTGATTTAGTGTGCCATTTTTACATTTTCCGTTGGTTAATGTGACAGGAAGGAACAGACACTAGACTTGGCCTTAGCTAAAAGACCTAAAAAAGCATCTTGCCCATAGATTTTCTTTTCTTTTTCTTAGTGAAAAGCTATCGTTTTTTATATATATGAGCTTGCCTCCGGTTGCTCCATTAATTATATGTGTGATGCATAATAAGTGCATTTAAGCTTTTTATTTATATAAGCTGAATTCGGTTATGTTTAGTTTTTTCATGGCTCAATTGATGCAGACAGAGATTTTGAAAGCTGTTGAAACACTGTAATCTTATTGGTATTAGGGTTCTTAATTGATGGATAAATTAGAACATGAAAGGAAAATTTAGAGAAAGAGGGAAATAGTGATTATGAATGTAGTTTGCTTAGAAGTGGAATCATTGCTTAGTTAATTCCATGAAATTTTATGCGAAGTTTTCTATAATTTGATCAATGGAAGTCATTTGGTTATCCATTCTTTAATTATGTCTCTTCAGATGTAAATTAGGGTTTCTTTCACAATTGTTCGGTTTTTCAGTTTTGTTCTTATGTCTAACTATGCAAGAAGAACTCCTATTTTTGCCTTTCTTCTATAATCTGCGTTGTTTTCTAAATTACTGACACTTCTAAATTAAGATGTACTTATTCAGCTACCATCTAAAATAAGATTCTTTGATGAGTTCATAACTGAACATGCTATTTTGCTGTCTCTATTTATTCTGTGTTTATTAGATGCTCTGACATTTTGCAATTTCCGAATAATGACATAAATCTCACCGGTGTAGTTTCTTCCTTATTTTATCCATTCCTATTTCATCTAGTTTACATTTGTTTTATCGTGGCAGCATTAGCATTCTTTCTGTGATAATCGTGTTGTTTGACTTTACTTAATGCTTTAGCAAACTTTTTGAAACATATCTTCTGCTATTTCATTCAATGCCTGACACAGAGAAAAAACGGCGAATGTTTTATTGAAACGACCCGTCAGTTGAATTTAGTACCGAGGTGTCATTTTCATGGGCAAGGTATTTCAGCTATATTTGTGATTGGGTTGGTTCTAGTGGAATTGTCTTTGATTTTCTCTTCCATTCTTCCTCAGTAATCTATATCTTTTAGCATGGCTTATAGGAAACATAAGAAGCCTGCGTCACATGCAATTTTTGCAATATTCACTGTAATCTTCAGGCCTCAAGTTCTGATTATCTGATGATTGTCTTTGAGTGCCTAAGTTGGTCATCTTCTACGATATTGTCATCTGAATACCGTGCTCTCAAAATAACAAATAGATTTGAAAATCGTATTACTTGGGCTTATGGGACGTCCCCATCAGTGGAGCTATGGCTTTCATTTCGTGTTTGTTCCAAATTGCATCGTGAGCCAGCACTAGCTGAACCACACAGTGCAAAGTTTGGACCTTCACCATTCTTCTTTTATAATCACCAGCACTAGCTGAACCACACAGTGCAAAGTTTGGACCTTCACCATTCTTCTTGTATCACGGCACTCCAAGGGTTTGCTTGGGAATTGGCTGTCTGTTAAAACTGGAAATACTTGTGGCTCTATATTGTTCCTTTGTATAGGGAAAAATATTCCGGGGGCTAGATGTTTAAATATGGGACAGCCATTCTGGAGCTAGATTTTTCTTATGGATTCAAGATTTCCTTTAGTGACTGAATTATAAAATGGTTGACATATTTGTTGTTTATCTTTCACTTGTTATCTACGCTCAGAAATTTCAGATATAAATATCCTCGTGCATGTCTGTGTTTCTTTTTGGTTCCCTATGCTCTTTTTTCCTGAGTCTTGGCAACACTTTAGGAAGTAAATCATTTTCCTGAACCTTTGCCTTTATACCTCCCCCTTTAAGCTAAAATTACTTATTCGATCCAAGAAAATTATTTTGTTGTATCCAGACTTGGGACAAATTTTGCATCATTTTAGGTTACTTGGCCTGCTAGTAAGTGCTACCAGAAGCACCAAGCTACATCTAAATGATGCATGCAAGTTTTTAAATATTTAATTGTTGTCCTTTTTTGTACATGTATATGTCCAAATAGAAAACATTTGCATGAAAGCGTAGTTGGAATTTTCTGGCAGCCTGGGTCGCTGTTTACATTGATTGTAGAGTTAATATGTGGATATTGAGAACTCGAGTGTTGCAGGAATTTACATGGGCAGCATGGATGCGACTGGTTCTGCTAACCAACCAAAAATGATGCAATTGGTAACTGTAAATGGAACTGTGAAGCGAAGTGGTGCGGGGCCATCCATTTGTCTTGTCGACTTTGGCATCAATGAAAATGCTTATTTTTTCCGTGTTGTATTGCCGGGGATGCGGAGAAATGAAAGTAAGTTTCTAACCTCAAATGTTGAGTAGCACTGGCTTATGCTGAGGCTTAAAGCGTTGAAGAATGGCTGCTGTTGTGATATAGCAGTTTACCCAGTCCATTATACTCGTCTTTGCAGTTGCAGGTAATTTATCATGTGATATTGAACGTGATGGGACTGTTCACATAAAAGGTGTGGCAACCATTGATTCTGGAATTCTGAAAGATTCACCAAGAGTCTTCCATACGAGTGTCCAGCAACATGCCCCCCGGGGCCATTCACCATTTCTTTTAAACTGCCCGGGGGACAGTTGACCCTCGACTCTTCTCCCCCATTTCCGGAAAGATCAACGGTAATGAAATACAGAGTACTAACTCTTTCATCAAACTAGGTTCCACCTCTGTGAGCTTTGTATCTGGAGCTTAATTGCACTATCCATGAACCGATGTAAACATAACCAGCATGCTGTAAATCAATAGGCTTGCCGAAAAAACTAAAAAAGAAAACAAGAAACATCTGAAGCAGGGCCATCTCTCACAATTAGCTGCGGAATGCACGACTAATCTAGCAAAAATTTGTGCTGTGCATGTAAATCAAACGGATTGTTACATCATCAATGATTACCAAACTTGATTCTTTTACTTTCCTTCAACATATCTTACCTTCGGCTCTACCATAAACCCACTGGTTTTGAATCTGTTTTTCAATATTGAGATTAATCAACCTCAACAAAAATATCTTTTTTAACTTCTTGGTTCAGGTATTTGAAATGAATTTACCTTGTTAGTCAGCTTCAAAACTGAAAACGTGAACACACAAAAATCAAATTTCCAGTTCCTAAGATGCTTACTCGCCAGAAGATGGAACTTCCCCCTCAAGTCCAGGATGGAATTTCCTTGAAGATTCCTATCCCGCCAGTTTTTTAATCAATAAAAGACAAGAAGAAACTGATGAATAATTGTTAATCAATCGAAGACAAGAAGTCAATGATGTTCATCAGCGTAGGCTGAGTACAAAGAAGGGCCACCATCTGAGGCCTACGAACCACTCAAGTTGCACGCGGAGTTCTTCGGACATCATTTACTTGTCCCTCATGATTATTGGGATGATATCTAATTTTATTAAATAAAAAATATTTAAAAAAAACCCGTACAGGATCAGTAAAGGGAACCAGACAAAAAAAACCCGTACAGGATCAGTAAAGGGAACCAGACAAAAAAAACCATCAACAACGTAAATTAAAAACACATCCCATGTCCAATAATCCCTTGAGATCCCTCACCACCCAATGGCTCGTGTAACTCCTCACATATAGAAACATCAGCGAAAGTGAACAGTAAGTCATCTTATTCGCATCTTCATGGAATCATAGACTGGTTCTCCCTCCAGAATATACAACTAATTCAGTCAAAAGTCTACTCTTTGATGTGATCCCACCATCTCTGTCCCCCGGGAAATTGCATGACATGGTTCCTCAGATTTATTAGCTACTCCCCTTGAAAAATCTTGTGTTATTAGTAGACCTATATTTTGGATTAATTGTGTATTTGGTCCCCATACTCTTACTTTTGTGTTATTTTGGTCATGCTATTATACTTTCTTCTGACATCATTCCCCAACTAGCCGACTCCTCATTTGTATAATCATTTGGTCATTCCCTAAATCTCCGTAAGGGCAGAGGACGATGGCATTAAGATTTGAACCAAACAATGGTATGATGATTTAACGCTGTCATTAGAAGCTTTGATGATTGTTGACTGAAGGACCGTGTCAGTACTTAAAGACAAAGATAAGAGGGATTAAAGTGAGAAAGGTTAAGCTTTGAGGGACCAAAGTAAAATTTAATCCAGAAGATTTTTATACATAAATCCTATTCTTTACAGTTAAGTACTCCAATCCTAACTCACTGTAACAACCGAGACTACACTTGAGAGTCTCTTTCTATTTCCTTTGTTCCTCATTCTTTCCTGCTCCACCCTTGATTTGAAGGTCTTTAACAATGGGGTTAAGAGTACTTTCTGCCCTTGATGCAGCAAAAATACAGTATTATCACTTCAAAGCCATAATAATAGCAGGCATGGGCCTCTTCACTGATGCCTATGATCTCTTTTGCATCCCTCCAATCATGAAACTTCTTGGCCGTGTATACTACGAGGACAATCCTCATGACAAATACCAAATCCCACAAGTTGTGCTTGCTACCATGTTAGGCACAGTCCTGCTTGGTACAGTGATTGGTCAACTCGTATTTGGTATACTTGGTGACCGAATGGGAAGGCGCCGCGTATACGGTATCTCACTGATGCTCATGGTCCTCAGCTCGGTTGGGTGTGGTTTCTCCATTTGCAGGACCAAAACCTGCGTTCTTGTCAGTTTGGGGTTTTTCAGGTTTTTTCTGGGACTTGGGATTGGTGGAGACTACCCTTTGTCAGCTACAATCATGTCTGAATTTGCTAATAAGAATACACGAGGCGCTTTCATAGCGGCCGTGTTTTCTATGCAAGGGCTTGGAATTTTGGCTAGTTCCATGGTGACTATGGTGGTGTCTAAGACTTTTGAGGCTGCTGCTTCCAAGAAATTGTCAAAGGATCATACACCAGAAGATGCTGACATTGCTTGGAGGTTGATTCTGATGCTTGGTGCTGTTCCTGCTGGACTCACTTATTATTGGCGCATGATGATGCCTGAAACGGCCAGGTACACTATATGTATGTATATATATATATATATATATATATTAAAAAGAACTTTCTTGTTTTTACCTAAAATGTCTAATATTTTAAATTAAATTGTTCTTGTCATTAAGGGAATGGTTTTGAGCATTTTGATATAAAAAAACTAATTTTGTAATATTTTCTAAAATATAAAGATCATTCACAGTATTTGAGGGAGGAATATTGAAATTTATCTATATTTTTTCTCATTGGTATTATTATAGTTTAGATCACTGGAATATACCTTGTCACTAGTTTTTGTTTTTTTCAATCCGTCGTTGGTTGCAATAAGTTTGGCTTTGTTGACTTCTATACGTAGCTAGGATTGGTTAAGGAGAATACAGATTGTATGCGGAGCCTCCTTTAGTTGACCAAATGAAAATTTTATTTTTGATTTTCTATATCCATGGTAAATTATATATGATCGATCTGCATGCACCACCAACGATTAGGAAATACATTTGGCACTGATACTGGATCATCGTTCTGCTAAACAACGATTAAAGATCAATTAGCTATCGTTGATTCTTTCCCGGTTGACTGAGAAAAATGGAGTCAAGCAAGCAAGTTAATTTAATTTGCACACAATTAATTTATTGTCTCCCGATTTGGACTACTTGGTTTTCTGAAGATGACAGCAGCTATATTTTTCATACCATGGTGCAGGTACACAGCTTTGGTGGAGAATAATGCCTTGCAAGCAGCAAGGGACATGGAGAAGGTCTTGGATGTTTCAATTTTCCAAATAGCAGAAGATGATCCCATGCAGCAGCCACAAAATCCATCATCTTATCCTCTAATCTCGATGCAGTTCCTCCGTGTCCATGGCATTGATCTCTTCTCCTGTGCCACCACATGGTTACTTCTTGACATTGCTTTTTATAGCAGCAGCCTCTTCCAGTCCCAGATTTACAAGAAGAATCTTGACTTGCAAGACACAAATGTTTATAATGAAGCTTTCAAAGTTGCTTTCTTCCAAACCATGGTAGCAATTGCTGCTACAATTCCAGGGTATTGGTTCACAGTCTATTTTATTGATCGCATTGGAAGAAAAAAAATCCAAATGATGGGATTTCTCTGCATGGGTATAGTGTATTTTGCAATAGGGATACCTTACCATTACTGGGGTAGAAATGAAAATAAAGGTTTCCTAGTCCTTTATGGTCTTACATTCTTTTTTGCAAATTTTGGACCCAACACTACAACTTTCATCGTGCCAGCAGAACTTTTTCCAGCTAGATTTAGATCAACATGCCATGGAATTTCTGGGGCAATGGGGAAGGTGGGTGCTTTCTTTGGGACATTAGGATTTCTGTGGGCTACAAAAAATAAAGATCCAAGAATCAAAGCAATGAGAATTGCTTTAGTGAGTTTGGGTGGGATTTGTCTCTTGGGAATGGCTTTGACATACTTGTTCACGAGAGAAACTAATGGAAGATCATTAGAGGAGAATGAGAAGGAGAAGGAAAACAGTGAGCTGTGCTTCTTCAGATGTTTGATGGATGCTGATCGCCACCCAAAGACTTCTGTCCCTGAAGAAGAGATTGCTTTGTGAAGAACTAAATGCACACTGTTTTCTGGACAGGAAAATCTAGATAGATCTGCTACGATTTCTTCTCTTCTCTTCTTTGTTTTTCCACCCTCGAAGCACTAGATTTTAGCTGGTGTCCTATCAGATGATTGAACTCTAAAACTCTCAGAAATATTTATATGTAAATATTTAATGATAAATTAGTACTATTACTTCTCTATCCTTTTAAAATAGTGTTTAATTATTCTAAATTTTCCATGTTTTTTTACCAGATTTTAGCTTAAATCGGGTTTTACTTAAAAAGGATGCCATTTTAGTTAATTTATAAAAAAAATCATAGTTTGAGCTGACTCATAAATCAGTAAATTAATTCACCCAACCCGTGATCTTGAACTCCAGCTAGGTCGGGTCTTGTTACTATAATTTCTTCATATGCAATTGCATTACTTACTTTTCCAACAGTACAATATACACTTCATCAAGAACCCAAAACTGTAGTGGTTATCTAGTAATTCATGAACAAAAAAGATGCACATACACAAGCTTGGCTTGCCATAATACCTACCATGGTCAAGCTACAAAACGAGGGGCCAAGATAGGGTAGACAAATTTACATCCAAGCTGAGCGGTCAAGGAATATATGCTAGCCAGTAAGGCAAACCAAGATTTAACGTTTCTATGCTGATTCAGTCGTCCCAAATCTGAAGTTATGAGTTGAAGAACAACTAGATATTATCCAAGCGTCGCCTCTATGGGCGAAGATGATTTAATAATGCAGCAATGGTATGCAAATTCATACCTAAGTCAGCATGTCTTTTCCTCATCACTTCCCCAACACAACCCATGACGTCTACAAGGAAAGAGAAGGTTGAGTACACAAGGTCCATTTTGTTACCGTCACCATGATGTAATTGAAGTGATTAAACTTGGATGACTAATTAAGATAAAAACACTCATGAAGTCTTAGGAAATTCCCAGCGTTGTCTTGACTTTTTGGAGTAGAGATATCTCTCTTGGTTTGATTTGTAGCTTCTTTCCCAGAAGTAGTGCGTGGTTGGGGGGAGCTTAAACTTTGCACACTTTTCATGAATTGAAACTGGACAGTCAATCACACAACAAACCAACAATTGCCTCCTGTGATTCATTGTCAAGTTCTTAGCAGTTTTAAGTTAATTAAAACAGAAGGAATTGAAAAAAAATTATTTGAACAGTTGATTTTTGAGACGGTGTGGATGGATTGTGGGCAGGACAGACAAATGGGAGTGAGAGAACAAAGAACAGAACAAAAAGGGTTTTTGATGTAGGTGTGTCTGATGAGTCTCACAGTTATAAGGGAAGTACTGCTAGCTATAGCTGTGCTTATTATCATCATGGGGTTTTCCTCCTCATTTGTAAGCCTACAATAATTTGATGAACGTGATAGATAGCCAGAATGGAGTTAAGGAAGCTGTAACAGAACATGGGGATGCTAATAGTTTTTGTAGGGGCATGCTGGTAGTAGCAGAGAAAACATGAGCTTGAGTGGACATGAATTTAGAAAATCAATTATTACAAGACATCATCATCCCCATGACATCCAGATTTCAGAAATAGTAAATAAAAAGGGGAAAAACACAAATTTAGGACATTTAGCATGTCACTTCTTCTTGGTGGGATAAGAAGCCATCTTGTTGATTCCACAAAGTCCTGCGGGCTTGCCAGTGTTTCTCTTCATCCTTATGAAACCCTTTTCTCCCCATTTAGATCCCCAAGAGTTTTTAACTACGATGAAGTCCAAGCCCTTGGCTGATCCATATCCAACGGCTGCCACTCCATGATCTAGCTCGGTTCCACAATGACCGTCAAAAACACCCTGCATCAACAGATCAATTTAGACTACCATTCAAAATGAAAGACATATAGCTAGTCGCGTGTGTGTGTAGTGAATGTTGACCTACCCCGCTGTAAAACTGGAAGTCTCTGCCAGAAGCATCAATGGCCACACTGAGGGGCTGGTTTGCAAGTGCCTTCAATAGGTTTTCTTCACTGTTTTGTGGCACATCATGGTATCCACTAATGGTTACTACCTCTGATTCTGCCTGCGAGAACAATGACAAACTAAAATTAAACCAAAAAGAGAACGAGCATGGCCTGGATCAGTATGATATTGGAGGCCTTAGGGAATATTGTTGGGGTCGATTTTTTTGTTTTGTTAATGGACGGCATCATTATACCTTTCTCATCTCACAAGTGCCCTCTTCCATGATGTATGGGTAATCTTCCTCCTTGTGGAGTCCACCGTTGGAGATTATGTAAGCAAATGCATAATCCATAAGTCCTCCATTGCATCCATTGTTATATGTAGTATCACAATCGACCAACTCTTGCTCAGAGAGGGATGTCAAATTTCCAGTAACAATCTGATTTATACCTTCTACTGCTGCCACTGTTGAAAAGGCCCAGCAGCTACCTGCATAAATGCAAATACTTTCACCCACCATGACTATTTTTGCAAGTATACAAGATAGAGATGGAGAAGCATAGGACACCTACCACATGAACCTTGGTTCTTGACATCAGTAACAGCTCCTTTCTTTCTCCAATCCACTGACTTCGGGATGCTTGAGACATCCTTGTATGTGAATTCCTCAGAGCATTCTCTTCTGTTAGACAAGTCAACATTCAAGCCAAGATACTTGTTTTTGAACTCTTCATGGCTCAAATCAGCGAACTCATTCAATCCAAGCCAGTAGTTAACAACCTTCTTATTAGTCTCGTCAATGTGGAACAAATTATCTTTGAAAATCTCAAATCTGTGCCATTTTTCTTCAATACTCTCATAAATCTTCTGGTGTTTTGATATCCATGATTCAAAGAGATCCATGATCCTATCCCTAGACGTCAAGTCTTCTGGGGCATAGCCTACAATTGAGAAATCACGAGCTAAACAAGAAGATGCAAAGAATGACATGAGAGACAACGCAAGAATCAAAGAAAGTGCGGGGGGAGCCATTTGAGCTGTTTGAATTTGAGAATGAGAAAAATTGTCGAGTGGAAGGATGGACATGAAGGAAGGGGAGGGGTGGTATATATAGGTTATGCCCGTTGGTGTATACGGCATGTGTTGCTTCAAGTAAAGTGTTTGGATTGATGTTTACTTTCTGAATACTGAGACTTAAAGATTGGTTCTTTTGAATGCTTTCAATCTAAGCATACGATATCACATATATACGTGTATGTATATGTATGTATGTATGTATGTATGTATGTATGTATTATGAATGAACAATTTTTTTTAAAAAAAAAAAACAAATAAATTTGGTTTGTATCCGAAATGCAAAAAATAAATTTGAAAAGAACAAACACTTTTGGTTAAAGAAATGAAAAAAAAAATAGATTTTTTTTTTTAGTTTTATAATGAATTTTTGTTCTTTCAAGATAAAGAAAAAAGAAAAAGAAAAACATGAAAACATGGATTTTTTATTTCAACTATTTTGTCCTTTTTATCTCGATCGGTATATTTATCGAAAGCTACCTAAAAAACATAGAAGTATCCTTATAGACTGACGATCACTTGAATTTGAAATAAAGCAATTAGGGTTTTTTTTTTTTAATCTTAGTAATATATAATAAGAGGTGAAGACCGTTGCTTAAAGGTCACGTGTGATATTTCGTGTAAATGTAACTTGCTATGTAGGTGTGTGTTAGTTCTAATTAACCATCTAAGATGAGAAAATTAGGGAGAAAAAAAAAGATCAGACCTCCTCGTCGAAGACAGTCATGTTGATGGGCTTAAGTGCCCTCGCAGTAGCAGATATTGGTATGGAAATGGGCTAGAGCCCATAGTCCAGCAACGTCTCGATGTTGGTCCATCACTGAGCATAGGCCTGCCAGCGCTGTTACAATTTAAAGCCTCTGTGCCTGCATGGATGCATTATGAAACTCAGACTGATTTCTTGACAGTCCTTTTTCTCTAATTGCATGTCCTTTGGATACCCTTCTTCCATTTATCAACTTTCATTCAATAACACGACAATAATCCCAGTGAGCTGTTGTTTTCTGTATAACGACAATTATGTGATCCAATTTGAGCCTGATTTTAAAGGCCGAGGCTTACGAAATATGTAAGAGCCGAGGGGGCTGATTATCAGCTGATTGAGAGTTGATGGAATTAAATGTAGCAAAAAGGTACACTCCTGACATTTACAACGTGCTCGGGAGAAGTGGAAAGTGGAAGGAGGGGAATGACTAGTGAGAGAGGACAGTTAAAATTATTTCCGCTGTTCTGGGAAGAAGAAAGAAAATGTGAAGAGAGGAAGGAGGATGGAGTTGTTTTACAAGGGACCACAGAAATCAATCTCTCCATTTTTCGAGAGAAAGTGAAAGACAATGAGTAAAATTTCCTTAATTAACCATAAAACGAAAAGGGAGTTATTTTCTTCCCCTCGTTCTCTCTGCTTCCTCTTTTCTTCACCTCTTATCTGGTTCCCAAACATAGCGTTAAGCTTGAAATTCATGGCCTACCGAATATGGCAAGGAAAAAAAAAAAAGATAGCCCTATTCCTGCACTGAACGATAAACAAACTATTGTGGTTCAGAGATACGCTGGCAACAGCCATGGCCTTGCTACACAATGTGTCTGCTGGAATGAGTCACCTCCATCAACAATTCTCACCTCGCCCGTGTGCATAACTGCGTATCATTTGCATGAAATTGTAATGAAGAAAACCATGATTTCTTAATCTTGCAACTTCTCATAACTTCTTTACAAGTACAAAAGACTCCTTATCACGAAATTAACCATGCCTCTTATTGGTTAAAGAAATTCGATTTGAATGAAATTCATTTTTTCTAATATATAACAAGATGAAACAATAAGTGTTATTATCATTGCATGCCGCAAGCAAGTTGAAGGGGCATGAAATTAAAGATGTTTGCCCCGAAATAGATCCCTAGCCTGTAAATGGATTGGCCCCCCGTTTCCACTTATAATTCTACAGAGCTGAAGTGAGAGGGCTCAGCGAGTTCCAGTTGATGGAAAATAATGAGTTCGATGATTGAAAAATTGTGAAATATAAACTTGACATTGAAGGGCTGAATCCTAGCAAAGGTAGGAAAGGGATATGGGATGCTGGAGTGATCAATAATGGGTTCTGACTTCGCTTGCTTCAGATTGTCCTTCCTCGAAGGGTTCTCAGTATTATTTTGTAGTATAGAGGAGAACATGGTGCCAGCCTGCCAGGTTCTTTCCTAACCACCCTATTTATTACCATGCCACCAGTATTATCTCGTCTAGCTAGTAACAGTTTCCATCTAGCTAGCACCTTTTTTACGAACTTACCATGGCCCTCAATAGAATATGTTCTTGTGTATTCTTGTAATCTCACTAGAGATTTTAGGCTTCTGATCAATGAAGATTCTTTTTCTATACTAGATTAACTTGTACTACAGTTGCACCTGCATGCGTTTAAAACACCAAGAAATCACCTCCTTAAGCCGGGGATATATACATATATATAGATGAATATTTTTCCTCTAAAGTCATCCATGATATTGCTGCAGCATTCCCTTTAACCTATTTCCCAGATCTTATAAATGCTAGCACTAGTAGTATTAAGGAAGTCTATGATCCAATGACCTGACTGTATATCCTACGTCTTTTCCGTCTCTGTCTTCTCTCTTTGAGAAGAATGACATGAATAATTTAATGTCAAATTGGAGGCATGACAATGCCAAAAGGCGGAAGTGGCGTAGGGGAGTGGTTACTGGTTACTATCTATCCCATGTGATCATGCACTCGAGGGTAATCAGATATAGGCCTCGGTTGCTACGAAGGTGAAAAAAGAAGAGTAAAAAGGAATGCAATATCGATATATATGAAACAAGTAGGCAACAGTAGTAGGTGGTGTGTAGGCTTATGTAACATGTGAGGAAAATTATGTAGTAGTAGTAGTCTTTACTCTTTAGGATTAGATATTCTGGCCGGTGCCTGACTGTTATCTTTTACTTGGGAGAGTTACTAAGATCTAGATAGTTATACAGCTGCCAGCCATGGAAACCTGTTGTTGTTTTACCTGCTCCTGCTACACGTGCAACCCCGACACCTTTCCTTACCCAAAGATCCCCGTAAACGATATCAATTTTAAGAATGTTAGGTTATTTTTTTATTTTAAAATAATATTTTTCTTATTTCTTTAAAAAATATTTTTGTGTTCTCCACGTTAAAACAATTCAAAAACATTAAAAAAAATTCTCAATTTTTTTTATAAATATCGTTTGAAACACAATTCCAAACCAAACAGCTTTTAATCAGATTGATATTCAAACCAAATCAGTTTTAGCCCGTGAATGCCAAATATCAATAAAAAAACAAACAAACTACTAAAAAAGAAGGCAAGTTCATTGAGGCTATAATTGTAAGACCTATATTCTTGGACCAACACAAGCCCGGGGTTCAACCCAAACATAACCTGACTAATCTAGATATTAAAAAAAAAGGTTGCAAGTGAATTTTGTTTTTCCTATCTTTTTTTTTTTTGTGACCTACACCTGTATACACCAAGAAGAGTTAGGGTTTTAATCATGATTAGATAATTGAATTATCTATGAATTATAATTGATCTTCAGGGTGTTAGTCGTGCTCAAAATCAATTTCATATGCTGTTTGGAATTATGGGTTGTTGAGTAATAGTTTGTGTTATTATGAAATCTACAGATTTAAAGACTGGCAGATCAAGATTCTAAAAATCACAATCAACTAGTCGAACAATTGGTTGAACTGGCCGGTCAGTTGACTGGTTGCTGTCAGTTGAGCGGTTGGTTGGTTGATGTTAGTCAACCGGTTGGCCTGTGATAATGGTCGACCAACAATAGAGTTTTATCGGGTATTTTAAGTTCGATCATTTTGGTTAATGTTTGGGATCAATCGGATGAATCAGTTCGACTTTATAATTACATTTTGGTCTCTAAGCTAAGAGTTTTAATCTTTTATGTTACTTGTTTTGAGTTATTTTTTAATGTTTTCCGTATCCGTTAAGGTTTTGCTGACACTTCTTCTAACGATCTTCAATAAAATAATCTTTAATATGCATGTAATATAAATATTTATGTATGTTGATTGTATAATGAGTATGGATGGCATTGTTTTAGTTTTTGATTCAAAATTTTTGACACCCCACCCACTATTATACAATTTTATTTAACATTTGAATTTTATTTAGGCTGTTTGTTTCTCAGAAACTGGTTTTCAAAAAACCACTTTTCAAACTTTCATGTGTTTGTTTGCCATTAGAACAATTGGTCAACAGAATATACTTTCAAGTCAAAGAAAAATTTGGCTTGATTTCCAAGAAAGTGTTTTCCTTTTATTTTGGACGGAAAACACTTTCCGGAAGTTGTGAAAAATTTAGAAACGTCACATTATTTGCTGATTATATCAAATTTGATCCTCAAACTTTTGATTGCTATATATATTTTGTTTTGAATATTTGTTTTTCAATTTCATCCCTTAGAATTTAATTTTTATATTAATTTTGGTCTTTATTTTTATAATTGTTATTTGCTTTTTCCTTATCATTTTTTAATTGAAATTTTTTATCTATCAAATTTGGTCCTCATTCTTTTGATTGTTACTTATTTTATTTGAAATAATTTATGAAATGTTAATTATTATTATTTTAATTTTTTTATCTTTCAATTTTTAATTTTTTTAAATTTGATCTCTATTGTTTTGATTATTAATTATTTTATTTGAGATAATTTATGAAATTCTATTTTTTTCAATTTATTTCTCATTCAACTTTTTGATTTGTAAGATTTGTTCCTCATGATTTTAATAAACTTGAAAAAAATAAAACATTAATAAGTTATTTTTCAGCTCATTTTCCATGACATAACAAACATTGAAAAGTGTTTTCCAACTTATTTTCCATTACACTACCAATTATCGGAAAATAATTCACTTTCCTGAAATTCACTTTCCAAAAGAAAACTACTTTCCAGCAAACAAACGGGGTCTAAAATAATAAGTATTACAAACTCTTGTTTTGTTTTATTCCACTGATGAAATACTTTAGAAGTTTACAAAACGATGCGAATTTTATATTTTTTTTATGATATGTGTGTTTTGAGGCTTAGCATAGGTAGGGGGTGTCCTTACGACACCGCTCCCGCGTTGCTAGTTATGGACGCAACAATAAATTCATGTTACTACTCACTACAATAAAATTTCACCTGTAACCTCGAAAAAAAATAGCTAGCTTTTGGTTCAGGGATATTTCGGTAGATTTTCACACGGTACATTAGTCATTATTAATTTATTTGGAAGTGTTTTCATAGATTCCATATGTTTATGCATAGTAAAAAGAACAAAAATATCTCTAGAATAAAAAAAAAACTAGCATTGTTGTATAAGGGTGTTTTAGTTTTTTTGTTTTAAATTGTACAATACAATTACATGTTTGTTCTTAGGATCACAAAAATGAGGTCATTTAAATAGGGGTATTGGCATCTTTTCCTTAAGGTTTTTTTGTAATTACTAGTTTGGTTAAGGGTGATGACGTACTTAATAATAATAAGAAGAATAACAATAACGTTGATAATAATACTAATAATGATAACAATAGTGATACTGATAATGACAATGATATTATTTATTAATAATAGTTGTAATAGTTGTAGCTATGATAATAGTAATAATTGTAATGATGATAATAATGATAATGACAATAGTAATAATGATAGTGATAATTCATTATTTAGCGTTTGATTTGTTAATGATTGAGTTTCATCATTTTTCATGTGTGGTATTTCGAGTTTAATAACCTGGGTCACAGGTTTGAAAAGTTAATATAGACCGGCATCTTCTTTTATTTTCTATCTTTTTGTTTTTTTTTCTCAATTTCATTATTCAACATTAGTTTTTTAAAATAAAAAAGGCTCTATAGTTTTCTTAAATTCCTTTTCTATAAGGTTAACTCTATCTCATTACCTAAGCCACGTTTTTTGTGGGTTAACGTGAGTTTTTCTCCCCTTATCACCTAGCTTACATACATCATGCTACCTCAGATTTACTCGATACTGATTTTTTTGTTTGTTTTTTATCCAATTATATACTTTCAATTTTTTTTTCAAGTTATCTTAGCTTTTTTTTAATTTTATTTTGTTCATTTACTACTGTTGTCAATTTTGTTTATCATCTTATTAAAATAAAACTAACTTATTAAGCCCAATCAATGCTACAATTCAAGTAATTTATTTTTTTTTATTGATTTAAAACACGCTTGCAATATTTAGATATTTTTTTTTCACAGAGAAAAATACGGACCTACAGCATAAAGTGAGCTCATATCTGCTTCAAAACTAATGATCAAATGTTGTTTGTGTACGACGTAGTGTCGCGTTTCATGTACACAAACACAACCAGAATAGCAATAGAAACTCCGGTCTAATGTTTGAGACTTTCTTAATATCTAATTTTAGTGTTTATTTGGGATTGTGGTAAATGTTGTTTTTTAAAATGTTTTTTTCTTTGAAAAATATTAAAATAATATATTTTTTATTTTTTAAAAATTTATTTTTGAAATCGATACATTAAAATGATCTAAAAATATTAAAAAAATTAATTTAAAACTACAATAAATCAAAAAAATTCAAAATCACGGTACAACTACCATTCTAAACACCCCAAAAAATCATAAATATCTAGAGGAGTAAGACAGTGACAAGATAATAATGGGCTTACAATGAAAGTTTTATTCTTGAATTGAAGCTAATCAAAATCTGAAAATCATGAAGAAATAGTAATGAAATTCCGTCCGAGGAACCAATCCTCTCTTCTGAACCCTAGATCCCCAAGTACTGATGAACAGGCAACAAAATTTTCAAGAATCTATACCAACTAGCTAGATGAGCAAGCAAAGGGGTCCAAAGTATCCAAATTCACGTCTTCTGATTTCTTTTCCTATTGTACTGTTCCTAATCATGTCCACATGTATCCAATTAATTATATAGAATAAATCCCCTGTGCAGCGCTGGTGGTCGATGATGAGTTCAAGTTATATTCAATGAGTTGAGTTTAGATTTTTTTTATTATTAATTTTTATTTTGGAATTTTTTATAAATTTATGAAGTTTATTTTGGATTAGCCAAGTCAATTGAGTAATGCCAAAACAACTCTCAAACAGTATAATTCTAATCCCGAGCCAAGCAAGAGGTTGAAATGAGAGATTTTTTTCTATTATTTTTTTTCTTCTTAATTTCATCCTTAGACCTTTTCTTACTAGTTAGCCTGATTGTTTTTTATTTGATTAGATCACATCGAGACAATTCTCACTCGCTTTAATTTTAATCATGAGCTAGGTAAGAGGTGGAAGGGAAGATTTTTTCTATCAATTTTTTTTTTCTTCTTAATTTCATCATCAGATCTTTTTTTTAGTGGTTAGCCTAGTTATTTTTTGACCGACCAAGTTGATTGGGTCATGTCAATACAATTCCAACACAATTAATTTTTAAATTTAAGTTAGACAAGAAGTCGGATCGAAAAATTTCAAGATTGATATGTTAAATGATGTTTAATAACAATATCAAATAATTTTTCACGGTCTAAATATTTTTTGTGATATTTAAGAAAAAGAAGTAATTGGATATATAGCGATCTTTCACATGATTAAGATGGGTTGCGCGTTAGACTGCAAATTAAGAAAAATCGAGAAATAAATCCAACAACATGATGGTGAAATTCCACACTGAGTGGATTAATGAATATTCTATCACTGGATATGCGAACGCAGAAGGGAAGATTGAAGGATAGGAATCCAAGCGAAAGGGTTCATAATCTCCTTCCATAACAACATTTCTTGTTCCTTGAAAGAATAAATGCTCATTAAACAGCGTAGAACAGAGGCATGGAAAGGAGGGAAGATACGTGCACGAAATATCTCACGGAATCCATGGCTACTCTGCATCTTCTTTATTCATTCTCTACTAGCTAGTGTGAGAACCAGTAGCAGCAGCAGCAGCAGCACAGCAATAAAGAATTAGGTTATCAGGATGATCTCACTATTTCAGGATGGTAGCCTCTATCTGCCTCCTAGCTCTGTGTAAGCTTGCTCACACACGCACGCATAATAAAAATCTCTGCAAAGCCAACCATAATGCTCGCTCGCTAACTGCTACAAAAGGCTCGCCCGGCAACTCCTTTTTATCATGGAGATCATTGCTTCAATCCCTCTATGCCTCTAATTTGCTTTATATCACCCCTCTGCGGTCCCGTTTGTTTATATCATCCCAGTAATTTTTCCTTCATTTCAATTAACTTTTTTATTTTTTTATATTATTTTAATATATTTTTAAATAAAAAATACTTTAAAAAATAATATACAGATATAAATGATCTGACATTGCAATGTACCAGCAATTCCTTTAACTTGACTCAATAACTTCAAAATAAAAATCACTCCTTTCTCGTAAAAGTTCCTTTTACCTGTTATTATTGTTAATTATTATTCATTAGCCTCCTCATTTATTTTATCAATTTTTTAGAAGATGGCAATTTAAAGACGGACACTTGCAAAGCTATTTCTTAAGAGGAGACCGGAAGTCTCAGCGACGAACTCTCTTCTTTTTTCTATTCGATGATGATTAATATATATATATATATATTTAAATGTGCTTGTTTATATGCTTTAGTCCCCGTCTCATTTATAAAAACAATGGTTAAAATTAAAGGTTATCATATTTTGTTTGATTTTTATTAAAATAAAAGAAATCAAAACTGGTTTTTTTAAAAAAACAAAATCGAAACCGAACTGAAACCGGTTCAAACCGACCTGTTTCGGTTCAATTATTTTGGGGAAAAAACCGGCTCAAGCCGGTTTTTGGCTTGGTTTTTTTCCTGTTTGACCCGGTTTTTTCCGGTTTGACTCGGTTTCCTGGTTTTTTCGGTTACAGGCTTATAAAACCAAAATTGAACCAGTTGGTTTTTTTAAAATTCTAATTGGTTTTTTCGGTTTTTTTTCCAGTTTTCTCGGTTTAATAAGTTTTTCGGTTTTTTTACTCACCCTTAATTAAAATAGCTGTCATTGTTCATAAAATTACATGACGTTGTGGATCAACTGTGTATGTTTTAATAATTTATCTTGATTTTTAAAATTTAATTTTAAGCAATTTAATCTTAATTAAAAGTCAATTACTTTTAGTTTCTTAATCAATGGTGAAATTAAAAGAAAATGAATCATAATAAAAAAGATATTAAATATGGGTGGCGTGATTGAGAATTAAAAAAAACATACTTAGATCCTTAAACTTTAAAATTAACATAAATTATACAATTTAGTCCTTTTTATTTTTTAAAAAAATAATTTTAATATAAAAGCATATTTTTATTATTATTTCAGTTCTTTTGTTAAATAGAAAAGGAGAAAGATGGGTGTCAAATTCCAGTAAAAAAAAAAAATTCACTGCTGAAGCCATGTAATATATACCACCAAAATAAATATTTCTTGTGTTCACGATGTTCTTCCCTGAGATGCGAAGGTCACATAACTAGTGTCTACCGGAGAAGAAGACAAAAAAGGGGTGTAGTAAACACTTTTCCCATGGGGCATTTGATTGAACAATTTGTAGTAATAGAGGGACCCATAAACGTGATGGCCCCTTAAGATTTACTACCTTCCCATCCACACAAAAACACAAGATTAATCGCTGGTTACTCATTTTCCTTTAGAAAAACTTTCAGAAAATTTGCCAGATTGGGAAGCTTTTCAGGTGTCGTTCTGAAGGCCCCCACTGAGCTTTTATGAGGCCAAATCTATCTCCCTTCTTTCCCATTCTCAATCTCTCTCTCTCTCTCTCACGCCCACATTTTCCCATCTCCTTTGGTTTCAGTGCTCCTATAAATTGCATGCCAAAACAAACCATTCCCTTTCGTCCACTCCCAAATCCCAATCAACGACCCTCTTTCCCATTTTTACAACCTCAATACTTTGTGTTTCTCTTTGTGTGTGCGTGTGAAGATGTTGGCAATGGAAGAGCTACTGTGTGAACTAAGTAGTGAAGGGCTAAACGACCAAGGGTTGCCACCAGGGTTTAGATTCCACCCTACAGATGAAGAGCTTATAACCTTTTATTTGGCTTCAAAGGTGTTTAATGGTAGTTTTTGTGGCGTAGAAATTGCTGAGGTTGACCTTAACAGATGTGAACCCTGGGAGCTTCCAGGTATATATATTTACGCCTAGCAAGCTATTACTCACTGCTTGCTGCCGAATCCCTTTATCATTCATTTTTTCTTCATGTCAAGATGCATGGCACCACCAAAAGAAAATGATCGGAATATTCCCTTTAGCTTTAGGTTGTTGCTATGACTTAGCTTGCTTGATACTACACACACACACACACACACACACTCTACTGCAGGTAGTTTCCAAAATTATGTCTCTAGCTAGCTCTTCTTTGCATCTTCTACTTGAAGATGCCTCTCCCATTTCAGGTGAGGCTAGGCTAGCTATAACTAGATCAGTTTAAGCTGGATCATCCGAAAAACATGCCTTATCTTAAAGGGAACCCAATTTCTGACAAACTAGTGTAATTAGCTACGCTTGGAGGGCAAAAAACCAGATTAAGGATCCTGTGTTTGCCAAAAGAATTGGACCTCCACACACATATTGTTACTTCTCTTTATGTTTTGTGATATATATATTTTTAGTACTTATGAATTATGTTGTCATTGTTATGCAGTTGAGTATGATACACTCATAGCCATTAATTAAGTTATTCTCCTCTAGAAACTTTTTAACTTCTGAGAAAATCCCAATTTCATTAATGTGCATTTGAGAAAGGGCAACATGTCTGTGTGTGTGTTAATGCTGTTGTGGTGTTGGTTCTCCTGTTGTTTAATCAGATGTGGCAAAGATGGGAGAAAGAGAATGGTACTTTTTCAGCTTGAGAGACAGGAAGTACCCAACAGGGCTGAGAACAAATCGGGCCACCGGAGCCGGCTACTGGAAGGCCACGGGCAAAGACAGAGAGGTATACAGTGCTTCCACTGGTGCTTTACTTGGCATGAAAAAGACCCTTGTTTTCTACAAAGGGAGAGCTCCTAGAGGTGAAAAAACCAAGTGGGTCATGCACGAGTACCGCCTGGACGGTGACTTCTCCTACCGTCACACTTGTAAGGTAATGTAACGCCGACACCTTTTCCCGCAACAGGTGCTCCGTGGGAATCAAGTTAGCTTGCTACTGTGATATTTTGTTTGATTCTGAGTTGACTTGTTCATCTTAACTGGGATAAGATCATGTCCACGCGGATTAGACAATTTTCACTTCGTTTATTCACCTTTGGAGGGTAGTGCTTGATGTGATTGGTTTGATTAATAAGCTCTGTTCCATTGTCAATGGTTACACTTCCATTTATTGTTCTGTCAGCTGGTTCACAATGTTACCCTTGTATTCAAACTTTATACATACAATTAATGTTGCCTTATGCCGTGGCTTTTTCCCCATGATACACTGTTGCGGGCTTATATCAATGGAAGATGGCAAGTAATAAAGTTTATTGTAATTGATTTTTAATATTTTATTCTCATATTCCTTGGAAATGGCTATTGTTTTCAGGATGAATGGGTGATTTGCAGGATATTTCACAAAAAAGGAGAGAAGAAAGACGTGTTTCTCCAAGCAGAACAAGGCTACCACCTCTGGGAAGTCTATTCACCAGCCAATTCAGGTTCATTGCCTCCATTGCTTGATGCATCAGCATCGTTATTTGATCAATGTCAATCCAAGAACAAAGTAATTGATGCCCTCCAAAACGCTTTTCTGATTCCTGAACACCAAGAAAATGACCTCAAAAGCGTACCAAACCCTCTTGTTTCCCAATCCCATGTCCTGTCAATAAATGGCTTGCAGCCCTCCTTTTCACCCACTCCCATCTCTATCAACAGCACAGCCACATCAACCAATAAAAACACGAACACGGACAACAACAACCAGTCACCATCGATGCTCTTCAAGTCCATCCTCTCATATCAAGATTGCACATTGAAGACTGAAGCAAGCTTTTCCCATGATGCTACCTTCGGTGGTGTGGATAGGATCACTCACCCACATCCATACCTAAACAATCCCTTGTTTTTTGAGATGGATTGTAGTAGTAATGTTCTGGGGTTCTCAGGATCTGCTTCTGCTGCAGATACCATAATCCATGACATGTCCACTTCAATTGGTTTTAGCAGAGCCGGCTTGCAGATGATGTTAGATACTCCCATCAGACTGCCTGGAGAATCTTGGCCATTGGATCCTTAACGGAATTTTCAAGGCTCCAACCATCTATACAACATTGTAGTATGTTGTCAAGCTCCTCTAAGATGTAGCCTCACCATTGCAATTCGCAAGTTCATCCATGCACGTTTCTATGTAAAGATTGAGGAGTACTTGTAATAATTATTGTCCAAGGATTGCTGTGTTTTCGAGATTTGTTGGCTGCTTGCTTTATGGGGGTATGGAGATTTTCAGCCTTTCAGTGATCAGCAACAGTTTCTGTTTGACATGACGCCATGGATGGGATTGGAGGATGTCCATACATAGAGTACAAGTTGTTTTTTTAAAAAATAATTTATTATTGATGATGGGATTGGGTCCCTCACCCTGCCATGCCTAAAGTACGTAGCTTGGTCCCTATACACAAAAAGTTCTGTTTAAAGGCTGCTATTAAAAAAGTCGATGACAAATGGCATAAGGTGTTGTATGATAATTATATGCCTGTATAGCGATAAATTGGAGAATTAACATCTAAATATAATTAAATGTTGAAATACTAAACCGTAATAATTGATATCAAAATTTACTAAAAAAACAATTAAATATTTGATCAAATATTAAATTATAGTTTAAAAAAGTACAATAGAGATTTTTTTAAAAAATATTTTTCGCTTAAAATTATATTAAAATAATATATATTTTTATTTTTTTAGTTTATTTTTAACATTAATATATTAAAATAATTCAAAAAAATATTCAAAAAAATTTAAAAATATAATTGAACTAAAATAACAAATAACATCGGCTACGTTGTATTGATTTGAAACTCATGGGAGCCTAGCCTTCTATATCATAAATCACCTTTTCCTTGTTCTTCTACTTGTTCTATTTTTATAAAAAAATATTTATTTATTTTTGTTAAAATCTGACCCACACACCAAGCCGGAAGCTTATGCAGGTTTTCATGAAGGATTATTTGAATAAATTAAAATAGAAAATTATTTGAGTTATTTTCATGTTTTAAGCCTAAAAAAGTTTATAAAATCATAATTTTTGTTAATTTGAAATTTTATTTAATTTATGATTTAAAAAATTAAAATATTTATAATTTTATCAAAATTTGAACAGAGTTTTCACTATATAAGAACTATACCCAAAATTTTAT
>Ga0325401_1000680_pt1 | contig 25820 bp, 33 predicted proteins | sample PopdelMetagenome_FD_205666 | JGI IMG/M metagenome (GOLD analysis project Ga0325401, IMG submission 205666) | Populus deltoides microbial communities from Bellville, Georgia, United States - Xylem-PdKOR-R2 | ecosystem: Host-associated > Plants > Phyllosphere > Stem > Wood/Secondary xylem | place...
GCTGCACTTCTTCTAGTAAACTCTGCGTTAAAATCATATCCGAAAAGGCTTAGAACCAGCTGGTTGCCCCCTGGTCTTGATTATGCGTGTCGTTTGTCATACGCAATAACGGCCCAGCTCGGATGCAATGAGTTACATAAATTATTATTATAGTGCAATATCATTTCTTAAGTTTTACTCTCCAAAGCCTTGTCCACTGTTAGCCAAGCACTAAGACAACGCTTGGGCGTAATCAGCGCCATTACCAATGAGCAGCCACGAACAAAATGGTCCTTTCTTCTTGGGTAAGCACTCAACGTAGGTCTGTTTACTGCCGTAGAAGGAACCTACTATTGTTTTATCTACTTCCCCCTCCTATTTGCATGAAACGACGTTTTCTGCCCTTCTTGCCCCAGGTGTCCCGCCTAGCTCCCCTGGCCCTAGCCGCTACCTTGCTTGCCCTGCCCTTGACCTCGTGTGACGACGACAGCGACGATAACGATCCCCAGACGACGCTGATCCAGCCCACCGGCTCGGCGCCCACCTATGCGCCGAACATCGACGCACAGATGCTGGCCGTGCTGGAGCAGTTCATGAGCTACGGCACGCCTGCACTGCCCACGCTCTCGCCCCGGCAGGCGCGCATGGCCCCCAGCGTGACGGATGCCGTGCAGGACCTACTCAAGAAAAACAAGCTCGCCCCCACCCCGCCTAACGTGACCGTGACCCAGCAGGTGTTGCCCAAGAGCTACACCCCGCAGTCGGCGGCCGACGGTATCCTGGTGCGTATATATAAGCCCGCCGGCGTGTCGGGCTCCTTGCCCGTGATTGTGTATTACCACGGCGGAGGCTGGGTCATTGGCTCGCTCGACGTGTATGAGCCTTCGGCCAAAGCCTTGGCCGCCAACACGGGCGCCATCGTCGTGTCGGTGGATTACCGTCTCTCGCCGGAGGCCAAGTTCCCAGCGGCCCACGAAGATGCGTACGCGGCCTATAAGTGGGCCAAGGAGAATGCCACCAACTTCGGCGGCAACGCGGCTAAAGTCGCCGTCGCGGGCGAAAGTGCCGGCGGCAACATGGCCGTGGGCGTGTGCCTGCTGGCCAAGGAGCGGGGCTTAGCGCTGCCCCTGCACCAACTGCTGGTGTACCCCGTGGCCAACAACGACCTGAACACGGCCTCCTACAACCAGTACGCTAACGCCATGCCCCTAAGCAAGGCCAACATTGAGTATTTCACCCAGAACTACTTCACCACCCCAGCGGACGGCAACAACCGCCTGCTCTCGCTGACGGACGTGGCCAACCTAAGTGGCTTGCCTGCTGCTACCATCATTGCCGCCGAAATCGACCCGCTGCAAACCGAAGGCAAGCAGCTCGCCGATAAGCTCACCCAAGTGGGCGTGGCCAACCAGTACCAGCTCTACAGCGGCACCACCCACGAGTTCTTCGGCACCTACGCCGTAGTACCCAAAGCGGAGGAAGCTCAGCAATTTGCCGCCAGCCGCCTCAAAGCTGCCTTTCAATAGGCAACGTGACAGCTAGGGGTGCGACTGGCTCTCCTGGTAACGCACGCACAGCATACAGTTGAAGCCAAAAATCCCTCCTACTGGCTCGTTCTTACTAAAATAATAAAAGCCCTTCCAGTCATATAGTCGGAAGGGCTTTTATATGCAGTTTGCTAACTGTACATCTAGTGCACTTCTGCTAGAACGAGAGCTGGTCCCAGAAGACGACCTTACCCGCCTGCTGGTGCACGAACTGCACACTGCCGTCCTGCGACACCACGATGGCTAAGCACTCCGGGGCGGCCAGGCACAGGCGGTACGCCGCCCGGTGACGGGTGCCGCCGTGGTCGGCCGGTACGGGTTGCAGCTGCGCCGCGTCCATGTCCAGGGCCCGGTATACCTGCGTGAGCGGAACTTGCGTGGCTTGGATCTCCACCCCGAAGCCCACGACGTCCAGTTGCTGGGTGAGTACCAGCGCCCCGTCCACCGCCCCTAGGTCGGCGATGTAGTCGGCGAAGTGGTCAATTTCCCGCGTGAGCGCCTGCAGTTCGGCATCCGGCGTGCGCTGGTAGTTGGCCCAGCTCAGCTCGCCGAGCGCCAGTAAGCGCCGCACCATGGCGTGCATCAGCGTGGGGTAGCGCGAGCCTGTCACGGGCGGCAGCAGCCGGTACTTGGGCCGCAGCACGCTTCCGGGCGCGGTCAGCGCCGTGACCCGGTTGGTGGGCACCAGCACCACCAGCACGCCGTGGCCGCTAGCCCGCGCGCGGGTGAGCGCCCGGCGCTGCATGTGCAGCACGAACTGAATCATGCACGCGTCCTGCTCCGGCGTCCACGGCATATCTGCAGCGGCGGGGCCGGCCAACTGTTGGTTTTCGAAGAAGCGCCCGTCGCCCCAGGCCTGGGGAAACTGCAGAAAGCCGTGCCCGTCGATGCGCCCGTGCTGCAGCGTGAGCACGCGGTGTGCGCCGTGGTAGAACACGAGGCTGCCCGGACCGCTGAGCTGCACCAGTAGGGCGTGCGGGGCCGCGGCCACGGCGTGCGGGGCGCTGTCCGGCACCTGGTCCCACGCGTGGCTGCTGAAGAGCATTCCCCACAGCTGTAACTGCCCCGTAGGCAGGGCTTCCACGGCCAGCAGGCTGCTGCCGTGCTGCACGGCCGGGCTCAGCCGGCGCAGCTCCTGCTCGTGCCAGTGGCGGGGCGCGGCAAAGCGCGCAAGGTGAAAGTCGGTCAGTGCGACCGGCTGGGTGGCTAGTTGCGCTTGCGAGGCCAGCACGGCGTGGCTGTGCACGGGTTGGCCTTCCTCGGCTAGCAGGCTGGCTTGGTAGAGCACGGAGATGAAGGCCGTGAGCTGCTCCAGGCTGGGCAAGGGGATGGCCTCGGCAGGCCAGCGCTGTCGCAAGGCGGTAGCTAGATCCTGGGGATAGTAGTGCGTGGGCATCAAGAAGTAAGAGCAACGGAAGCACAGATGACCAAGCAAGGTAGCAAGGTAGCAAGTAGTGGCTAACGGGCGGTGTATAACATGAGTAGCGCGCTACGTACACGAAGTAAGCGGCCGACTACTACTTGGTAATATCGATAAAGTATTGGTGTCGAACGACCGCGTATAGACAAGGCTATAAGTGAGTATAGCTCGAAATTAAGAAAGCCACTTCCTACGGGGAGGTGGCTTTCTTGGTTTCTCCACTGTTACTTAACAGGGTGACCGATAGGTAAACTTGATCAGATGCCCTGCTTTGAACGTGAACGTGGCGCCATCATCCCCAGCTCGTAAGAAAACCGTGCTCGTCCCATCTGCTGCGCGCTGGCTCTTGGCCGCCGGTCCCATCAGGTGCAAGAAGTCAGCGAGGGAGGTATTGGCAGTCAAGGGCTTCTTTTGGTAGGTCAGCCGCCACGGGCTATTGGCCTGGAAGGTGACCGATTCCAGCAAGTAGCCGTGCTTGCGATTGCCGGTAAAAGCGACTTGCGGGTAGCGTAAGGTATAGAACGACTCTTGTTGCTCCGCGCTGGAAAGGAACCCGCATTCATAGTGGGGCTCCACGACTTGGCTAGGTTTGCCAAACTGCTGTTGGATCTGTTCCTTCGTCGCTGTGAAAGGTAAGCCGTTAAGTCGAAGATGAGCGAATGCAAAGGAGCTTGACTGCGCCGTGGCATCGCAAAGACTCAGGACGCCGAGAAAGAGCAGGCTACTAAGCCGAGGTAGCGACTTGAGAGAGAAAGACAGGATCACAGTAAAGAAGTAGGGAAAGGAAGGGTACACGCTAATTTTCTACTTAACAGAATCGGAGTCTGCTGGCATTATTGCTGGGCTTTCTTGGACACGTAAAGCACCCCGTTCGAGCTACCACAATAGGCATACTGCTCGCGCTGGCCACACAGCGCGCCCGAGGCGGTCACGTACAGCCGCGCCTGGGCATCGAAGGACAGGCTGGTGAGGGTATGACTCTGGGGCAAGGTGAGCTGGCGCCCGGTCGAGGTGCGGATCCCGATGGTTTCCACGTAGTGGCTAGTGGAGGTGGGCGTCTTCGGGGTCAACAGGTACTCGATACGGTACTCCGTGCCGGAAGGAGCCGTCACCTGATTGCGGCACACGCGTAACTCCCCGTTGCCACGCCGGCGGTCCCGGTAGGGCACCCAGGTGGCGCCCTGATCCAGGCTGGCAAAGGACGGCTGCGTAGCGTAGGTCTGGTCGGTGGGGGCGCCAATGTGCATGCCCATCGTTAGGGCCAAGAGCGTATCTTGGGCCACGCCAAAGCCCACGATGCCCCGGGAAGCGGCGTAGTCTGATACCTGCCACGTCTTGCCTCGGTCTTGGGTCTGGTAGATGTGGAACATGGTCGTGATGGTGAGCGTGCCGTCCACCTCGCCGGCGACAGCCTCGATAGCGCGGTTATCGGGGGCTCTGAGCACATACCAGTCGGCCGTGTCCGTGTACTCGGGTTTGGCAGGTACAGCGTCGTCCGCGTTTTTGGTGCACGCACTGAGTAGCAGCAGTGTGAGGCAGGGTAGAAGAAAGTGTTTCATCGGCTTAGCAAGGAGGATAAGTCGGGTAAAGGTAGCCGAAAACCAACGCGATGTACTGCTTATTTAGAATAAGTATAGATAATGGTAAGTGATTTCTATGATAGGAAGCCAATTCTTTTCATTGAACAAACGAAGTGAGAAGCATTTCTCACGTTGCGCCGAAGCAGATGCATGGTATTCTTGAGCAGAAGCTATTTGTTCAGCCAAACGAGCGCGCAAACACGCGAATCCAGACGTTTTCGGGTTCGTGGCGCAAGGAATGGATAAATGCCCGCCACCGCCAGGGCCAGAATCAGCACCGACACCTACCTTCCGGGCAGCTCCCACCGCACCACGATGCGCAGCAAGTAGGCGGACAGAATGCTGAGGTAGAGCGCTACCAGCGGCAGCATCACAAACTGCGTGAACACCGTTAGCCCCCGTGGATAGGGCCCTTCCTGCTTCAGCGCGACGAAGTCGCGGGGCACGCCGGCTAGGAAAACCCAGAGGTTGAACAGCGCAGCCAATACCACACATAGGTCAGTCGCTGTCGAGTGGATTGGCCGAGTCCTGCTGCACGCTGGTGTAGTGCAGGGAGAAGCGCTGGTAGTTGGTGCCGATAAAGCCCAGCGGCTCCGGAAACACGGCGGCGACCGGCGTGCCGTAGAACACGAGGCGGTCGGCGTGCCAGAGGCGGCCTAGGTTCTGGGCTTTGAGGGCGGCGCGGTAGTGGGAGCCGGGCGGAGGCGTTTGCGCGGGGGCGGCGGAGCCTGTGAGCAAACCCGCCACGCGTAGTAGCCAAGGCCAGCGGTGAAATGACAGGAGCATTTTGCTTAACGCAGGCCCTGGCTGCCAGTTGCCGTGATGCGGTCGTTGTACCTCCCGCGGCTCGCGGCCGTAGTACGGAGCAACTCCTATCCCGCTATTCCGTCCCGTGACTGCCGACATCACCCGCTCTTTCCGCGCCACCCCGTCCAGCCAGTTTATCGCCAAGCTGTATACGTTTCGGCGGCGCAGCCTGGGGCGCTACGCGCTGACCGCTGCCCTGCTGACGGCCGCCTGGCCCGACTTATTGGGCCACTTCGTCCTCACGTGGCTGGGGCTCACCGCAGCCTTTGTTTTGCTGGGCCTGCTGGCGGTATACGCGAGCAGCTACCGACTGGTACGCTTCGCCGCGCAGGTAGCGTTTCGGGCCGATGCCATCGAGGTACGTCCCGCTGACGGCAAGCCCGCCCAAACCCACGGCTGGGACTGGGTGAGCCGGGTCGACGAGTCGAACCACTACTTTTTTCTGACCGTGCGCGACTTCCCCCGCCTGGTGCTGCTGCTCGACAAGCGGCAGCTTCTCCCTGAGGAAACAGCCACGTTTCGAACATGGGTAGCCCCCCGAAATCAACACTGAGTAGCACTAGAATCATGAAGAAAAAGCGATTGAAAATCACTGCTCCACTACCCACCCTGCCGGCCCGCTACCGAGCTGCCACGTTAGCACTAGGGTTGCTTGGTATGGCACTTGGCAACTGCGATTCGCGGCCCGCCCAGCCCGCTGCGGTGGCCCTGACGCGCCCCGATTCGCTTCGTCTGCAAGGCTTCCTCCGCTGGTACTTGGCTTTTGCCGAGCGCCGCGACACCAGCCTGGCCCCGCTGCTGCGCTACGCGCTGCCGCCCGCCGGGGCCGAGCGCCGGGCTTTTCTGGCTCAGACGGTGCCGGCTGACATCAGCACTACGGGCTACATCGTGCTCAATGAGCGCAAGGCGGCCAACTACTTCGACCGCCTGCAAGCCAGCGGGTACTTTTCGGCCGGTTTCCTGCGGCGCCAGGCAGCCTCGCCGCGCCAGCGCGCCGCAGTGTTGCACCAAGAGCGCCAAACCGAAAACGGCGCCGTACCCGGCTTCGAGGCCGACGAAGTATTTAACACGCAGGACCTGTATGGGGCCGCCGAAATCAGCCAGTTGCGGCCAGCTGCAACCCCGGCCGTCTACCAGTTGCCCGTCGGAATCGAGAGCTTCTATTTTTACACCCGCCGCGAGCAGGGGCAGGTTGTCATCGATAGCATCGATCTGCGCTGAGCAGCGGCTCAACCCCGGCCAAGTAGCTGCGTATGCCCTGGCAGTGCCACCCGGCACATTTCGCGGCTCCGACTCCTTAGTTCATGGCGAAACAGATCAAAGCAATTCAGTGCCCGAAGTGCGGCAGCCCGCAGCAAACCGAAGTCCGGCCCGAGACCTATCGCTGCGCCAACTGCGGCACGGAGTATTTCCTCGACAATGACGACCTCAATGTCAACATCCGGCAGCTGGCACGTACGCAGCCCGCGTGGCAGGGCATTCCGCCGGCCGAGTTGAAGCGCCGGGCACGCTGGGCCGTCGTGCTGGGCCTCGCGGTTCTGCTGGGGAGCGTAGCCTGGGGACTTATCCAAAGCTACAGACAGCGCCACGACCCGACCGTGTTACAGGCTGACCCCATTATGACCGGCCACCATGAGCTGGACCGAAAAAGATGGAACACTAGTGAGGAGCGGCTAGTGGCGGGTGCCAAGGGGCAGCCGGTGCTAGTGGTGACTGGCAGCCGCGGCAGCATCAGCGCGGGCAACGTGGCAACGGTGGGGGTGTACGATGCCCGCACCGGGGCCGAGCAACAACTGCTGGAGCTGCCCGGCGGCTCCGAGGGCCTCGTCTCCGACGTGAAGCTCCAGCAGCTGTCCAACGGCACGCTGTACGTGTTGCACAAGAATGCCGTGTACCAGCTGGAAGTGACCCCGCCTAGCCTGCGTGACGTTACCGGCAGCCTGCTGGCTGGTCAGCAGGCCCTGGCCAATGGGGCGGCCACCATCGGGCCGGGCACCGACCACGACGATGCCCTGCGCGTCTTCACCAACGATGGCTACACGCTGGCCTTCTACCCCCTCATCCACCGTACCTACACTGACGACGAGCGGTGGGACGCCGCCCACGGCTTTGCCACGCTCCGGCTGGGCAGCCCTACCCGCACGGCCTTCGCCTTCAGCGAGGCCAGCATGCACTACCCCGAAGACCCCATTCAGCTCCTGACCTACCAGTACCGCGACAACGTGGGCGGTCCCCAGGACCGGCCCCGGTTTTCGTGGGAGGATGACTACGGCGGCTCGGGCGTGTTCACCAGTGCCGACCCGCACGTTAAGCGCCTCATCACACCCCAGGAAATGGACAAGGGTCGGGTGCTGTCGTTTCGCAACTTCACGCCCAGCCGCCGCTACTTCTACCCCCGCCTGCTCTGCTTCGATGCTGATGACGTGCTGCTGACCTGCCAAGCTACGGCCGCTCCCGATAGCCCCGTGCTGCTACAAGCCCTTGACGCCCGCACGGGGGCCATCAACTTCACGACGTCCCTACCCGCCGGGTTTATCATTCCCGACCAAGCCCTGCGCTACGCCGGCGGCTTCATGCTGGCCCGCGACCGGGCCACTTGTACTCTCAGCCCCACCGGGCAACTGGGCCCGGTCGTTAGCATCCCCTAGCTATGGCGTTCAACTTCTTCCGCGGCCAGCTGGCCGAAGTTATTCAGTGGGCCGCGCCCCAGCCCGACGTGCTGCTGTGGCAGTTTCCCTCGCCGCACGACGAAATCAAGGACGCCAGCAAGCTGCTGGTCGGCCCCGGCCAGGGCGCGCTGCTGGTGTACGAGGGCAACGTAGCGGAGGTGCTAGATACGGAGGGGCTCTATCCGCTCCACACGGAAAACCACCCGTTTATCACGACCCTGCGCAAGCTGCGCACCCGCTTCGAGAGCGAGCATAAGCTGCACCTCTACTTCTACCGCCGCGCCGAAAACACCAACCAGCCCTGGGGCACGGCCACGCCCGTGAAGTACCGCGACCCGGTGTATCAGACGCCGGTGGAGCTGGGCGCGCACGGCAACCTCTCATTTCGGCTGGCCGATGCCCGGCGGTTTTCACCACGGTAGCCGGCCTGTCTGCCAGCTACGCCGTGGCCCAGGCCCAGCAACTGCTGCAAAGCCGCATTGGGCAGGAGCTCGCTACCCAGCTGGCCGCCGCCGGCTTTTCCTACCAGGAGCTGGACGCCCAGCTCCTGGTCCTGGCCGCGCAGCTGCGCGAGGCGCTGGTCGCCGAGTTGGCGCCCCTGGGCATTGAGCTGACCGACTTCCGCCCTAGTGGCACCGTGTTCGACGCGGGCACGCAGCAGCGCCTGGGCCGGGTGGCCGACGTATCGGCCGACACGCAGACCGCCACCGCTGCTGGCCTCAGCTACGCCGAATTTGAAAGGCTGAAAGCCCTGCGCGAAGCCGCCCGTAACCCCGGCAGCCTAGCCGGGGCGGGCCTGCAGCTCGGGGCCGGGGCCGAGCTAGGCCGCCAGCTTACCGGGGCGGCCGCCCCACCCGACCCCGCCGAGCAGCTTCAGAAACTCAAGCAGCTGCTCGACGCGGGCGTTATTACGGCGGCGGAGTTTGCAGCCAAGAAAAAAGCATGGCTGGCTAAGTGGTAGCCGTTAAGGTAGAAGGTAGCCGGCAACCATCGGGCGGGCCCTTTACGTACTCGGTTCAGCTTTTTTTGCTTTTTCCATCCTTCCATCACCCTTCCCATCTTGTTTATATGCGCGCGCGCTCTACCTTATCCGCTGTCCTGCTTGGTGCGGCCCTTGGCCTGGTTTCCCCTTCCCTAACGCTCGCCCAGCAAGCTGCTGCTACCAGCGCCCGCCCCGAGGTGGGCCCCATTGCGGAAGTGTACCGGGACGAAAAAACGCTCACCGTGACCATCGTCCGCTACGGCAAGCGTGAGGGCAAACAGGCGCTGGTCGAAATTGCCGACCTGGACCACCCCTGGAACCAGCGCATCTTCCTGACCAGCGTGCAGGATGTGTCGCGCCGCGCCGGCACCGTCGACAATACGTACTTCATCCAGCTCGACGGCAAACCCTGGGGCTTGGTTTTCACCCAGCTGGATGGCGGTGGCCGGGCGCTGAACCTGCGGGAGAATGGTGATACGGGCAAAAACGTGCGGTATCCCATTGCCTATTCGGAAGGGCTTTCGCGTGATACGCAGCCGGAGCATCTGCTAACCGCCTATCTGCAACAGCAAAGTAACTCTAAGACCTCAACCGCCAAATACAACGGCAAGCCCGCCGCCAAATAACCGCAAAAAGTCCCTCTGTGAGGGGCTTTTTATTAGTATGTTGCTTTGGAGCACGGTCTTGTGGTAGAAAAGCTGGTCTTTCACCTGGCCCGACAGTCCGTAGCCCGTGAGCTAGTTGAGGCCAAGCGCAGCGTTGCTCCCGTCAGCCTTGTCGGGAGATTTTTGTAGAATAAGCGATACGGTTTGCCTTTCTACTTACTGCTTGCCAGGCCCTGGTCGGTCAGCTTCACTTGGCTTAAGTTCAAGCCATACTGCGTCTTGAATAAATTGCTGATGCCCTGCTGGTAGGTCGCCAGCTTGCCCTCTTTGATAGCCGACTGCCAGCCACCTTGCACAATGACAGCTTGCAACTTCATTTCCTCGCCCAACTGTGCCAAGCGGCTGCGCGAGGCGCCGGTGCCCGCCAGCAGTGGGGCCACCTGCGCCCGTACGCCCCGCGCCATGGGCACTGTAATGGCCTTGCCGTCCTGGATGTTATGCACGATAGCGTACCCCATCAGCATATAGGCCGCCAGCGCGTCGGCGGCGTCGTTGTCGTGCAGGCCGGTGCCGTCGAGGATGCTGCGGTACACCGTTCCGTAGTCGTACTTGCCGGGGCCGAAAGCAGTGTTCACCGCCTGCGCCCCCGCCGGGTTGCTGCCTCGTAGGCGGCTGACGTAGCCTTGCACCGTCTGCTGGCGCAGGGCCGGCGTGGAGGTGTAGGCGGTGCTGCCTGCACTGGTTTTGGTGGTTGTCGGGCGGGCGGCGGCGCTTTTACTACCGCTTGGCGCAGTTGGGCGGCCGCTGTTGCGCCGGACGGCAGCATCCAGCACGCTCGCGTTGATCATACTGTTAGTGAGCGCTTGGACGTTGCTGGTGTAGATTTCCATCGTCAGCTCCGGCGAGGGCTGGGCATGAAGCGGGGAAGTAGTCAGGAGCAGCACTCCGGCTGCCAGCAGGAAAGCGTGTTTCGAAGCCATACGCATATAGGAAAGAAAATGGTCGAACAAAGACGGTGAGTATTCCGCCCTACGCTGGGAAGCCGCTGGGAGTTGGCAGCGGCGGCCCCACCCGTGCGGCTAACCCGCGTTTCGGCATAACCAGATGACCATGCACGCGAACGCTCAGCCGCCGCAACGCCTAGTGCGCGGTGTTGAGTTGGTCGGCTACCAGTGGCATGCGATGACGGCGCACCTCGTTATGACCATAGGTGTCGAGCGAGTCGGGGCACGGGCAATAGTGGGTAGGCATGTACGTGCACCATCGAACTGCTGATTCAAACCTGGGTCACAGCAGCACAGAGATGCTCTATCAGAGAATCGTTGCGCGCATAGATGGTGGTATAAGTCAACAGTAGCACTTTAGGTGTTGTTAAACAAATAGGGCAAAACCTCCAACTCTGGGGCGCAGGCACATAATTTCCGAGCCTAACATTCTATTAGGCAATTTATTACCCTGTATCACGACTTGAGCTATAGGTTAAACGTTGGTTTTGACTATTCTCTTTCGATTGCATTAAAGGAAATGTAAAGCTATCGACGCTCGCTACTCTTACGGCGCATTTGTGCCTTATCAGTAGCATTCAAGCTGTCTGGCTTCCGAGTCGGAGGTTTTGCCCTATTTGTTTAACAACACCCCACTTTCTCGGAGTCTCTGCGCCAGCAGGCCTGCCGGCTTCACTAGTTTCCATGCAGGAAATCACTGACGCCGGCAGGCCTTCGCTGCCCGGTAGCCTGCAACTTGCTCTGAATTAGGCGAATGTTGGAGGACGCCCGGGTCGAGGTCGAGCGGCAGCGGCGGCAATGGGAGCAGCTGTTCCTGCGGGTGCCAGCGGCCATTAGCATTCTCAGTGGGCCCGATTGGGAATATACGTTTGTTAATCCCAGCTACCAGGCCCTGTTTCCCGGCCGTCAACTAGTAGGCCAGCGCTTAGTAGCCGCCTTGCCAGCGGCTACCAGCGAGCCACTGCGGCCACTGCTGCAGCACGTGTATACCACGGGCGAAACCTACGCGGCCCGGGAGCAACCCCTACCGGTGGTCCGTACCGCAGAAGAACCGGCAGAGGAGCGCTACTTCGACCTGACCTATCAGGCGCGCTACGACGAGCAGGGGCAGATCGACGGGCTAGTGACCTACGCCTACGAGGTGACTGGACAAGTGCTAGCCCGCCAGCAGGCCGATACGCTGCAAGCCGCACTGCTGGCCGCCGCTGAGCGTCGCTCCCAGGAGCGGCAGAACCTATACGTGATTTTCGAACAAGCCCCCACGGCCGTCGTGCTGCTACGCGAGCCAGATCACCGCCTAGAATACTATAATCCTGCCTTCGAGCAGCTATTTCCTGGTCAGAACCGGCGGGGCCAGCCGTTTGCTGAAGCGTATGCGCACCTGCACCTGCAGGCGCTGGTGCGTCGACTGGACCACGTGTATGCTACGGGTGAGACGTACATGGGCCAGGAAGAGACGCTGCCGGGGCTCGCGGCGGCGACTCAAATGCGTTACTTCAATTGCACCTATCAAGCCTACCGGGAGCAAGAGCAGATTGCCGGCGTTGCCGTGTTCCTCTACGAAGTCACCGAACAAGTGCAGAGCCAGCAGCAAGTGCAGCACCTGAACGAGGAACTGGCCGTGCTTAACGAAGAGCTTACCTCCACCAACGAGGAATTAGGCGTGACCAACGACGAATTTTTGGACATCAATACTCGCCTGCAGCACGTCAACGCCGATTTAGATACGTTCGTTTACACGGCCTCGCACGACCTGAAGGCGCCCATCACCAACATCGAGGTCTTGGTGCAGGTGCTGCGCGAGGAAACGGCCACGGGACAGTGGAATGAGACGGCCGAACACGTACTACAGCTCATTCAGGAGTCGGTGGGGCGTTTCCGCACCACGCTGGGCCACTTAACGGAGGTAGCGCGGATGCAGCCGGAGACGAAAGCCACCGCGGCCATCGAGCTGGCGCCCCTAATCCAAGCCGTGCAGCAAGACTTGCACGGGTTGTTGCACGCCACGCAGGCGCGCGTGATCGTGGACACGGGTGACTGCCCCCAACTGCGGGTGCCGGCCAAGACGGTGCGCGCGGTGGTCTACAACCTGCTCAGCAACGTGGTCAAGTACCGCGCCCCGGAGCGCCGGCCCGAGGTGCTCATCCGCTGCCGCACCCAGAGCGGGCAGGTGGTCCTAGAAGTGCGGGACAACGGCGTGGGTCTGGACCTGGACAAGCAAACCGAGCTATTTGAGTTGTTCCGCCGCTACCACCCGCAGGTGGAAGGGGCCGGCGTGGGCTTGTTCATGGTCAAGCGCATGGTCGAGCACGCCGGTGGGCACATCCAGGTGCGCAGCCAGCTCGGCTATGGCAGTACCTTCACGGTCTGGCTTCCAGCCTAACCTCCCTGCAGCTGAGCAGCACCCGCAAGCCTGCAGTGTTAATCTTAGCCACCGTGCTGCAGCGCGGCCAGCAGTGCCAGCAATGCGGGCTTTACAAGGGACACCTGCGGGGAAAGTAAGCCCTGCTGGCGCCTTCTTAGGTAGTCCAGGAGCCAGTAGAAGATGGCGTGGGCCTGATTGTAGGCGCGGGCTTGCGCCAGCAGAGCTACTAAGCGCGCCTCGGACCAGGGCGTACAGGCTTGGCTGTAGTGTAGGAACTGCTGCACCCGGCCGCTACTGGGCGTCCGGGGAACAGGCGACTTCTGGTTGCCGGCAGGGTGCCAAGGTGGGTAAGGCGCAGTGGCAGCGAGCCCCGGTAGGACTTTGGGCGAATAAGGTGAGGGATCGACATAGGGCTAGTTATTACGCCTCCGTACAGCGTTGGGTACAAGGGAAGACCCGTCCTAGGACGACTATTGGCGTAGCAAGACATAGCCCTGCAAAGCTGCCAACCGTCAACTATTCAGTAGAGCCTCGTTCCCAAACAGAGGCGAAGCGCACCGGCGCGGTGTTAGGCGTTTTCGTAGGACAGTGGGATCGTGTTCAGTTCGTGTGCCGTCACCCGGGCTGCTAGGTCTAGGCTGGCAACGGGGTGTGGAACAAGCTAGCCAGTTGCTGTAGCGCCGCCCGGTTGCGGGTTTTCACCGTGCCCAGCGGCAGAGCGAGGTAGTCGGCTACTTCCTGCTGGGTATAGCCGGCGAAAAAGCGCAGCTCCAACACGCGCCGGTACGCCGGCTGCAGGGCATGTAGTAGTTCGCGCACGCCCAGGTACTCCGCCGAGCCGGTCGAGGGCAGCTGGTGAAGCGCAGTCTGTTCCTCGTTCCAGACGGTGCGACAGGTAGAGCGGAGCGTAGGTGGTCAACGGCTCGGCGCTGGCAAATCGTCAGGCTCCAACTGAACAGGTGCCCACGCGTCGCGTCGTAGTCGGGTATCGCGTGCCAGATTTTCACCAAGCTCACCTGGAGCACGTCCTCGGCGGTAGACGGACAGCGCACCAGGCGTAGAATACGCTGATAGAGTGCAGGACCCTAGCGCTCGTAAAACAGGGTCATGGCCCCTTCCTCGTGGGCGACCAAGCGGGTAATCAACAGGGTTTCGGCCGCCGAGGGTGAGGCAAGGGCTTTGGGGAGAGGCATGGTGATGGCTAGTTACCTAGCGCTTACGAGCCCGCAGGCAAATGGTCGTCTCCTTAGCTAAACATAGGTGCTTTCGTCGTACAGTATCGACTGAGCAAGCGCCGCGGCGAAAAAGGACCCTAGCTCCTGCCGCGCCGGCGGGGAAGTACCCTAGGCTACGCGAATACGTATTTTTTCGAGTGGAACTGATAGAATACTCCCGACGGAAGAGCCCGGCGGTTGACCGGGCTTTTGTTGAGCGCAGAGTGGTTAGCCTTTGCAGGCTTGACGGTACACGTCGATCCACGACTTAAGAATCGCTTTCGCCTGCTCGCGGGAACCTAGGTTGAGGTAGAAGGCATGCGCCAGTTCGCGCTGGGCGTCCTCGTTGTCAAAGATGTAGAACGTGGTTTTCGGTTGCTGGCGCTCATTGAAGCGCTGTAGCAAATAAATGGTGCATCCCCGATGGGTACAGCAGTACGTCTGCAGGCTAGTAGATTTAGGCGGCATAGCGGAACAAGACACAAACACTATCTAAACCAGGGGACTGGAGTTACCACGTTTAGCGCCGGCGTGACGGCGTGAGCCGGCTGGCAGCAAGCAGGAGGGCTAAGCGGCGGGTAGTTCGGTGCTGGTCCCACCGGCTTCGCCTAGTGGCCGCCGTTTGCCAATGACCTGGCCGCCCTTGCGTCCCGCCACGCGCGCTTCCTCTGGGGTAAAGCAGTGCCCCCGCCCACTCGCATGGGAGGCTTTTCCCCCTTGGCTAGCGATGAGTTTACGCTGCGCGGGATCCATGGCTGCAAAGCCGCGCGGGGCGCTACGCACGGGCTTGTTACGCTTGTGGCCCATTCCCGTTGGTAAGGAGGGACCTTTAGGCTGTTTCTTTTCGTCAGGCATAGCGCAATAACACTAAAATACGGCTTGATTTCGTCCGCTTAAAATACGGCTTGAGCGAGCAGAAAACATAGCTCAACCATTACTCTCCCGCATCGCCTCGTCTCCTTTTTCGCAGGCGGTAGCGACCCCAGGTGGCATCGGGTCAAGCTCACCCAACATCCATTAGCTACGTAGCGCGGCGTGCCCCCTCACGGGTGCAACTGCTGGGTAAAGCGGGCGAGGGCGGGCACGACGGGCAAGGAAGTGGAGGTAAGGGAGACATGGCAGCAGGTAGGGAAGTAACGGGGCTGGGGAACACGCGCCGGGTCGCTTCTGTTGCTGCCGGCCGCGTGAACTGAACCGTACGAGGGGTGGCAGAAGACTATCGGAACCCGTATCTTTGGCTTTTACGCGCCCTACCGGCTGCCAACCACGTCCCGGTTCAAGCTCTGCTGATGTCTGATTCTGTTCTCCCCTCGTCCGAAGCGGCCTTGCTGGCCCAGTGGTTTCCCGGCGGCGGGGAAATGGGCCAGCGCATCCGCGAACTCGATTGGTCTGCCACCCTGCTCGGGCCGGTCAGTGGCTGGCCCCAGAGCCTGCGCACGGCCGTCGGTATCATGCTCGGCTCGCGTTTTCCGATGATGGTGCACTGGGGGCCGGCGCTGGTGCACTTCTATAACGACGGCTACGCCACCATCTTGCAGGGCAAGCACCCCGGCGCGCTGGGGGAGCCTGCCGAGCCCTGGTGGCGGGAGATGTGGCCCTTCTTGCTCGACATCTTTACGCCCGTGCTGGCCGGGCAAACCACCTTCTTTGAGAACAGGCTGGTGCTGCCCAACCGGCAGGGCACGGTCGAGGAGGCGTACTTCACTTTCTCCCATAGTCCCCTCTACGACGAAACCGGCCAGGTGATGGGCATCTATGTCACGGCCCTGGAGACCACCACCACCGTGCTACAGCACCGGCGCTTGGCCCTGCTCAGTCGCCTGACGGCGTATACGGCTCTGATCACTGACCCGGCCGAGGCTGCTCAGCACCTGATCGCGGCCTTGGCGACCAACGCCGACGACCTTCCCTTCGCCCTGCTCTACACCCACGAAGTGGGCGACCCTCAGGCCCACTTGCGAGCTTGGTTTGGCCTACCCGCCGGCGAGCCAACGGCCCCGGCCACGGTCTCGCTGCCGGGCTCCCCCCTAGGCTGGCCCGTGGGGCAGGTGCTGGCGCAAGGGCAGGCCGTGCTCGTGGCTGATCTAGCGGCGCGTTTTGGGGCGTGGCCCGCTGGCGCGTGGCCCGTCCCACCCACGCAAGCCCTACTACTACCGCTGGCCGTAGGCGACAGTTCGCCGGGCGAGACCGCCGTGCTGGTGCTGGGCCTGAGCGCTCGCCGGCCTTGGCAGGAAGATTACCGTGCTTTCTGCCACTTGGTGGCTGACTACGCCGGACGGGCACTGGCGCGGGTGCGGGCCGTGTACCAGGCCCAGCAACTCAACCAGCAGTTGCGGGCCCTGAACGCCTCTTTGGACACGTTCGTGCACATCGTGGCCCACGATCTGAAGGGGCCGGCCACCAACCTAGAGGGACTGCTACAAGCTTACCACGAGGAACCGAGCGCCGCCGCCCGGGACCAGGTCGCCGCGTTGGTGCAGCAGGAGGTGCGCCGTTTAAGCACCACCGTACAGGGGCTGCTACAGGTGCTGCACGCCCAATACGCCACAGCACCAGCCAGCGAAACAGTCGCTTGGGCGGACGTCTACGTCCTCGTCCAAGCGGAACTGGACGCGGTGCTGCGCCAGCAACAGGGCACGGTGGAAGCGGATTTCACGGCCGCGCCTACGATCCGCTACCCGCAGGCTTACCTGGAAAGCTTGCTAAAGAACTTGTTGCACAACGCTTTGAAATACCGAGCGTTGGATCGTGCTCCGGTGGTGCAGGTGCGCACGCGCCGGCACGGGGCAATGGTAGTGTTGAGCGTGGCCGACAACGGGCGTGGCCTAGATCTGGCGCGAGACCGAGAGCGGCTCTTCCAACCCTTCACGCGCCTGACTGGCGAGGGGGAGGGGGCCGGGCTTGGTCTGCACATGCTGCAAACCTTGGTGCAGCAGCGCGGCGGCTCGCTCGAGGTCGCCAGCACGTTGGGCATGGGCACCACGTTCACCGCCACGCTACGGGAAGACCCTGTCACGGCTCTACCTGAACCCGCGCTGCCAAGGGGCACCAGGGGCTAACGCCCACTATTGGCGGGGCATGTACCCCACCGCCCGTCTGTTCCCTACTCCCTTTTGCTACGCGCCTGCGGCCACTGATAAGCAGTATACTCCAAACACAGCCGGCCTGTGCAGAGACGATTGCTAGCCCGCTTAACGCTCATTGCTGGTTCGCAAATACTTGCCCCGCGGCGGGTAGTGCTGGCCTAGTGTTTGCCCTACCCGCAATGGCACACTCATAATGCGCGCTCTATTTCCAGGCCAGCCGCGTCCCACCGGCTGGCCTTTTGCCTTACGCCGCCAGAGTACGCCTGTGCTACCAGCAAAGGCCTAGCCATCAACACGCGGGCTTCTTAGGTGGGTAGGCTGAATCATGTTCACCTTACTCGGTTTTCGGTCTACGCTCTACCCGATCAGCGATCTAGTCGTCGTAGAAGAGAGCCACGAAGCGATCCTGCCCATCTTGGCCTTGCATCGTGTGGGTAGCCAAAATCCAGTACCCATCTTGGCGCATCTTTTTGAGGCATTGATCGAGGCGCCCTTGCTCGACTTCTTCGGTCGTAAAAACGAACGTTTTGTCCAGATACTCCTTCATTATCTCTCGCCGTTAGCAAGGAGGAAAATACGAAGTAGTTCGCCGTTTTGCTAATACCAGAAAAGCCTCGACCAAGTGGCCAAGGCTTTTGCTAATTCTATCCATACCAGCACCTGAATCAGGGCTGTGGCCGAGACCTACGCTCCGAGCGGGGAAATGGATTGGTTGCGCCCGTGTCATGCGCTAGTTCGTTGTGGCAGGTTCCTTGCCTAAGCACGCTGATGAAACACGCTACTCGCTCGTACACATCCTTCTGGTACCGTATCGCAGGCGTCTTCTTGTTGAGTGGGTTAGTCTTCTTCTTGCAGCAATGTGGGACGGTGCAGCCCTGGTCGCTGGCCGAACAAGAGCTGCCAAGCTTTACTTGGCCAGCTCTTATTCGGCCAGCGACTCTAGTAAGCCCAGGGTAGCAAAGAAAAGGTAGCTGAACGCGAAAAGGCCCGGCGGCTAACAGGCCTTTTTATTCTAGCGCAAGCGTGGCAGGCAGGAAGTAGTCCGCTATCTCTTTCGTATTTGTAAAGCTATCGCACCAGTAGAGTTGGTTGGCTAGCAGATTGTAAAACAGTTCGACGAAGAAGCCGTCGAGATGATACAGCATGCGCATATCCTCTTCTCGATAGCCCGTAGCTAAATGGGTTCCCGCTCGCAGAAGCGCCTCGAGCTGGGCAATATAGGGAAGGCTTGAAACTGGGTAAGGGTCAACGGCATAGCACAAGATACAATACCGCTGCGCAAGCTGGCATCATAGTAGTATTTACTAATGTTACAGGTTAGCGTAGTGCGTCTAACTTGCCGCATCGGTGTAGGTAGTAGAGGGCTGTCCTGCAAGGCAGCCCTTTTGCGTGCTTGAAAGCCACTCGTTAGAAATTGAAAGCACCCTGCGAAGCGCGAGACAGCCTCCGCTACTTGTCCAGAACTTCTATGCTATAATCAGTAGAGTGGGCGCTAACGAAGTAGGTCATTTCTAATGATGGCGGACTTGCCCAGGCACTCAACCACCTGTCCCTGCTGTTCTTTGGCGCACAAGTAGGGCAGAAAGCCATCGCCTGCTTGGTGCACGTATCGCAGCACGTAGTCACACCCCTGCGGCACCGAAACGGTACCGTTGTCGACCATGGTATGCGGCTGGTTTTTCGTGGCGATTACCTCGAAACTGCGTCCTGGCCTGGTGGGCAGTTGTACTGTGCTTCCTACTGCGAGGTCCATAAAAGCAAGAGTAAGTGATAAGGCGTCAACGGATAGCCAAGGATTTCGTTCTCCGTGCTTGCCGTGTACGTGTCTTGCGCGCTATGTCGTGCGCAACAACGTTTCTACTGCCGTGCGCAACTGCGGTTCCGGGATAGGAATTTTAGGCAGTAACAAGCGGTGCTGCTGCGTCTCTAAGTAATCCAGCAACCAATAAAACTCCTCGGCACCTGGCTCGGCAAACGCCATGCTCCACCCCCTGAATACGCGCTGGGTACTGCGGCCCTGGAACAAAGTCGTCACGTGCGTATGACGCTGGTCTTGTTGAATACGCGCGTAAAGTGGCTCTATTTCCGTGGCGCATCCTTCCAAAAATTGCAAGAACTGACCTTCGTAGTAGAAGAGCAGTCCGGTTAGACCATGTGGTTCATTGTATGCCCGGGCCTGCTCCAGCAAGGGCACAAGTTGCGCTTCGGATAGCGTGGTACGGGCTTGGCTGCGGTAGACGAGTTGCTGTAGGGGGGTGCCGGCCGGATCACAACTTGTACGCGTAGCGGCTTCGGCGGTAGTCGTGCTGCGCAGCCGGCGGGCCAGCACTGGTAGCGGTAGGTGCGCTGTGCACGCGGCTAAGCGCAGCAGCGCCTCGTGGCGCTGAATAGAAGTCAGTTGTTGTTCCACTAGCCCTTGTACGTAAAGTTTACCTCAAAGTAAACAGGCTTCCTTTTTACAGCTGTACCAAGAACAATTGCGCTCAGGAACGGCCATTAGTACTGCCTTTTTGAGTACATTGGTGTTGAAATAAAATAGCATCAGAATAGAAAGAGCCTGGTCCTTGGCCGGGCTTTTTGTTGCTAGCTTGTGTCTTGTCCTGAGATGGGTTGACCACCACTTCAAACCATATAGAATACTTACTTCTGTTTCCTCAGTAAGCGCATGAGTTGCGCCTGCGCCAGATGGGCACGGAACTCACCCCTGGCCGACTCCCCCTTGAACAGGCCCTGGCCAAGTACCAAGTGCGCACCCGTTCTACCGTCACCTACTGGTTGAGCGTGTCCAATGAGCGTGTCCAAGAGGAGCAGCGCCAGCCTACACAGGCCCTGGAAACACGGAAAAAAGCCGGTACCTACGCTCGTCGAGCAGCAGGTTGATGCCCTCATGGGTCAAGTTAAGTAGTTGAAAATAGAGTTGGAGCAAGTGGAACGCGAAGTGCTTTACTATGAAAATGGCAGGCTCACTAAACAAATTAAGCAAGAAAGCGCCCTCCCGCTACGATGAAGTAGATGTACGCTGCTCCTAAAACAAAATAAATATATCTATTCAGGCAAATCAGACTGACAATACCAATAAATACAGGTGAAAACAGTCAACCTATTCTCGGACAAGACAGTATGTCAACACCTGACTATGCCATGTGAATTCTACTATTACTCTGCCTACCCCCCGCGTATCAATACTGCTGTGCTTCTTGAACGGCGCCGAGTTTTTGACCGAAGCGCTAGCGAGCGTGCACGCTCAAACGTGGACTGACTGGGAGCTGCTATTGGTAGACGACGGCTCAAGCGATAACTCCATCGCTATCGCGCAACAGGCCACCGGTCTCTATGCCGATCGAGTGCAACTGCTAACCCACCCCGACCACGCCAACTGTGGCCTGAGCGCCTCGCGTAACTTGGCCCTGCGCCACGCCCGCGGCGAGTACGTGGCCCTGCTCGACGCCGACGACGTGTGGCGGCCTGAGGCCCTCACCCGTATGGTGGCGCTCCTAGAAGCGGCGCCCGAACTGGCCCTGGTGGGTGGCAACGCTCTACGATGGTATAGTTGGACTCGGAACCCCGTCGATGCCGATCAGGACTATGCACCAAGCATCTCCCGCTTCGGCCTGCCTAGCCCCGCCCTGCTGCCCCCGCCGCAGCTGTTGCACTTATTGCTGCACGACCCGAGCGCCTCGCCGCCTACCTGCTCCGTGCTGCTGCGTCGCGCTTGGCTGACGGCGGTGGATGGTTTTGTTGACTCGTTTCGCACGCTCTACGAAGACCAGGCGCTCTACGCCAAGCTGGCCCTGCGCGCGCCCGTGCTGCTGACCGACGAGGTGTGGGCCAACTACCGGCGGCACAACCACTCGGTATGCGCCCAGATGTACGGCACGGAGGCCGAAGGTACCAGTCGCCGTGTTTTCCTCGCTTGGTTAGAGGCCTATCTGGCAACAGTAGAGGTGCCCGACGGCCTTACCCTAAAGACAATAGAAGCTGACTATTCGCTAAACAAGACCAGTAGCGAAGCGGAATGAGCCGTTGGGTTTCCTGCCGCGTCGAGGTGGCTCCCCTCCTTTTGCTGTACAACCTACCCGGCCAAAGAAGGGGCATTTGGAAGTGGCAAAAGGGTATGAAAACGGTTCAGAAAACCTGTACACCAATCTGAGTACAAGCGTCTTCTCCCCTGGATGAGAACGCTGTACTTTTCCTCGCGTTGAACGAGTTGCCTCGAGGAGCATTTCGTCGCTCGACGAGCTAGGTAAGCACCCGCTTTCGGAGCTGCTCCGCTTCGCTGAACACCAGCTCATTCCAGGCGCGCCAGCAAGGCGAACAGGGGCTCGTTGACGTAATAGTTGGCCGTCACCCGGCGGTATTTGACTAGCACGCCATCGGCGGCCAGCTGATTCAAGTAGCTGGCCGCGGTGGGACGGCTCACGCTGAGTTCTTTCTGCACGAACTCGATGCGCGTATACGGGTGGCGGAACAAGTGGTTGAGCAGATCCTGGCTGTAGAATTTGTAGCCCCGCAGCTGCTGCTTGGTCTGCTGCATGAGCCGGCGCATCTCGGCAATAAGGGTGATGCTCTCCCGCGCGGTCTGCTCCACGCCCTCGAGCAGGTAGAGCAGCCACGGCTCCCAGGCCCCCGTGTCGCGCACCTGTTGCAGGCGCTGGTAGTAGGCAGCCTTGTGGCGGATCACGTAGCGGCTCAGGTAGAGCACAGGCAAGTCCAGTAGCCCTTTCAGCACCAGGTACAGGATGTTGAGGATGCGCCCCGTGCGCCCATTGCCATCGTAGAAGGGGTGGATGCTCTCGAACTGAAAGTGCAGCACGGCCATCTTGACCAGCGGATCCACGTCACTGAGCGCGTCTTCGTTTAGGTACTGCTCCAGGTTGCCCATCAGCGTCATGATGGTGGCGTGATCCTGGGGCGGGGTATAGACAATCTCGCCGCGCTGATTCTTCAAGGTCGTGCCCGGCAGCCGGCGATAGCCCCCACTGTTCTGCTCCAGCTCTTGCTGGATGAGGGCCAAATGGTTCACGCTCAGAAAGCCGTATTGCTGCACTAAGCCCAGGCCTAAGCGGAGCGCGGCCGTGTAGCGCTGCACTTCCTTGGCCGCCTGGCTCTCGCCGAGCTGCAATTCCGCCTGGTAGAGCTCATCGTGGGTGGTGATGATGTTCTCGACGGCCGAGCTATCCTTGGCTTCCTGCAAAGGCAGCGTATCGAGCAAAATGCTTTCGTTGGGGATCGACGCGGCAAAGCCCTTGAGTTCAGCCAAGGCCCGGTGCGCGGCAGGCAGTTTCTTGAGCACGGCCCGTGTTTCCAAATCCACCGCCGGCGGAAGAAAGGTGGGTTGCCACAATGGAGAAGACATACACAAAGGGGGAGCGGCAAGCAGTGAGGGCCAGCAACCCTTTGTAAAGAAAAGCGCTTTTTCTTGACAAAGGAGCACGACCTTTAGTAAGAATGAGCACTTTTCTTGTCAAAGCCTGGTGCACGAGCAGGAGTATGTCACTCTGGCCTAGCTCCGGCAGGATCCAACCGTGGTGCAGCTGAAACGCCCGCCGGGTGCGCGGCGCCACGTCGACCGACCCGCCGGCCGCCGCAAGTTCACTACCAGCGTCGACGCAAGTAGTGAACTTGCGGCGGCAACTCGTGACCAACCAGCAGCAGGATACGCGCCTGGACGCGCGATCCCGTGAATGGAAGGCCGTGCCGAATCTGAACGGCTTTGACAAGAACTACGATACCAATAAGCAGGTGGACAGCGAAAGTGGTCTGTGCTAACAAAGGGAAGAGGATATAATTATTTTGTAAAGTATACTTGACATTTGTAGCTAGATCGACTAGCTTCCCTAAAAAAACATTTGGCCATGACCCGTTCTTTTTCCCTTCCGGTCCCGTATCGCACGGCTAGTCTGTGGTTACTCGCTTTGGGTGTAGTAGGCGTTTGCCTGACGACCTCAAACGGGCTCATCAATGTGTATCGGGTATTAGACCCCGCCCCGACGATGCCCGATGGCAGTTATCCGTATCCCGCCTCCTTCTGGCAACTTAATCAGGCACTTGGCTTGCTGTCGGTCGGCCTTTTTTCGCTTGGCAGCGGTGGTTTTCTCTTCGCTCGAGGAGCAGATGAGTTTCAGCAGCATTTGCGCCGAACAGCCCTGCAGTACGCGGCCGTAACGCAACTTGTCTTGTTGGCAGGGCTCAGTTTGTCTGTGGTCGTGCGTTCAGATAGTTCGCTGGGGCAAGCATTCCCTCTGATCTGCACGGCGGGCCTCGTTAGTTTTTGGCTCGTCTATGGTCTTTGCTACGGGTATCTACGCTACGTTCAGCACCGCGTCAAGTAAATAGTCTAGTGAATCCGTGACAAATAATGTCCGAGCGGCCCGCACCGAGGCTCACTTGACGCAAGCGCAACTGGCCGAGCAGGTGCAGGTGTCGCGTCAAACCATTCATGCCATAGAGGTAGGCAAGTATATTCCGTCTACGCTGTTGGCCTTGAAAATAGGACAAGTACTCGGCAAGCGCATAGAGGAATTGTTCCGGCTAGAAGAGGGCGATTGAGGTTCCAAGTAGAGTGCTTTGCTGAACAGTTTTAGCACTGGCCCACACGCCTCCGATATGCAACTATTCGGAGGCGTTTTTTATTAGGTAACCTGAACCTTGCCTGGGTGTCAGCAGCTACTTGACTGCTCTGCCTAGTAAGGCGCCCCACCTACCGTCTTGTTAGCCACCTCCCGGTTTGCATGTCGCTATCTCCTGATCTTGTTCGTCGTTGCTTTGAGCAAGTAGTACGTCCCGCTCGCCTGGCCGGCTGGTGGATTGAATTGGATTACCAAGAAAACGAGCGGCTCCTCATTTGTGCCAATCATCCGACCTTGGAGAACCGCCTCTTCCATGAGCACCCCGCGCGTCTGCAAGATTCTTTATCGGCCCTGCGGCAGTGGTTTCAGGAGTGTGCCTACCTCTTATACCAGCAACCCTCCCAGGAGGCTGCGCAACGGCTGGCGGACTATCTAGCCCGCCAGCAACAGTAGAGTGCTTTCTATTCGCGGGCGTGGGCACGCGAGGCGAAGCCGTTGCTGGTGAGCAGGTGTTTGTCAGAGTGGCAAATCATCCAGCTTGATGGAGGACGTATAGTTCGCTAGTCGCTCATTGTCGCCGAAGGAGAAGACCTCGACTGTACGCAGATGGCTCGTGCGCTGATCATAGACTACTTCGGCAAAGTAGCCTCCTTCCATACAGTATAGATTCACGGCATCTGCTTCCTGGTAGCGTCGCGCCAGGAAGGTGCCTTCCTGCCACACAGCGGAGTATTGTTGAAGCGAAGAAAGGGCGCAGAATAAGGAGTAGGAGACTGCCACGGGAACAGCGCGAGACGTGAGGCAAAAAGATGCTCAAAAAACGCTCCCAAAATCAGGCTCAAAAAACGGCCTTTCTAGCCTGTATTCGCAGGCCCCGAAGCTGCGCAAGAACCGTTCATATTTTGCGCATCACTCTTCCACACCTTTGCTATTAGCTTTTTACTGTAGGTCGACTTACTGTTTTAAATAACCTTATATCAAAATGGTGAAGCTCAGACGCGGTACTATTCAGAATGATGAATGCGAAGAAGAATACTATTGCTCTATAAGCAGTGTAAGTGAATCATCCGTGTTCTGTTACGCTAGGATAAGCGGCACGCGACAGTCAAATAGAGACAGATTTCTAAACCCTCTTCGAGATAACTTACTAAGGTTATATTATCTCTTGAATGAACAGCCTTTATGTGTCTGCTCCTAGACCTGTTATTAGGTACAAATAGTCGAAGAATGATACCTAGTACTAGTGTATATTTTCTTCCAGCAAGTGCTCCAAATCTGTGACAATGACGCCTAGCCCTACTTGATAGTAGTGGCAAAGCTTAGCTACTGTAATTAGAGCAGCATTTCGTCGGCCAGACTCAAGACGGCTGACGTGTACTCCAGTAGCATCATATACTTCTTGCAGTGTAAGATGACGCTCCTCCCGAACAGCTTTTAAACGACGAGCTAGCTCGCGCAAGAAAGGAGATTGTTGGTGGACCGGCATACTATGACAAAGGCCGGTATTGTGAAATCGAAGCACAAGGACCGATCGGTCCTTATTCTATCTCCCTTTCGTATATTCGCGTGACTCTTCACTAGTTATATCTACTCAGAAGTACACAGCATTCCTTAATCGTCTTTTTCACACTTTTCTTGTTCTTCCCCTATGAGTAACACACAGACTCAGAAAATAAAAGTGATTATTGAAGTGGAGCTGCACGAGCGAGCGCCTACTTACTCTTCCACGCCTGATCCAGATATGGACGCGGAAAGTCATGGCTACGAACGAGACTTGTTTGCGATGCTCGAAGCTGATCCCGAGCGCTACGCCGAATTCGTCAAGATTCTCACCATTATGAGTTTAGAGGCGTGTGGAATTCATCGCGATATCTCCGACTTGGCCCAGATACGCGATACCTATACAGCCAGTATGCAAGTGCTAAGTAGTTTTTTACCGCGCTTTCCACAACCTGCGCAGGCATATTTACACCAGGCTATTGAGGAAGGTTGG
>Ga0325401_1000681_pt1 | contig 25811 bp, 15 predicted proteins | sample PopdelMetagenome_FD_205666 | JGI IMG/M metagenome (GOLD analysis project Ga0325401, IMG submission 205666) | Populus deltoides microbial communities from Bellville, Georgia, United States - Xylem-PdKOR-R2 | ecosystem: Host-associated > Plants > Phyllosphere > Stem > Wood/Secondary xylem | place...
ACAACTTCAATTGAAGTTTTAATATTTACAAGATGTTAATGAAAGAAGCAAGATTTATAGGGTCCTTTACGGATATTATGAATTGACCGCCAAAGTCTTCTAAGAATAACATTTCTAAGGTCAAGAATTAAAATTAAAAGCTTAAACTAGAGTTGTTTTTATCTATCTACGGTTCAACTAAGAGATATTTTTAATTAGTTTAAATGTCAGATTAAAATCTCTTCTCAAATGATATTAAAGGTGTCGGGCTTGGAATATCTTAAGAAGGATGTTGGATTAAAAAAAAATGGTAAATCTCCACCACCAAATCTACTTTTTTGAGATTTATATGTAGTAAAATGTGCTATATAAAATGAGAAAGAGGGTAGTAAATTTCCTATCCATCTTCTTTATGTAACTTTTTTGGTAAAGAAATCAAGAAGGTACATTGATTATTTTCATGTCACGAATCATATTGAAATTAATTGATCGACATGTTTTATTTTTATATGAATTCTTATTTAAAAAAACCAGAGACAAGGTGTTAGATCTAATATTCTTGAACTCAGTTAAGTGCTGAGCTTAAATATATACTGGTTTGGTAAACTGCCAAACTCAACATCCTTGAGCTGTCAAACCTATCACCTTTCATGTGGTTTTGGCAATCTTGTCAAACTTCATTTTGAATCACGAGATTCTGATGAGTTAGAGATGTTTTCTCTCTTTTACACATAAGAGGTTTTAATGTTATAAAGAAAAAAAAAACTTTTTAGTATTCCCTTTCATCAAAGGGTAAGAACGATCGGCAATAAAAACTCATTGTATCTTTAAAAGAAGGGGTATTGAATCTCCATTCTAAATACCATATTTATTTTCAAAATATCTCTCTAAAATATTATTGTTTCTTCTCTAAAACAAATACTTGAGCATCAAAGAGAAACTTTTACTAGAATTAAGAGAAACTTTTATGGGTATCAAACATCAATCATCAGCCACATTGATTATGAAATGGATCACATTACTAAAATTAAGAGATTAACTGGTTATTCAATATATAAGTTTTGTTCTTAAGCTACTTGGATTTTTTAGGACTTCATCATAAATCTTTTACATTCAGCAATCATATAGTAAAATATTATAATTCCTTTCCTCTTTTTTTTTCCTCTTAATTCAAAGTACTAAATCATCAATAATCAATTTTTTATGAATAGTTTTTCTAGTCAAACCCATCCATAGCTTGAACGAAATCTCATTCGAAGCTTTAGACAAAGTAATTATTACTTGAATCATTTAGGACTAATCAAATTATTGTGAAAAGTTTGGATCCATAATATATATTTTTATGAAAATAAATTTGAAAAAGATGATACAATTAGATTTGATAAAGAAAATAAAGATCTTGCAAACCATGACTATATAGGTTTAATTATATTGGTGCATTTAGGAGATGTTTGATTAGTGTTCGGGAACAAAAAAGAGATATAGAAAGAATAAAAACATGTTCAGTTGAAGGGATAAAGACAAAAACATAAAAATAAATCTTTTTAGGGTTGTTTTATAGTGAATTTCTATCTTTTCAAAACAAAAAAGATAGAGAAAACATGTCTCAACTATCTTCGTCTTTTCTATCCCGTGACAATAATCAAATGCTACCTTAGTGTATGAATCATAATCATTAAGTATGGCTATCCATTCCTAGTCACTAAGGTTGTTTGTTTTATAGAAAATATTTTATAAGAAAATATTTTTCTTTGTTATATTTATTTGTGTAAAATGTTTTATAAAAAAAAAATTAATGACTATAAAATATTTTATAGTCAACCTATTAACTTAATTTATTTATTAAAAGAATATTTTCAACTTATTAAGTTTCGTAAAATATTTTGCAAATAGTTAGTGCATAATATTATCTAACTATTTTGACAAACAAAGCTTTAACACTTTTCCTATTTTCATCACTACCTATTATTACAACCATCACCTTGCTATAACCAACTCGTTTATCCATTGCCACTGCTACTAGCATCACCACCTTGCTACAACCAACCCGTCACTTTATTGTCATTGCTCCACAACCTTCACCTACACCATTTTCATTACACTATCACCACCACATTACAACAACACATTGTTATTTCACTATCATCATATTGTGTTTTTTGTTTTTAAAAAAATGACCAAGTCTATCTTTATATAATGGGGTGAGTTTTCAATTTATTTTTATACTTTTAATTGAGTCAATTTTGTCTTTATAAATAATTGAGTTTCCAATCTATCATATTGTTAACTTTTTTCATCCAGATTAACATAATTAGCCATGCACAAGACTTAATATTATACTGAACTAGCAAATCTAGTGGAGAAGGAGGAGGAGGAGGGTCACCAAAAATAGAGGAGAATTAGGTTTCAAAGAGGGAGAGAGGCTTGGTCATGTGCGAATTTTCTTTTAAAAATAATTATACTATTTGTCACATGTTTGGCACATGAGTGACATGTTCATAAAGCTTAAGGTTAGTTTTAGTATAATATTAAGTCATATGTATGACCGATTTAGTTATTTTGATGGGAAAATCTAACAAATAATAGATTGTAAACTCAATCATTTTTAAGTATAAAATTAGCACAATTAAAAATATAAATATAGATTATACCATTTCTCCTATTTTTTATTAAACCTTTTAAAATTTATTTCATATAAAAAACTTATTACATGAAACACAAAACAAACAACTTCCCAAGCTTAATAATTTAATCATCAATAATGGAAATTTGTATTCAAGGATCTGTCCATCCCAAGTATATTTAATAAGTAAAAATAAATTATAGCTAAATGAGTAGATTTTATAGGGAATTACACATCCCGGACAAGTGTTTTTTTATGAAGAGTTGGAAAAAGAATGATAAATAATATATAATTATGTGAATACTCATGATCATTAATTACTTTTGGATTACACGTGTAAGTGATTATAGTGGTGGAGTTGCTAGTATTAAAATTTTATTATGATATATAGTCATTGTGGTGGTGGAGTTGCTATTATAAAAATTATATAAAATGTTGGAATCATTTGTGAATTATTATAGTAGCATTAATGTTAAATAGTTTATTTTGTAATTTGATATCTGAGATCAAGTTTTATACTTCATTAATGATTGTATTTTGATCAATGATTTAAAGCTCTCAACCCCTTTTATTTTTAGGTATTCTATACTAAAGTAGTGGATACTTATTGTACACCCGTACAATTTATCTCCTTAAAACAACTTGTTCACCTCACTGTTCATTTTTATTATTTTAGGTTATTATAGTTTTGATAAAGCCACATAAAAACTTTACATGATTTCTTAGCTTTCCAAAACTAACTAGGTTGTTCTAGATGGATTGTAACTTGCAAAACCTTTTTGTTTGTAAGTGGACCCTCTAATGCTTGAATTGGTTTTGCAAAAGATTATAATAAAATGATGAATAAGGAAAATGATCAAATGATGCATAAACTATGATTAAAAAAATAGGTATTCTTGTGTTGTAGGGTGTTGGGCGATTGCCTCATGTCATTCAGCAGCAGGAGTAATTAAACACCTTATCATTTACTTGAGAAGATTTATCTTGGAAAGATAAACATGAAGCTAAACTTATTTCTTATTAGGTAGAGTTATCTAAGTTAAGGTCACTTATTTAGCTAATTTTGAATACTCTTTGTGAAGAAATTACAAGGGTCAGGTAGCAGCTTACCTACTTTAAAAAATAAAAGTGTTGATGATGGAGCTAAAATTAATCTATTTAGGCATAGTTATTCAAGTTAAAAAAAAAGTTATCTAAATTGAAAAGGATAGGGAACAATGCTAATGAATTTCACACTATTTATGAAAACACCCTCACTTACCATAATTGTGTGGATAATTATCTTTCCAAGATAATTATCTAAAAACATTAATGTAGATATCTTCCATGTTTTTTACTCTAGTGTTGTTCTCGACTATAATAAGTTTTACCCTATATGTTCTTAAGTTATTGCTCGTGAAAAGTAATTTGCCGAAGAGCTCAATGATAGAGAAAGAAGAGAATGAGGGAAACATAAAATCTTAACTTTTTTTTTTATCTAGATTGTATTTGTTTTACACCAATCCTGTGGGGTTCATATGTCTATATTTTGAACATTATCTATTTATGTTTTTCATGTTTATGAATAAAACATAATTTTTCTTAAAACAATCATTTTTGTAAAGGATTATATAAAAAAATTAATCATAAAGATCTTTAGTAGGGAAAATTTTCATCAAACATAGTATAATGAAGGCTTCATATGGAGATTTGTAATGGGGAAATTTTCAATCAAAGCACAAGTACAAATATTAAGTGAAAATACATCTTCAAGTGACTAGAATGACAGACATGTGGAAGATTCTTTCCCTCCTTATCTTATAGATTATAGGTGTTGGCTTTAATTACCCTTACTACATTAAATGAGTCATACCACTTTTAAGCCAATTTTCATTATCCTTAAACATTTCATATTGCTTACAATCACCTTAACACCAAGTCTTCTACTTTAAATTGTCTATCTTTTACTCTAGCATTATGGTACTAAATCGTTCTATAACTAAAGGCTTCATTCTTCACCTCCATTGTCATCCTAGTTTCTTTCATCAATCCAAATTGGTTCGTTGTTCTTTCTCATTAATATCAGTGAAGAAATGTAATACCCTGTAACTAGAATATCATATTTCTATTAGAATGACCATTTTAATTCCATAGGTCAGTAAAAAGGGTGTTTCTCTTGTAGAAGTCTTTTGGGTGGTCTTGTACGCCTATAAAATTTCATTGATAAGCTCAAATCATTCTTTTATGGCTCCTTCTATCTATTTGTTTAGCTAATTTAGTAGTAGCTTATTGGTGAGTTCTTCTTGTGCATTCATTTATGGGTGTGATATTAAAGAGAACTTGTGTTCACCATGGGGTTACCTTATCTTTTTATTATTAAATTGAGTGTTATTATCTATGATCAACGCCCGAGAAAGACCAAACTTGCAAATACTATTCTTTCACGAGAATAAAATAACCTTACTGGTAGTTAACTGGTAGTTATCTCTGCGAGAGTTTCTACTTTAACCTATTTGGTGAAATATTCAATAGCTACTATGATGCATTGTTTTTTTCCTGGTGCCTTATAGAATTGTCCCAATATATCCATTATCATTTAGAGAAAGGTCATGGAGATGCAATGATGGTCAATTTAGTTAGTGGACAATAAGAAGTTGGGGCAAATATCTAACACTTATTACATTTCTCCACCAAATTTATGACATCTTTTAATATGCTAGTCTAATAGAAGCATGCTCATGTAGTTTGGGCAACCAAGCCCTAACTCATATATGTATGCACAAATCACCTCATGTATTTCTCTTAGAATGTATTTTCTCTCATATTTAAATACCTAGTCTCAACATCTTGAATGACTCTACTAATGTAATATCTGTAAAGAAAAAAAATCATCTTCTTATCATAGTTGTGATAGGCTTGATTAATACTTAAAAGTGCAATCTTATTAAGTCTTTATATCATCATACTACACTAAAGTATCATTAAATTCCCCAACTAAAGCATGTTTTATAATAACAAGTCCGATAATATAAGATATCTTTAATTTATGTTAAATGCTTATTTTTAATACAAGTATATCTCAAAATTCAAAGGATTGATTGATGTGATTAACTATTGAAAGTGAAGAGACAAAAAGAGGACTAAACTTAGAGAAAAGATGCTGGTTCAATTCAAACTGGAACACAATTCGGTTATTGGGTTATAAATGGAGCTGTAGACCTTGGATTTAGATCTGCTTTATATGTATGGAAAGCTAAGACATAGACCTAAAACTTTTATAAAGAGTCTAAGACTCAATTCTTTTGTTTTCAAGTTCAAATCTTAACATCAACGGAGAAGTCAGAATCTGTCCTGCAGCTCAGACACTGTTCGGTTTTCAGCTCATATCTCGAGTTCTAGAAGTCCAAATGAACTCTGGTTTTTTTTTTAGTTGGAAAACTAAGACAATTACCTACAACTTTCATAGTATAATGGGCTCTAATTCTGATGTTAGCAATGATGTTTTGGCCAGCCAACAATATTAATAACTAGCAGCCAACAATGTCAAAAACCAGCCACCAAGTCAATGGTTGGCCACCAACTAAATAATTTGTCAACAAATAAATAGTTCCAAATTTTAGCCTATAAAAGGAGGCATTTGCCATGTATTTAGTCATCTTGGTTTTCAGATCAAGATCATGTTCTTTCTTTCTTTCTTTATATTTTTGTAATGCTTAAGTTTTGCTTTCATTAATCTCTTGTTTATGCTTTTCATCGTAACTATGTTCTTATCTAGTTTATTTATGTTCTTCTTCTTCATTGTGTTTAGCTAAGTTTATTATATCAAGGTAAAAATATTTCTCTAATGGTGTTGGAATATGTATAATATAAACTCAACATGGATTTCAATGTTTATATCCAAGAAAGTTTGCTATTAACATGTCTTATCTTTTTATCTTACTAATTATTAATACCTTGCTTGTTAAATGACTATCTAGATTTGTGTTGTATAACACTTGATACATCAAATGCTTGATCCTTCATAGTCTTCGGCCGACATCGTTGTTATGATAGGAACTTGATTTGTTATTAACATAAGTTAGCATCATGAATACCTGACAATATTTACAAGTATGGTGTTACTTAGATAAGATGATTAATATGATCATGTTAATAATTTATAATGAATTAATAACGATAAATCATCCGATTGGAACCTCCTTTGTGTGTGGTTTACAGTTGAGTAATAAAAAAAGTTTATACTTTACTTATTTCTAATACTATTAGTGAATCCTCTAACCTTGACATCTCTTTTATCTTTGTTTAATCCTTACATCAATATCACATCCCAAAACTCTCTTCAACTCCTTTTCTGTTATTATTCTCTTCAAATCTTTTTCTTTATTTGTAATTTATATAGTTGACCTCCCTGTGGTTTGACCCCGGTCTTGCCGGGTTATTTATTACTTTGACACTCCTGCACTTGGGATAAGACATCAACTCTTTAATCGTGTCAAGGCTCTTTAAAGAGGACAAATAGGAATTCAGTTCTTTAAAAGTTATCTGGTATTCTAGCGTTCACTTAAAATTAGAGATGTTCTTCAAAGTCCTAAAGAAAGGCAAACAACATTATCTCATGCATGAAATAAAAATGTTTAAGGTTTCTACTCTTTCTATAAGTCTTTTTACATATTTAATGCACTGAGGTTAAGTCATGTTCAATATGTTCTAAATATTTTTAAGATTAGGCTCCATTCCTCTACTACTAATAAGAAAGCCCAATAGTTTTCTCCTTTTTTTTAATTATAAAAGCATATTTTTTTAGGGTTAAGCTTTATTTGGTGCATGTGTAGGATAGAAAAGACCTCCTATAAGTCCTGGAGATGCTTCTCAAATGCCATATTCTTACCCAACATGTCATCAAAGTAAACCTCCATATTTCTACCCAAATGGCCTCTGAAAACTCTATTCACTACACATTGATAAGTGGTCGCAGCATTCTTCAAGCCTAAAGGTGATATGATCTAAGCTACAACATCAAATGATCCATTAGAAGTGTCTATTAGGTTTACTATAATACCTAAGACGAAGTAGATTCAATAGGAGCTTAGTGGACTAAGTCAAGAGGCTTGAGTTAAAAAGGTTCAAATATTCCAATTTAAACCTTCGTGTACTTTTCAGGTCATATATGAAGCTACGAAAAGAGTTTGGATATATATTCAATTGGGTTGGAAACTATACATTTTTACATTTCAACTATATATTGTAAGCCTGCTAATTCATTCGAGTGAGAGAGAATGATGTTTTTAAAGATGGGTCTAAAATTTGCCAACAAAGTGTGAAAACAGAAAACACATTGTTTCCTTAAGAGTTATGGATTCCATTCATTACAAGGAGTCCTTAATGTTATTAGAAACTTATGTGGCAGCCTTTGACTTATTTATTTTACAAGGATTCCTTATCAAACAAAAAGGATTAATTGATCATAAATTAATTCTTATTTTATAAGGCATCAAGTTTTTGTTCAACAAGGATTCTTTAACAATTATCTTTCTTAGGTATTTTTCATTATCACATGTGGCAGGCAAAAAATTATTTGAGACTATTTTTTATTTATTTTTATTATTTTAAACCTTATTTTAATTAGTTTGGACTTTATTTAAATTGGGTGTATCTCTAACCCATTAGTTTTAGGGTTTACATATAAATATTCTTATGTAAGGATTTTTATGGGGTTCATGAATTTTATCTACAAGTTATTGTATATTGTCTGATTATTTCTCTTGGTTGAGTGATTCTCATACTAAATTATTGATTGAACTTGTAAAGTTTTTGAAGGATTGATCAACTTCGTTGTGATTTATACTTCTCATTTGCATATCGTTGTAAATGTAAGATGGGAGTGATCAATTGCATATAACTTTGGTTCTTTAAGGGAAGGTTCTTGTTGGATCAAGTTACAAACTTTTCTTCAAACCTCATATCGGCAATTTAAGGGACACTTTTGCATCAGTTTGGTATCAGACCTTGGCTAATTTTAGGTTATATCTCTCTAATTTTCATTGTTACAAGCAATTCTAAGGTTTTCTTTAGATCTTGCTATATCTAGTGTTTGTTTCTTAATTTTCATGGTTTCTTTATCTCTAGGGTTTTGGCTATTACATAAAAAAAATTGAATCTTGTTTAATATTTGTGATGTTTCGGTGGAATCTTGATTAAGAAGAAGAAAAGGAGAATCAATTTTTAATAGGAAAAAAAGTCTTGAAGTTGCTGAAAGGAAAAAAGATTACATACAAACAATAAATTTTGTTCATTTTTAGACTTGAGAAATTTAAAATTTATTAAAAAAATTAAAATCACAAATCTTGAAACGATTCTTGAAGAAAAAATTTAGAAATTTTGGATCTTGCATGAACTACGGTTTAGTCGAAACTTATCTTGGAGATTCTTGGTGATCTTGATAGATTTCTTGCAAATTTAGGTAGAATAGTATTATCTTACATCAATTTCTTTAGTTTCTTGACTTGCATAATTTCTTTATTTACTTAGATTTTGTAGTTTTTATTGTTTTTTAATAATAATTCTTGCATTTATTTCGTTTCTTTGTTTTTGTCATTATATTCACAAAATTTACATTTATACTAATAAGTGTGTCCTCAAGTTTCATTTTGAGAGTTTAAATAATTCTTGATTCTTGAGTCTTTAAATATAAAATAAATCATTGCGTATTTTGGTTAATTGTTTGACAAGTTGTTAAGTTACTTTTAAGAACCAAAATACAAAAATAGAATGGTAAAAGACGTGGCGAGTCTATTTGACTGAAATGACTGATAAATTATATGAAACATGAGAGAAGTGAATTTTATTGTGAAATTAAACACGTGAGGTTTGTGAGAGGAAAAAAATTATTTTTTTATTTTCTACTAACCTTTATTTCAGGTATAAATAATGTCTTCAAAAAAATGTTGAATAAAAAAAGACAAGAACTGTGGAGGAAAGACATGATAGAATGGAAGTTGTGATGGAGATGTTAATGAGTAAGTTTGATAAGAATATTAGTAGGCAAGGAGTTCCTAGTTGTAAGGAAAAGGAAGTTGAAATGCCTACCATTAAGGCTATAGTGAATTATAAGAGTGTGAGTGATAATTCTGAAGATAAAAAAAATGAGTTTTCAAAGGCTGATGATCAGAAAGTTGTTATGAAATTGGTAAAGAATCAATAAAGAAAGAAAGTTTTCCATACTAGATGTCTAATTAGTAATAAGATGTGTAGTATGATTATTGATAGTGAAAGTTGTGTTAATATTGTTAGTATTATACTTAGAAAATTGTATCTAAACATTGTTAAGCATGATAAACCTTATAAGCTTCAATGGTTAAATGAATGTGATGAAGTTATGGTGACTAAACAGGTTTTTATTTCTTTTTTTATTGGAAAAATATAAGGATGAGGTTTTGTGTGAAGTGGTTCATATGCATGCGAGTTATTTATTGTTTGGGAGACATTGGCAATTTGATAGGAAGAGCAAAGATGATGGATTTAAAAATAGATATTTTCTTAAGAAGGATGGAATGGCATACAAACTTTCATCATTATCACCTAGACATGTTTATGAAGACCAATTGAAATTGAAATTGAAAAAAGAAAAATAAAGCTGAAATTGTAATGCAACAATATGAGGTCATGGTTACCATACAAAAATATGCACGAAAGTTGATAGTAAAGCATGCTTATCTGAAATTATTATTAGCTATTGTTTTCATACAATGTTATTGGAGTCAAAAGTTGGGAAAAAGATAGCTTCAAAGGCTTAAACAAGACCAATTAAAGTTGAAACAGAAAGCAAATCTGATAAGACAAATAAACCATGTGAGGTCATCAGTTTAAAGAGTGAAAATAAAGTGAGCCTTAATGAAAAAATAGGAGATGAGAGAAAAGACTCAAATTTGATTAAGGGAGAAAAAAATCAATTAAAGTTAAGAGTGGAGAGAAGAAAATAAGGATGAGAAAAAAAGAGAATGTAGAAAATATAGGTAAATACTTGAGTTTCTATACATAAAAGAGCGAGATAAAGAGTGCTTATTTTTCTGACATGCATGTCATTTCACTTGTGTATAAGGAGATATATTTTAATACTAACAATCTTGATTCTTTTATTCCTAGTGTTGCTATATCTTTGTTACAGGATTTTGAGAATGATACATGACAATCAATTTTGAATTTTAGCTTATTTTGTTCTGTTGTGCAACTTTACTCTAATAAACATAATTTTGTATTCGACGATTGAATCAAGCTAAAAATTTTTCAAAAGTTCTTAGAAATCTTTCTTTTTATCTTGAGTTAAAAACTCAGAACGATCAAAGTTGGCAAGGCTTTTTTATAAAGGGTCAAGGTGGTTGTCTAGATTTTGCTATGTATTTTCTAATGAGATCCATAGTAATTTGCCATTGATAAATGATGCAATCAACAATAGTATGGTAAAATATAGACATTTTATTCCTAGACTTAATTATAATGAGTTGCATGGATCTTGTGTGTTTAGTAAGATTTATTTGAAAATTAGTTATCATCAAATTAAGATAAAGGAAAGGGATGAAGGGAAAAATAACCTTAAGACTAAATGTGAATTGTTTAAATGGTTGGTCATGTTGTTTAGCCTTACTATTAAACATAGTAATTTAATGAGATTGATTAATCGTGTATTGGGTGCATTCATAGGTAGCTTTGTTGTTGATTATTTTGATGATATTCATAGTAAGAATTCAGGTTAGCATATTGAGCATTTACAATTTTTGTTTAATATGTTACAAAAGAAATCATTATGTGTTAATCTATTAAATTGAAAAAAATTATTCACCATTCGAAATAATTTATGATTTAACTCCACTAGATTTGATTTATTTACTTGTTGATTGAATGGTTAGACTTGATGATAATATAGAAGCACAGGTGATGAAAACATTGTTAAAGAAGGTACGACACATGTTGAGAAAAAGAATGAGAAGTATAATGTTAGTGCTATATTCAAAATTTATACTTGGAGGATATGGTTCATTCAAATTCCTTAAAGGAGTCAATGCCTACAAAATGAATCTACAAGGTGAGTATAATGTTAGTGTTATATTCAAAGTTTCTAATCTTTTTTTGTTTAATGTAGGTGATGATTCGAGGTTGAATTCTTTTGAGGAGAGAGGGGATGATGTGATCTTGGCTATGACATTAAAGGATCTATTAGGAGTGTCCATTAGGTATATTCTAAGGCCTAAAATGAAGTGGATCCAAGAGGAATTCAATGGGTTAAGTCAAGAGACTTGGGTTAAAAAAGTTCAAATATATCAATCTAGACCTTTAAGTACTTTTCAGGTCATATATGAAGATGAGAGCATTACGGATACAATTCTAATTGGGTTGGAACTAGATATATGTACCTTTCCAACTCTATGTGGTAAGCCTGTTAATTCATCAAGATAAAAGACAACAATGTGTTTAAGGTTAGGTCTAGAATATGCCAACAAAGTGTGAAAACATAAAAGATATTGTTTCCTTAAAAGTTTTGGATCTCATTCACTATAAGGAGTCTTTAATGCTATTGAAAACTTATGTGGCAGCCTTTAGCTTACTTATTTTACAAAGATTACATGTCAAACGAGAAGAAATTAGTTCTTATTTTACAATGCATCGGGTTTTTGTTTAGTAAGGATTCTTCAACAATTATTTCTCTTAGACATTTTTAACTATTATATATGGTAAAGGGTGAAAAATGATCTTAAAATATTGTTTTATTTATTTTTGTTATTCTTAAACCTTATTTTAATTAGTTTGGGCTTTATTTAAATTGGATACAGGTCTGACTCATTAGTTTTAAGTTTTACATATAAATACTCTTATGTAAAGATTTTTATAGAGTTAATGAATTTTATCTGCAAGTTGTCGTATATTGTGTGCTTATTTTCTCTTTGTGTGGTTTAGTATTTTTCATATTAAATTCTTGATTGAACTTGCAAACTCTTTGAATGATTAATCAACTTCATTGTGATTTATAGTTCTTGTTCGTGTCTCGTTATAGGCGTAGGGTGGGGGTGATCAATTGCATATAACTTTGGTTTTTCAAGGAAAGACTTTTGTTGGTTTAAATTGCAAACTTTTTTTGAAAACCTTAAATTAGCAATATAGGGACAATTTTGCATCAAATGGCATAGCTCGATAGCAAAAAGTCCCTCTATCTATTTTAAACATTATCTTTTGTTCATCATATGGATACATGAGTGTCTTGTGATAGCTTGAGTTAGTATCTAGGAAACTTAGGTACTAAAATCCAATTTTAAATTCCATTAACCTATCAATTTTCAGTTGTAGAAAACTATTATTAGGACATGTCTTATTAAGGTTAGTGAAGTCTACACATATACACCACTTCTCACTTAACTTCTTGATCATTATTATGTTAGCCAACCACTATAAGTACATCATTTTATAAATGAACCCAACCTCCAATAGTTTGTCTATTTTTTCTAAAATATATTTCTATCTTTCTTTACTAAAATTCTTTTTTTTTTTACTTTTACTATAGAGAAAGACGGACACACATTTAGGTGATGACAAGCCACTTCTAGATTTATGCCCAGCTTGTCTAATGGCTTGAATATAAAGTTATGTTTTAGATATTAAATAGCTCTCTCATGACTTAATTTTGATGATTGTATTCATATCAAAACATGAATAGAGACTGACCTTTTCTAGGTCTTCCATGTCTTTTGTTACTATCCCTATCTTTATTTTAACAGGTGTTATCTAGTCCATTTATAAATTGTTATTCCCCTTCAAGCATACGGTGATACACCTTCTAGAGACCAATTGATTCCCTTTTATAATCTCAACTTCCTTTTTTATACGGAACTTCGTAAAAAAGATACTTAATACTTATCACTGAATTGATTACGTGAAGAAAAGGTCTTCCTAGTATAACATTGTATACCATATCCATCATGATGACTATAAAAATCTGTTGGAGCATACAATATTTGAGGTATATGTCAATAGTGATAGGGACGTTAGATGCACCTTTCACTGGCGCACCTCTCTCTTTAATCCTAATTATAGGGGTTTTCACTAGAGTCGGTTTAGATGGATCTACACTCATCCATATCATAGAATCTTTTGAGAGGATATTGATAGCACTTCTATCATTTATCAATACTATATACATCTTATGGTTGGACAGGATTGTGGAGATGATAAGGGCATTTTCATGGAAAAAAGTCACTCATTCTTTATTTTTTTAAAGTGAACACGAAGGGCTCATGCCAAGGATTTTTTATTTTTGATAAAATCACTTGCTTCCCATAAGTATTTTTGCTCCTAAAATAATCTCTACATGCTAAAATTTCTCATAGGATTACATTGATATTTAGCAATGGCTTATAGAGAGCATCAATTCCTTCTTGTTGTTTCTCATATTTTACTCCATTCTTCTGAAATCGCTAGAGATATACCTTAGCTATGAGTCTTTCTATCTCATTTTTTAGAGCATAATATTCTTTTTTATCATGGGTTTTTTTATCCTTATGGAACATACAATATTTTTTTTTTTGTTATGCTTACCAATAACTTCTTTCATATAAGATGCGTACTTCATGATATCCTTTTCCTTTATTGTTGTCAATACTTATATTTTGATGGTGTTGAGTGGTGTTGTCATCAATCTTGGATAATCTAACCTACTTTATGCAGGACCTCTTGGATTTCTTTTAAATGCATGAGAGTTATGAAGGAGTGTCTGAGTTTTGGAAATTCTTCCCTACACTAGTGGAAATGTAGTGCTCCTGTCTTGCCACATATATCCTCTACATGATATCTTTTAGGAAAAAAAGCAGAACTTGAGTAATATATCTATCAAAAACAATTGCATCCTAAGCAAGCATGCTTTTTCTATTAGTTTCACATGCAGGGAAAGACATAAAGAGAATATCTTCACAACCCTAAATTTCTAAAAGACTAATTTACCTTCCTTATTAACTCTTCACATGCAGTCAAAACACAAACACTAAGCCCCAGAGCAAACTCCTCTTCCTTTTTTTTTTTTAAGATGACCCAAGATCCTTCATAAACCCAACAATCCTATATACACAGGAGCTAAGAAACCATGGGTTAAAATGTCAACCCATCATAAATAGTAAGGCCATGTCAAATGTAAACATTTAAAGCTATCAAGTTCACTTGTCTATCTCCTATTTTGCTTAAATAGGTTCCAACGCAAAGCAAAAACAAGTAAAAGAAACCTAGTTAGGAATAAAAAATATTAAGATCATCAAACAAGAAAAGCCATCAAACCCTAGAAACAAAAACAAAACTAAAAGTTATACAAACCATTAAATTGTGGTGGTATGAAAAGGTATACCTGAGTTTATTTTCCCAACTATACAAATAAAAACAAAACAATCTTAAATGAAGGACCCCCAACTATAACCTTTAATAAGTTGCTTCTTCTCCTCCTATAGCTTGCTTTTACTCCTTCACTGTATTATTACTTGTTTTCCCTTTCTATAACAGGCTCATTATACTCATTGTCTCATTCTTTTCTTTTCTTTTTGGTATTTTTCTCTCCTCTTCACCTTACTTTTCTATTTCTCTTAAGCCTTATTGAGTAATCTTGTTTTTCTTTACCTTTTCTTTCTTTTGTTATTGCATCTTAGTTTCTTCCCTTTATTTCTCCTTACTTTGTTTTCCTTTTGATTGCCAACTTGTTTTTTTCCTCTTTTCTCTTCTTCTTGTGGTTGTCTTGATGTTTTCGTGAAGGCTGTGAAAGTTAGTGGGTTTTAAAATCGAGTGTGTAAGATGGAACTTGTTTTTTTTTACTCTTCCCCCCTTCTCCGAATAGGGTTTTCATATAGTTTTATGGGATAAACAAGAAGATTCTAAGGATTTGGTGTTGGCCAAATGTAAGCCTTTGATGTTGAAGGATAGATCATAAACCTTGGTAGTGTTAAGGGATGATTTTTGGTGTGAATTTACAATAAGTTTTAGGGTTGCAAAAGACTTTTTTTAAAAAAAGATAAGAGTTTGAATGACAGGTGTGAGGGAGTGTGAAGTTTGTCTTGTTTGGTGGAGAGATAAAGGATAATCAAAGATGTGAAAGTGGCTACTCGGGCAGCTATTTCAGGTTTGATTTTGAAAAAATTAGGAAGATTATGAAAATTAGGCCTGAAAAAGGTTTCGTTTCATCTTATATTATTATTCTTTTAATCACCTTATCCTTAAAACAATGTTGTTTTTGCCAAAATCATGTTTCATTTAAGCTGGAATGACATTATTTTGGCTAAACTTAAGTCCATTTTGGATTCTAATTTGACCCATCCTCTTCAATTTAGTTCTTTATATTTCACATTTTACAATTGAGTCTTTAATTAGCCTTAATATCTGGGAATCTTTCTAATTTCACCTCTAATCATCTTCAATTCGACCCTTAAACTTCATTGTGCATTATAAAATGGTGCTTGGCCTTTGGATTTTCTAATTTAGTTCTTAATTGACATTTTAACTTTCTATTTTTTCAATTCTACCACCTTGTCTAATTTGGTCCTTAATTGACTTTTTCTCTTTAATTATGCCTTTAATTGATCAAAATTAGACTCTTAAATTGTACTACCTTGTTCATTTCGATCCTTAGTCTTCTGATTTGTACAATTGATGAATTTCAGTTAATCTTTCAATTTTTCTTTGATAAGACCCTAAAATTTTTTGTCCATATAGTGTTTTGACCAATTGTAAATTAACTTTTAGCTTACTTATAACCCTAAAATATTTTTTGCAAGATTTTTAATTTGTTTTAATTTTTTTCAGATTTTTTAGTTTTTTTTTTTTGAAGAAAGTTCAAAATTAGAAAAATCTTGATGGACCCAAAATTATGTTATGAAAAGCTTGTTGCATAAATTAGACAAATTGAGTATGGAACCAAGCTCTAAATTATAGTGTCAGGACCAAGTAGATCTATAAAACATGTTTAGAATAATTTTGCACATCACATTGCTATCTTGCATCACCAACTCAAGGTTACTTCTTATATAAAAACTTCTTATATTTTATATATTTTTTCTAAAGTTAGAGAGATGATCATAATTGCCTAGACTTATCTTTATCGTGATAAAATCCTTGGTAAGACGAGTGTTTAATACACTTTTACTTAATAAGGAGTCTTTATTTTTTAGTTTTCTTCTTTTCATAGTTTTTTAGACCACTTGAGTGCGACTTTAAAAGGGAGCGATGATGATGGAGATAATGATGGTCAAGACCACGACTAGCTATGCCTTAATAAAGATAGATAAGGATATTGTTTCATGATAAGACATACTTTTTAGCAAGGTATAGGTATAATGATATTCATGTTTGTTCTCTTGCACATCATTTTATCTAGTTCCTTTTGAAAAGTGAAATTTCTTATGAAGGTTGAGTAGGTTATGTAACTAGTTACGTAGTGTGTAATAGAATAAATCTGAGCTCCTTTTGAGTTGATAGAATAGCTTCAATAAGTGTATTTATTTGTTGAGCAAGCTGATAGAGGTTTATATAAGCTTACGAAAATGGTAAGAGATCAGTCACTCTTCCTTCTAGAGTTTCCTTATTGTCCATCATGATAAACCTTAAAATAGATATATGGGATGGAAAAATAAACTAGTTTTTTTTCAAGTTTTCACAAACGACGCCACTAATGAAACACATAAAAAATTTAAAGGATTTCTTAGCTTTCCATGATTGCCTAGGTTATTTTAAATGGGTTGTAGCCTATAAGATAAAGTCCATTTTTATGTGTTAGGGGGACCCTTCGATGCTTGAGTCAGTTTAGTAATGAGTTTAATAAAATGATGAACAAGGAAAAGAAAGTTGATCAAATGATACAGAATATAAGCACAAATAGGAGTTCTTGTGCTGTAGAGAGTTGGGTGATTGCCTTGTATCTTTAGGCAGTAAGGTTATTTAAACTTCTCATCACTTACATTGGAAAAATTTTCATAGAAAGTTTATGATAAAGCATAGCTCACTATAGTAAGGTAACAACGCTTGCCTAGCTCATCCTATAAGGGTGGCTACTCTGGTGTTTGTAATAATGGTGAAAACCTAGATGCTTAGCCTATGAAATAAGTAGTTGATCTTGGAAATGCAATCTTACTCTTTATTGGCTGTAGAAAATAGTCATTTGATTGGTTGTGTTATTGACCAATAAAAATATAATAATACAGAAATATTTATATTGGAACTTAAATGTGTGTTTAGTAAGGTAGTATGAAAATTATTGAAGTTTTATGGGAAAAAAAAGAGAAAAAAATGGAAAAAGAGAGAAGAAATTCGACGGGGTTATGGCACAGCCAAAACAGCTAGAGAGGCCATGTTGTGTGTATGTATGTGTTATGAAGTTTGATCCTAAATATCATTTTTGTTACATTTTAGTCTATAGAGGTTGAAAATAAAGGAAAGTCACCAAAAAGATTGAGGAGAGACAAAGCTTTCGGGTGACCGAATTCTATCTACCAATAACTTTGATTTTGATGTCTTTGGATTCACCTTTAAAAGAAGAACTCAATAAAGGTAGTTTCAACCTTTAATGATGTCAGAAAAAGTAAATCGGACCTAAAAGTTTTAGGGTGAAAAAAAGGTTGAAATCTTTTTTTTTTAGGTCCAAGATCTTAAACCATAATTTTTCGATCACTAAAGACAAATTCAATGAATGAAAAATGTTAAAGGCAAATTAAACATCATCTACCAAGGTAGACAACATGTCATTCATTTATATATATAAATATATAGCTTATCTCCAAAGCCCATGCGAATGGGATGGATTTCAAGCCCATGTATGCATGGTTTATCCTTTCAAGTCCAGACACTCCTTACGTTGATTCTCTAAATATATTTTCTATATTTTATATCTTAAAATAAAATTCTATGTGAATAATTAATTATGATGTTATTTAAAAAGTTGTTCAATTATTTCATATTTTTAAATAATATTTGTGTTTTTTTATTATAGTATTTTGTTTTTTATGCTTATATATGAAACTTATATGCACAAGTTTTATGAAACAAAAATCATGCATAAATATTCAAAGAGAATAGAATATATATTTTTTAATATCAATTTTTATTACATTTTCTCTAGTTAATTATTTTATTATGCATTCGCATAAAAATAATCAAAACATTATTTTTCATTTCTTTTCTTTATAATTGCTTTACGGATCATGATACATTTTTATTTGAATAATTGGGCTTTTGATCAAAAAAAAAAAGCTCCCTCTAAAATAAAAAAAAATAACAAAAACAAAGTTTTGGCTAAAGAAATGCATTTTTTTATTACTTAATTTAAATCATTTGAGTTTTGACATATATTTATTTTAATTGTTATAAGTTTTCGTTCAATCAACCATGTTGTTAATAAAAACAAAAATCATTGTTCCATAAAAATAAATAAAAAAATCATAAATAAGTAAAATAAATTCTGAAAAGATAAATTCATATTTTATTTTAGAATTTAAATCATTAGATTATTTACAAATATTTATTTTAATTATAGAGAAAAAAGTTTAAATATTTTTTTACTTTTAAATATAAAATAGATGAGTTATATTTGCATAATACATTTATGAAAATAATTATCATATGTTCTTAACGATGAGAGTTAACTTTTCAAATAAATAAGAGAAATCAAGTAAAATGAAAATGTTAGTTGAGGTAAAATATTTGCATATGAATTTATCATATGATTAGCTTCTTGCTTTAGTTTTTAAATAGCGTTGATAACTTTTTATTAATTGCACACATTTTCTTTCCATTCCTTAATTAAAAAAAATAATATAATCCAAAAAAACATGCATTTATAACATTGATGCCTTCTTCTCGTGTTAGAAATTAAGGTAAAATTTTACTCACAACGTAATGTGGTTTCACTAGCTAGTAGTGCATTATTTTTACTAATATAGTTTTTTAATGGAGTGTATAGTATTGCCGCCACATCGCTACATTTAAAAAAAATAATTTTTTTATTTTAATTATTTTAATATGTTGATGTTAAAAATAAATTTTAAAAAAAAAAAAAAATATATATATATATATATATATTAGTTTGATAAATTTACAAGTTAAAATATTTTAAATAACAACTGCAACACCATATAATTTATTTCAAAGATAGTTGAATTTTAATCTATAGTACGTAGGGATTGACTATAAATTTATTTCTTTCATCAATGAAAGTATTTTGTTTTTAGAGGAAGAAAAATTCAAAAGGTTAGTCTGATGGTTAAAGACATTTGCATCCTTTCTTGATTTTTTGAATTTAAACCTTGGAGCCACAGTAAGAGGTGTGCTTTTAAAATTATTAAAAAAAATTCTTAATCTTAATTGAAGTATAAACTAACTCAAAATATCCTTTATTGTCGGGAAAAATAATAAAGCATAATTAACCCAAACAATTTTAGTCTATTAAAATTTAGAATCTAACAAGTTAGTGTGCCTGTGAGATGCCACAATGAATTTTTTTACAATTAAATCAGTATTTTTTTAAAATACAATGATTTAAATTCTACCTAAAATTCTTTTTTTTTTTTAGCCATGTATATTTTTTGTTTCAACAAAATATGCCCTTTTTAATAGGAATATCATTTTATGAATAAAATCTAAAAGTAATAAAATAAATAATTGTAAAAACTTTCAATAATTTAAATTAATGAGAAAAAAATGTATCTCTTTAATCTAAACTCTTTTTCCTTATTCATGTATTTTTTTTTTTGATGAAAATATTTTTTTATATCAAAGGGATTGAGTTTAAAAAGAAAAACATATCATAATTTAAAAAGTAAGTCATGACAAGATAATTTTTAAGCAAGTATATGAAAAACAAAGAATAATTTATTTGATAAAATTATATAGAAGATTAAGAATAAAAAATAAAAAATTTATTTTTTTATTCTTATCAAATTTTCATGAGCCGGTTTCAAAGAAAATTATACATATTAGGCTAGAATATAATTATTCATAAAATAAATAATTGTTAATATTACCATCAAGAGCTCCAATTTTATTTGAAACCAAATGCATAATCAAAATTATTTTTGAATATTATTTTTATAATTATATTTAAAAATAATTTTATTCTTAAAAAAATGCAAAAAATAATAATTGAAGAGCCATTTAAAAAAGACAAGCTAGAGCTTGGATGGTCATTCTTGTAATACATCATTTACACAAAAAAAAAAAAAATATGAACATCATGTTAACTATTCATGTTTTTTTAATGTAATAGATAACACATCATCAACTACAACAAATTCTGGTCGTCTCTAGAGTCTAAATTTCTTTTTTATAAAATTCAATTTTTAACATGTTTTCATATAAAACATTAGTAAAACAAAATATAATAAAAACCTCAATAATCTTATTTTCAACCTAAAATACTCTCTAATCAATCTAAATTCAGAAATCAAATTGAACAAAAAATATTTTTCAGATTCCAATGTACTTTTTTTGGTATGGCTGAAGGTCAGAACTACCTATATCTACACCCATCTCTAAGACAAATCAATTAACTCTAAAATCGATCTTTTATGTGGTTAGAATGTAACCAATCAAAAGGCTTCTCCCTTCTTCCTTCTTTTAGTTATTTTCTCACCACTCTCTTAATTTAAAGGGATTGCAAAGTGAGAAAATGAAGTTTAAAGCCTAAACATACATATCCAAAACTACAAGGATTGTATAGTGAAGATATGAAATACTAAAGGACAAAAATGGACTTTAAATAAAACTTAAGGGACCAAAATTGAAAAAAATATTAAAAATTGATAGATCAAAATGTAAAACATGAAAATTTAAGGGACCAAAATCAACTTTAAATCAAATTACATGGATGAAATAAGGGAAATACAAAAAATTTAAGGAACAAAATAAATTTTCACTGTTTAAACTTTTTGGATTCCAATATACTTTTATCGACATGGTTAAAGGCTAAACCACCTACATCAAACACTCATCTCCAAGACGAACACATCGATGCTAAGATCGGTCTTTTCTTAGGTCAGAATATGATGAATCAAAAGCTTTCTCTCTTCTCCACTCTTCTTGTAACTTTCTCACTCCTCTCTCAACTCAAAGGGACTGGAATGTGAGGAAAATAAAGTTTAAGGATGAAACATAAATATCCAAAACTATAAGGACAAGATAATTAAAATATGAAAAATTAAAGAAAGACTTTAGTCGAAACTACAGGCCAAATATATATATATATATATATATATATATATATATATAAAATAGATATCAAAATGTAAACTATAAAAAATTTTAGAGGCCAAAATGAAAAATACAAAAACTTAAAGGACTAAAATGGATTTTAAATGAAACTATAGGATGGAATATGAAAAAAATATGAAAGAGCCAAAATTATTTTTTATTTTTACTTTCACTAAATAGTGAAGATCCATTTTGGTCCTTGAAGTTTTCACATTTTGTCCATGTGGTTTCATTTAAGTCTATTTTAGTCCTTAATTTTTATATTTTACATTTTGGTCTCTTAAAACATAATGGATTTTCAATGTTATCCATTGTCTTTATAGAGACCAAAATGTAGAATATAAAAAATTAAGGGATTAAAATGGACTTTAAATAAACTATAGGAAAAAAATATTAAAAAAATGTGAACAATATATTGGTCCATTATTTTTTTTTTGAAACAAAAATGTAAAATAAAAAAAACTAAAGGACTAAAATGAACTTTAAATGAAACCACGTGGATGAAAGATGAAAAATGTGAAAAATTTAGAGACCAAAATATATTTATACAATGCAAAATGAAGATCAAATAGTCAAAATTGACAAATATTAGTAAAGTAATTAGATCATTGGCCTGTTTTATGCTCTAGGTTGGATTATTTTTTTTTTTCTAATGTTAAAAAAAAGTCACACTTTGCAAACATATTTTCAAGGAGAAATTTTTTTTTGATAATGAATTAAAAGTATGATGCATATAGGACGAAATCTTTTTTTTTTTTTTTAAAGTGAGAGACGGTCACATATTGGATAATAGCATACTGGATCGTCTTGATTCAATTCAAGCTAACCTGCTAAACTCGCAACTCGGGTTATAAGATATTGATAACTCTATCAAAAGTTAAAGGAAACAAATTATAAAGTTTAATCCTTAATCAACTCATTGTCAATTGATGAAAATAAAAAAAATCAATTAAAAAAATAACAAAAAAATATAATAAACCTAGGATAATTTAGCGAATCCATGGCTTGTGTCATAACCCAACTAGATTTAATAAATTTTTATTTATATAAGTATTTTTCATTCAATTATATGACAACCAGAAAAAATAATAATAAAAAGAATAATAAATTCATGGCACTCTTTTTGAATCAAATAATATTTTTAAAAAAAGAAAAAACAAACAAAATAGACGTGTGCAACTGAAATAACAAAAAAATGCCTCATTTTTTAAAAATAATAACAAAAGGTGACTTTTAAATAAAGAATGATGAAATGTTTTAAAAAGTTTTAGGTATTGAAGATGTATCAAACAAATTTTTTTTTAAAAAATAGAGGCTATATGCGTGGACATATGCTTGATCTATAAAAAAAAAATTGGCATATATGCGAAGCCTTTTTTTTTTTAAATATTAGTTGTTCATCCTCTAACTTATTTTTAAAATAAAATTCAGACGATCCTCATAAACCGACTACCCTCCAGTAGTTTGAAAATCAAGGCAGGGATATTTCATATCTAAAAAATCAATTTTCAACTATTTTTAGCCCAAATATACATATAAAAACATCCTGGAGACTTACAAAAATATAATGTGTTCAAATAATCCAAAAACAAAAACACAAATAACTTAAATATAAAAAGTTTTTCAAGCTCAGATCTATTTTTTTAAACAATAAAAAAACTTAAAAAGACCCATGTGAAACTATTTTAGTTGAGTGGAACCTGTTAACATCACTAACGAGTTTTTTCATAGTTGAATTCGATGCTAACTAATAATTAAAATCCAAAAAATTTCTCTCAAACTCTGAAATTAGAAACTTATAAAAAAAATAATAAAGATTTTAATTAAAATTTAATTTAAAACAAAAAAAAACTAAAAGTACCGACAATGAACCATTTGGAAAGTAAAATAATTAAAATGAGCTTTCCATGCTAACTGCAAAATCACCACTTATTTTTTTCTGTTTTATTTTAAATTGATTCTTTATATTTGAATCTATAATTGGTCATCAATTTGACCACGTAGAGACTAAATTTCAAAGACAAAAATTTGGAGGTAATAAAACATAGTACTATCGGTATCTGAGTTTAGAATCGCACGGTGCACAGTGTTTCACCCGTCTTTTAGTGCTTGTTACTGGTTAATAATGAACATTGTCGGAAAAGGGCCAGCTCTTGACCAAACAAACATTGTCCGTTGATGCAGCCTTTAATAATGTGATGGATTGGATGGATCTATCTCTGGCCGTAGAGGATAATCACCACCGACCACTCACTTACTTACGAACATGTCATGTCACCTGGGCCCATAACACATGTATTGGACGGACGCTCCTGATTAAATGTATGTCTGATGAATAGAATACGCTAGGTCAAGCCCACGTGGGCACCACGTCCTAAACAGATGAGATGTTGATGATGTCATTTGATCGTGAAGAAAATTTGTTTTATCTTTTATCTTTTTGAATTCAAATATTCAGGAACGGTACGAATGAAAACTATGGTCAGTTGACTCATGAAGGACCGGACAGCATAATTCTTTTTTAAATCATCGTATAAAAATTAATTGTTTAAGGTTATTTTAATAGAAAAACTTTTGTTTTATTAAAAAAAATAGGACAAACTTATCCAATTTTCTGCGTAAAAAGTTATTCTAGTGAATCTGGTCGACATAAAAATAAAAATAATTATTATTATAGTTTTAAAACTTGATTTAAAAGCTCACCATAAGCAAGAATTAGATCACGATTCGAGTTGATTATTGACCCAAGTCAACATAAAAATAAAAAAAATTTATTATTATAATTTTTAAAGTTCAACTTGGGAGTCGAATTGTGGTCAGGCTTATATCACGGGTGAAGTTGACTATTAACTCAGGTCAACATAATAATAAAAATGATTATTATTATAGTTTTAAAACTCAAGTATGGGTCAGGTCCGGGTTGTAGGTCGGGATCAGTGACCCGGGTTAATGTAATGATAAAAGTTGTCATATCATAGTTTTAAAACTCTACCCATGAGTTAACATAAAGATAACAATTATTATTATTATAGTTTTAAAATTCAACTAAGAGGTTGAACCTAAAACAACGTAAAAATAAAAATAATTATTATCATAATTTTAAAATTAGATTAGAAAGTTAATTCAAGATAAAATACGAGTCAAGTCAATTAAAAAAATCATAATAACTTCTATATATATATATATATATATATATATATATATATATATATATATATATAATTTTAAACTCGGGTTTTCTCTTCAGTTGAATTACAAGTTAATTTGAGATTTTGATAGGATAAAGTGAGATTAATCTTTTCTCTAATATTTTTTTAAATTCAGTGTGATTAGAATCTTTGTTCGGTCAAGTCTAATCTCTAGTAAATATAAAATAAAATATAAAAGAAAAGATAATTATTTGTGTAATTATGTCAGTTTAATCCTAACCAATCAATATCATATGTACCAATCACTACCTAAGTTTCACTCGACTCACAGATTCATTTAATTTTTATTTAAAAAGAGGGTTAAAAAGGTGTAGAGTGACAGCGCAACTTTCAAGGAATTTATTTATTGATTTAGTCCATAAATTATTAATTATTACCAAACACGTGTCCATCTTCCACCGTTTTCACCATTATTAAACAAACGAATACTGCAGCAGTAAGTGGTCGGTGTCAGAACTTTTGGACTAATTGGAGTGTCCCATGCACGCTACTATTAGTATCCTATTACCCTTTTATTTATTTATTTATTTATTTGTTCGGATAAATTTTTGTTTATTTATTGAAAAATAATTATTTTTTTACATAGTTTTTTATAATGAATTCCTAAAAATAAATTATCTTTTGATATTTGATAGTATTATAAAAAATAAATTAAAAAATATTTTTCAGTATTTAACTATATCATAAAAAATAAATTAAAAAATAACTTGTTAATATTTTTTTTTCAAGTTTATTAAAATAATGAGAAATAAATCTTAAAGATTAAAAAA
>Ga0325401_1000682_pt1 | contig 25782 bp, 16 predicted proteins | sample PopdelMetagenome_FD_205666 | JGI IMG/M metagenome (GOLD analysis project Ga0325401, IMG submission 205666) | Populus deltoides microbial communities from Bellville, Georgia, United States - Xylem-PdKOR-R2 | ecosystem: Host-associated > Plants > Phyllosphere > Stem > Wood/Secondary xylem | place...
AAAAAAATATTAAAATTTTTAAATTAATATTTTTTAAAATTAAATATACTTTTAAAAACTACAGCAAAAACAAATAATGTCTCAATCTCGATAATCCAAAACATCGATTAGGGCTTCATTTAAAGAAAACAAATTTTTTTTTATGTTCTAAAAAGAAGTGGCCTTTGTTTTTCTCTCTTTACTGTCTGTGTAGAGAGTTGTTTTCTTGGAAGATGAACTTTTGTCTGTGCATAGAAGAAAAGAAAACCCATCCATGCACACAACCTCTCTCCCTCTCTCTCTCAGTTGCGTCATCATCAAACCCTTCGTTTTCGTTGTCCTCTTTCTTCTCTCTCTCTCTATTTCAAGTATTTTCCTTTATATTTTCTACTGTCTTTAACATTACTATGCCTTGGTTCTATCATCTTCTTGAGTAGCGATCTGGTGCCCCAAAACAGCTACATTTCTCCTTCTCTTGAACCCCCACCGTCACCGTATGATCATAGGTAGACTAGAAAAGGTTTTCAACTTTTGCTTCTGCTTAGGGCTTAGGCTGCTTTAGTATTTCTTTTGCTTCTTCTTTCAACTAAAAATTCCTTTCTTTGGAGGTTTATTCTAATTCTTTTGTAAAACGTTTTCTTGGGTATAACGCAGATTGGAATCATTAATCGTCATTTTGAGAGCCTAATTTCCTCCTTAAACACCGAGAGGTTTTGGAGACATTTCGTTTGCTTTTGCCATTTAGGGTTTGTTTCTCAATTTCCTTCGTCTAGAACATGGCTTTCCCACAAAATTACTCGTTCCACTGCTTCATTGTTGAATTCATAAGATACCCATTTCAATATTTCCACCATAATTTGCGGGGATGCAATTTGTAGGCCCGTATTAATTTTTTCTCTTTGGACCTCTTGCAAATATTAAGCGTGCGGTTCAAAATTTGCTCTTTTTAGCTCTTTGTTTGCTCGTATGAAACATGGGTTGTGTTAATGGCAAGTGTTGTAGCAGGTACCCATCGTCAACAGATAGTGATTCAGGGGGATACGGTGAAATGGGTTCATGTAGGAATGCTACCAACAAGCATATACTTACACAAAGATCACTAGAGATTGTTCCTGTCCCTTCACAAAACTATGAATTGCAGTACTCTGTCTTAACACAGAGAGGTTACTATCCTGACTCGCCAGATAAGGAAAACCAGGATAGTTTTTGCATTAGAACCCAAATTCAAGGTAACCCAAATGTACATTTCTTTGGTGTGTTTGATGGGCATGGTCATTTTGGTACTGAATGTTCCAGGTTTGTTAAGGATAGGTTAGCTGAGATATTAGCAAATGATCCCACGTTGTTGGATGACCCTGTTAAAGCTTATAATTCAGCATTCTTAATGACAAACTATGAGTTACATAGTAGTGAGATTGACGATTCAATGAGTGGTACAACAGCAATAACAGTTCTTGTTATTGGAGATGCAATTTATGTTGCTAATGTGGGTGATTCGAGAGCAGTGATTGCTGTTAAGAATGGGAATAGGATTGTAGCAGAGAATTTGTCTAGTGATCAAACACCGTTTAGGAAAGACGAGTATGAAAGAGTTAAGCTTTGTGGGGCTAGGGTACTGAGTGTTGATCAAGTGGAAGGACATAAGGATCCAGATATACAGGCGTGGGGTGATGAGGAAAGTCAAGGGGGAGATCCTCCAAGATTGTGGGTGCAAAACGGGATGTATCCAGGAACAGCATTTACAAGGAGTGTAGGGGATAGTACAGCTGAGAAAATTGGTGTTATTTCTGTTCCAGAGGTGTCTATGGTTCGCCTTACTCCTAATCATTTGTTTTTTGTTGTTGCAAGTGATGGAGTTTTCGAGTTCCTCTCCAGCCAAACTGTTGTGGATATGGTATGGCATTATGACCCCTTTGTATTTCTCTTTTCCATGTGTTGCATTTATGATTTAGTGGTTACTTTTTGATTGCTTTTATATAGTTAGGCCTCTGATTGCTCGCTGCTTTAGGTTGTCTGGTAATAACGATAGGTTTTTTTTCATGAAAGTTCATAATTGCATGGAAAGAAGTGGAATGTAAACGAAGTTGTACATATATTTATGTCAGTATTAACTATCAAGTTTGATTTGCAGCCAGACTTTCTGATTTGATTTAGGAAAGAGTGCCTTCGTATCAAAGAAATTAATCAAAATAGATTAAACGAACCTGCCTTCTTTTTTCTTTTCTTTTTTTCATCAAAATTCATTGAAATACATAGTCATGAAAATAGCTTTTCTTCACAAGTTTTTTCTCAGAACTGTTGATAGACATGTGTTTGGCATTGCCCCTCACTGCAGTGCCAAATATGGGTCGATTGGCCTAGTTCATCAAACCATGCCATCATGTGTTGCTATAGATGAATTATTAGTAACGTTTCTAAGTTGCTTGTGGGTAAATTTAATGTACTAGAATGTTCTTTTCCACTAGAAATTGCAGAGCAGTTATATTGAGACATGGTCAGACACTTGATCGGAGCTGACAATTACTGTATTTATTTAATAACTTCTTGATATGATAAAGAAGCATGTGGATGTTAACTGCATGTTCTACTAAAATGTGTAATCTTCTTAAAAATGAGCTGTAATCATTTTTATTTTGTTCTTTCATTGAAATTAAATTCAGCAACGAAGAAATCATTTCTTGATAAGGTAAAAACATAGCTATTGCTAAGTTTGAGAATTTTTAAAACAAGCAACCAAAATTTAATTAATTGTTATATAAAATTCTATTGCAAGTAACTGGACTTAATGTGATGTTCTTCGTTGTGAAAGCAAAACAATAGCATGCCACTTGCTATAAGCCACTGGGGGTAGCATATGCCTGTATGTTGATTCACTATAATATTTTGGCATCAATTTGATTTCCACTGAAATCATGTCAAAAATCAATTCATACCATTGAAAAAAGAGGGGGAATATATGGGATTCCATCGGAGTTTTGAAGATCATCACTTTCTTCCATGAGGGAATTCTTGTCAAGTTGTTTGTAGACATTTTTACCTCTGTTGTTCCTTCCTCTCATTTCTGTTGTTCCTGTCCTTAGTAATTTTACAGTCTTTCTATTGATAGGTGGCAAGATACACAGATTCCCGAGATGCTTGTGCAGCCATTGCTGGGGAGTCATACAAAATATGGTTGGAACATGAAAACAGGACAGATGATATTACGATCATTATTGTTCACATAAAGGGCTTATCTAATGTGAGTGTGATTAGAAAAAAAATAATCATCTTCTGGCTTTGCAGTTTTCAATGTATACATCTTTTTCCAATGCTCTAGGTCAAATCTCATGTTTTCATTTTATATTAATCGCTATTAGTGTTGGTGTTGATATTTTGTACTCAAGAGAGATTGTCTTTATATTGGAAACATTCAGTTTTGAAGAATAAGCTCTGTACCACCTGAAAATGCAACTGGTTGTGTTTGGGGTGTACTGTTGATGTGTTTGGGTTAAGATTTAATAAGTGGTGCTTTCCTTGTCTTTTGGTAAATTTAAACACATAAGCCTTGGAATCTTGGTAATGCTATATCTGGGCCACTCATAGATCTCAAAGTTGCAGTTGTTGAATTATTTTCTGAGGCACCTGTCACTGGCTGATGATTTCCTGATCTCTATTCTTATCAATACAGTCAGGTGCTGGTGACACAGATGGAACCACTGGAGCTAATAGGAATCCCACAAGTTCAAGGACAGGAAGAGGATCTTCTGACAGCTCTGCTGCCTCTGGATCAGAACTATACCGTTCAATAAGAAGTGAATTCACAGATCTGCAACTTTCCATGAATCGAAGCCCAGCTATTGTTGTTCCATCTCCATCTCAGCCCTGGGAATTGGTGGGTCTCCTGTTCGTCTTATGCAATTGAATCGAATTAGTGTTATTGACTTGGTGATGTTTCTTTGTTTACTATAATAATCCAATCAAATTGCTTCCAAAAAGCATCACATTCATTTTCATTTTTATGTAGTTTTACTTGTTTCATACATTCAATGCAGTGCATGTTTCCTCATTTGCCTCAAATTTGGTTTTAAAGAATCTATTCCCTTGAAGTCTCAATGATCTTTCTTTTGGCTTGTGTAGGATGGGGGTTAGTGGCGCCTTCTGCCAAAATTGAAGGCAACTTTTTCTGCATGCTCAAGGATCTCCAGGCTGCAAGCTATTGCTAATTTTACTAAAACACTGTTACTAATTACACGCGACTTTGCGAGGTAAAAAATGCTCTCCACTTTGTTGTAGCTTTGCCCCTGGTAATCCAAGCTTAAAGGGAGTTGGAAATCCAAGATTCCGGGATGTTCAGAACTGATAATCATGAATTCCATAATGACTCGTCTCAAGAAAGAAAAAATTTCATTAGGTTTCTGGCTTGATTTCTGGATGTCAGTTGTAAACTCAACGCCTCAACCTCCTGCAATTTTGATTTCTGGATGTCAATTGTAATCCCACACCTTCCTGATATCTATGTGAACAGTAGACTTGTAAAGATAATGAAGTAAATTGTATAATGCATTTACTCCAAGATGTCTTAATCGTTATTGCATCTACTGTGTTAGATTCGTATGGTTCATGCTGACATACAATAAACAGATCCAGTGAAATCTTGTTCTCAACAGACATCGTTCAATTATTTGAATGATTTAATGTTGTCACTGTGTCGAAGTTCCTGCAATGACATTGGATTAGCTGTCTGATCCATTAATGTTCCGAGGTAAGGGGTTGTTTTCGTAGGGTTGGACCTCGTGCTTGTGTTATTGTTTCTTCAGTAAGTGACAAGGGTTTGAAGCCCATAGAGGTCCACACGCCCTCACCTTTTTGGAGAAAGAATGGATTGATGTTGGCATGCCATTGCTGGAGCTTGAGGTAGTGAGTGGCAACAAATCACTTGATGGCAACTTGTTCTTAATTGTGCATGCCCACTTTATAGGTTGAGCTCACAAATCACAATAATGTAGGAAAAAGAAGATGAAAGGTAACTTTTGCCATCTGATGGTCCCTGGCAATCCAGGAACAACAGTGGCAGTGAGCGGACGAGGTTTTCAGATTTAAAACTGACATTGGTGAGGAAAGAATGAGCCAAAAAGAAACAAAGTCCAAATACAAAATGGCAAAACAGAACTCTTGCTTAAGTGGCTGGAAGAGTCAAAAAAAAAAATATCGTCTGTCATGATAGAAAATGAAAGATGAGTTACAAAATGTTAGTCTTGTATTTAGAACAAGTTCAAATATTGCAAAACCCTTCTTTTTTCCTGTCGATGGGGAAAACAACACATATCGTCACAGGTGCAATCGAGCGGTTAAACAGAGCTCTCCACTACTATCTTTCACAAATACATGGCAATTCGCAAGTATAGTACAGAACTAGGGATACAAGACCCTCCCCTCCTTTTAAAATCAAGGGCATGTTCAGGGAAACCAAATTCGTTGCCTAATATCAGAAATAAACGGAAAGCTTCTCACCTATTGAGTTTTGCACTACGTTACACTGCTCCAACAACTTGCTTAATTTGTCAGCTTCTTTTGTTAATTTCCTGGAAAACACAACCTCAGTACTACCAGTAGTGTTTAATTGATTACTTACAGGATCAATGTTCTCTGTCCCAAACAAATTGCCATTTTTTGCTGAAGTTCTTTGGCAATCCACCAAGTCACCCGTGTTAGTGTCCTTACAAACATCACCATTTGAAATTGTCCTTGGTAGAGGCTGAAAAGTTTCTGCGTGTCCTTGATACCTTCCTGACATAAAGAGGCTGCAGCCAGCATCAATTACTTCATCAAGGGTAGGTTCAATTAGATAAGGTGAAGATCCCCCTCCTTCAAGCTGCAGCTCATAGGGAATTCTTGAAGCTGTATCAACATCATGACATCTTGAAATGAAGGCTGACGAGAAAGCTCCACTGGATAAACTCGTTAATCGCCAATTAAAAATCCGTCTAAAAATCATAATCCACTTGGGAACTATATAGTAGCTTGAGTCATGGAGCTCAAGTCGAGCACTTCTTTGTAGCATTACATATGCCTCTTTTGCAGCTAAAAGAATACCCATCATCCCACTTAATTCAGTCAGGTATGTCACAAAGCAATTCTCAAGTTGAGATCTCAGGTCTTCAATCTCATTGAATGTATTTGCACCTTTATTCAACCAGGGTATGGTATCGGGAAAATTAGGAAGTTTACAGTCCCTTACTGCACTTAAAAAGGGTTCAATTCTTTCTGCCAAGCTCCAACCTATGCTTGGCAAGTACCAGTTCATCAACATTAGCTCATCGCAGCAATTCTCCAGCAAGGCAATCTCAGGACAAGGCCAATTGGTAGGATTTGATTTGGCAGCAGCAGTAATTTCTCCCAGAGACCAATCCAAGGCTTCATTGAAGGCTGAGATACAATGGTTTGGACTTACCTCATTATCCCTCATGTTTTCAAGGACATCCAACAAAGGATTTAAATGGGTTAGAACCAAATCCCGTGTTTTTACACAGTGAACATCAGGTTGTTGTGGTGATTCGTTTGCCAACCACCGTAGTCCTTCCCTTAATCGCATGTCACTGAAAAATCCATCCCACATTTCCACTTGTTTGTCTTCAATAAGGAAAACAATTGAAAAACTACTAATCTGTGATTTGTCAATGTCCAGAAGGCCCAGTTCATTGACTATAATAGAAGAAAGATCCAAATCCTCTTCATAATTTGAACCACTCAAGACAAGAAGGGGCAATTTCGAACCGGAAGGGATGTGTGCTAGAAGTTTACGAAGTTGGATGTTTTGAATATTCCATGGGATGCTTTCAGATACAAGGAAGATAACCGCACTTGCTCCATCTACTTTCTCATTCAAATTGTCAAATTTAAAATCCTTAACAACTGACAAGCAGCAGTTTACGTGATTACCAGATTGACTTGGAAGCCATTTTCTCCATATTGCCAGGCCAGGAGATGAAATAAGCAGATCACCATCATCATTATCTTTTACAGAAGGCATGAGCTTTGAAAACACCCATGAGTCAGCTGCCCCTTGCATAACCTGGCTTCTCTGCCCAAGTCTGTCTCCTTGGTTGTTGATCTGAGAACATAAAATAATTTTCCAGCAGAGACATTTGGCATCTGGGTTTCTTCTGAAAAGAGCATCTGCGATCTCATCTGAAACATTCAGCCTTGACCATGATTGTTCATGTTTTTCGTACCTCTCTTTCATGACATGATTGATGTCAAATACAGTAGCAGTGATAGATTGCTATATTGGAAGAAAAGGAGAGTCAAAAAAATAGAAATTACCCAAAAGAGATTGCTTGAAGGTAAAATAGACCATTAAACAGGATAATAGAAGGAAAGTTTTCTAACTATATTGTTGAATAAATCGCCATAAAGAAATTCAATTTGAGATGCATAAAAAGGAAGTGGTATATAAAAACAAAATATATGAAATGAAAAACTCACATCTCTGGCCTGTCGAATTGGTGGTCCCAATGACAACAAACTTAGTGCGGCATTTGCTGCCATTTGCCTTTGCTCACGCAACTCCCTTCGCTTTAAAGATCGCCGCCTCCATAACCTGGTTGGAGACAAATGCAACAACAGTAAGAATGCAGTAGACAAACCCCCAAAATTACAGCTAAACAGCTGGAAATGTGACCGACCTTATAATCAACTTGAGTTTTGCCTGAGCAATTTCTTCATCTTCATTACTTTCCATAACCTCATCATTTTCACTTGCTTGATTTATATCAAAAGGTTCTTCATCTCTTGATTCATTAATAGCCACAATCTGGGAAGTTGAGTTCTCCCAGTTATAACCATATTTATCACTCGGGGATCTCTCTAGCAAACCTGTTCTTGACATAATTGGTAACGACATTTCTTCCATGCTAGAAGGCATCTTTCTCTTAGGAGAGACTATGAAAAGAGTATCGTGGTCTGGCTTCTCCACAGCTCCAAAATTAGCTGGCAGAGCTTCAGGGGAGCTATGAGCCCAGGATTCACCCCATGGAAAGATATAGGCACTAGCTACCTGATGATCATCTCGACTCATTTGGTTAACTATAGGCTCTTCAATCATTGGCTCCTCCTGTGCTACAATACTTGGGGATGCAACAACTTCAAAGTCAGGAATTTCTTCATCAATTTCACTGGCAAAACTCTTTGCATCCACAAAAGCAGAAGGAACAGCCTTTGTTTCATGCTTGTAGAGCATAAGAGGCTGTATCTCTTTAGCTGCTTCAGCAGGCAATGGTACCCTCTGAGAAATTGGTGACACATCATCAACAATCCTTTTTGATTTTTTCATATGAACAAGGTTTGAGCACTTGATAGGGTAATCCTTGTCAGCATTGAGAAACAGGCCATCCTTCACCATATATGGTTCTTCAAATTCCCTTATGGCAAAGCCATGATACTCCAGTAGTTTTTCTACTTCCTGATTACAATCATCCAAGTACAAATGTAAGACAGATAGGATCATCATGTGCAAAGAATAAACAAAAGAAAGTAACTCTCATCAAGTGAAGAAAAAAAGATACCTCCATTGCAAGCCACTTGGCAATAAGGCCAACAGGGAGACCTTGGTTATTTTGTAGACCAGAATGCAAAGAAGCAAGTGCCTGGGTTCGCAACTGACCAAAAAAACACAACACATGAGACAACATTATGAAAAAAAACACATCCGTGTTACGTGCAAGCATGCTCATGCAAATGAATCTGAAATTCAAGCAGTATAAGAGGTGAATGCTTTTATTAACACCCAAACGACACTTAAATGACCGACCCTATGCAAGTGTTATCCTCTTGAGAGTCATCTCATGAAGGTTATAGGTAATCAATCGATTATAGCAATTAGACTTAGATAAAGTGTTTTTTTTTGTGTTCAAAAAGCACTTTTGAAAAAAAATTAATTTTTGTTTTGCTTCAAATTATTATTATTATTATTATTATTATTATTATTATTATTATTATTATTATTATTATTATTTATGATTTTGGATCATTTTGATGTGCTAATATCAAAAATGAATTTTAAAAAAATGAAAAAAAATTATTTTGATATATTTTCAAGCAAAAAACACTTTGAACAGCAATTGCTACTACAATCCCAAACACTATCGTAAACTACTATCTCAAAATATTTTCTTCCTAGGAAATCTGGGTTTTTTTTTCTCCCTTTTGCAAGAAGAAAACAAATAATGAGAACAAATAAAGAGTACAGACAAGTGACATTTGGCAATAAGGAAAATGAGCACATTGAACATAAGTCTCATGAATTAGCAACAATTTATTTGAAAAGAAAAGATTTTAAAATATGTACACATGTTTAAGTACATTGAAAAAGCCAGCACTTGCATCCAAATATATGAGTAGTTAACTCTACAGCACAACAGAACAGGAAACATTGATGTCTGTGTTATGTTAAAAACTGAATACCTTGTGGCTTATAAACAGATTTGCATTATGCAGCCAAGAAAGCCAATGTAAATCTCTACTCTTATGCGAAAACAAAAGGAAAAAGAAAAAAGCAACAATGACTTGTACCTTTGCAAAGTGAGCGTGCATTAAGCATGCTTGAAGGTAACTTGCTTTCCTTGCAAGCCGAAAAAAGGCAATAAAGTTACCTGTTCTACAAGCCCTGGAGAAGCAAACTGATCCACTTATCAGAAGTATAATTCTTTAACCTAAAAACTAAATCAAGGGAAACCAACTACCTTGCTACATTACGAGCAAAAAGCACTTCTGGGGTTTGCCTTATCTCTGGTGTCATCTTCGCAAGATCCAGTGAGAGTTCTGCAGGTTCAACCTAGCAGAAATTGCTTATTTTCACAGAGAAGTCTATATAAATCTGTAAAACCAAGTCACCACAGCAGATGACTTACTTTATATCCAGGATGCTTATCTAGTTTGAGAAGTGCATAATAACCACGAAATTCTTTTTCTGTTGGCACATTAATCCCTTTCTTCCGGTGGTCATCATACATTTGAAACAGTTCAACTGAAGTTTTGTTCATCTGTTCAATGTTAAGGTGCGCATCAAATCCCTCAATTGACCCCTCTCCTGTTTTGTATTTGCATAACTCATGCATGGCAATTATGTGAAGCCTTATCTGACATCCACAGCAATAGCAATACATTTAGTCTTGGGAAAAATAAGATAATCGCTGGCATTATCATCCAGCTGATGCACATTGCCCAATACACAAAACAGACCACATATTGAAGCGGAGACACGGGTGAATTAATATGACAAAGATTAAAGGGTGGAATTGAGGAAACAGTAGATGCATGCCATTCAACTTTAAGGTGGTGCTGATAGCCAGAAAATGATTTACCAAACCATCTTCTGAAAAAATAATGCATTGCTTCTGTGCATGTGTGTGTTTGCAAGACAGAGAATGTGTTTGCGTCTATATCCTTGCACTTGAAATAATACAGATTGAAAAGAGAATGCAAAGAGACAAGCTCATCATCGCTGCAAGAGAGATCTGAGGGATAGAGTCACCGGACCATGATCACATAAAGGATCATTCCCCATAAGAATGATACTCTTACATCAAATGTACGATCACTGTGGAGAAACTAATATTAATTCAAAGAAAAAGCCATTTGCCTGATGCAACTCACATCATAATTCCATGCTAAAAAGATATAAATATAACAAGTGCTGATTTCCATCCTCCAGCATGGAACTGGGAAAATTTATCAAATCAAGTTACAAGAATTAAGCATCATCCACGGTTGACGCTTTAGTTTTTTCAGAAGATGAAGTGCTAAATAATTTCAAAACTGAGATAAAAACAGAACAATGACAAACCATTTGCTCCAGCATAGTTATAGACTCTTGGCTAAAAATGTGCTGCATCCTGAGGTCCATTCGGATTGCTCGCATCCTATCCCATAAGAAGTTATACATGCCAAGAAAGTTATCATTGTAAGGCTGATCGAGCAAATTGATTAAATAATCAATTGTCTTCTGCAGGATTGGCAAGGGACGTATGAAGTTTGCTTCCCTCTCTGCCATCCTATTATACTGTGGAACACAATTATCATAATTAATCTATAAATAATGAGCCAACAAAAAGTAGCTTCCGAAATGCTGCAAATAGACAAATTAAAAGTTGAGATAGAACATACTTTCTTAACAGCAAGAAATTTGTTGGTTTGATTTCTCTCTCCATCCAAGCGCTCATAATGGTCAAGATCCCCTTTCCTTTCTCTTTCTGCCCTTTCTGACTCTGGAAAATCAAGATTTTATGCCACATCAAAAGTACGGAAATTTCAGATGCTCTCATAAAACAGAAGCCAGATACCTTGTTCCAGATGACAGGAGATTAAATGAGAGAAAATTTAGTATGAGATATATACAAATTGTCAGAATTGAAGTTTCTCCTCACCAGGAAATGATGAAGAAACCTAAACAGTGTGAAGACTGAATTACGGCAAAGAAATATAATCTCATGACATAAGAGGTTGCATCTGAATGTCATAATATTAACAAGATTACTCCTAAGTCGAGCAGTTAAGAGGGATACCAGGACACATATCCGGACATAACCCGACAATAATGGTGGGTGTTTCGGACCCATCAAACTCTGGTGAAATATTGCTGTTGCTTAAATCCCCTGCTGATTCAATAGAGTGACCACCATGAAAATTTTGCCTTCCAACAACAGCCTGTTCACGTCCACTTGCAGAAATCTTCTGGTCAGCAGCATCTCGGCTATTTTCAAAATCATCACTTAATTCTGCCTTGAATCGAGCTAACCGCTTTGCCTTTGCTTGTATCTCTCTGAAAAGTGCATGTGAAAAGAATTGTTCAGCTAGATTGATGATGGATGAAATAGTTTTAACCATTAATGGAAATCAATGCACTGATTTTTACCTTTCCGCATCATCTTGGGTGGAATATGAGTTTTCCAGAGAGACTTTATCAGCGAAAGAGAAAGGTGGTGATCTTGTTCTTTTTGACATAGCAAAGCTGGTGGTCTTGGTGGGAGCGGCATCAACAGTAGCATTTACAGACGGAAAATTCCTTTGAGGAATTTGAGAATTTGAGATGCTGAAAACAGCATTTGACCTACTACCTAACCTAGGAGGAGACACAGAAGTCCTGGCAAAGGAGGCGCACAATCAACTTATAGAGGTGAGGAAAGGGGAAAGATATGACTAACAGCCAGTAAGAAGAGAAAGCTTGATGCATCCATGTGTGAAAATCAGTTTCCTATTTAATCACTACACAGATCATTAGATTCCCATTTGCAACATCTATAAACTTGTTGAATATCTAAAGTTTGTCAAGCAAAGTGTCTACTTTAAGTACAAAAGAATAGCAAGATTATTTCATTAACTTCCCCACTACTCTCTTGAATTCCTAAAGTTATTAAAAGTTGTCGTTTCTCAGATGAAAATGCTGGCAGAAAACAATGGTCAAGAAAAAAACATGATATTGCTTTGTCATTCTAAAGTTTCTTACATTTAAATTCGAAATAGTATTCAAAAGCACACTTGAGGTTCACAAATAGAAGAATCAACAGAAAGATTCTAACTAAAAAATCCAACTCCAAGCAGCTCTCTCAATACTGCTACCAGATATATGGTCCTAGGAAAACTGATGTGAACTATTACATTTGTGAATCACCTTTTATATTCCTTTTGAACAGGAAGATTGTTATTATGTGGAACTTCAGTAGCTGGTGAAACAGGCGGTGACCTAGTTCTCTTTGAGGCATGGATAGAATCGTGAGAGCCTGCATAAGATAGGACTGATGGGTCTTGGCGAGCCAGCAAGTCAGGATAATTTCCTGGCAACTTGGGCTGATCATCCCATGCAGATGGAGGCAAAGTAGGCCTGTACAACAATTAACAGAATCACTTTCAGAGAGATAACTGTAGGAAAGTCAGCAATACAGTACATAAAAATCTATTGTCATGTGTCCTACACCAACCAAGAAGGCACAACCATGCATGTCAATGAAGCAACTGGCTGTAACAATATCAAGATATGATCTTTATAATAGTTCACCATTAATGAGCATCCATAAAAGACAAAGGATGCATCCAAACCTAAAAACAAAAACATTGTTTTGATAAACAAGCACCATCTAAGCATGAGTTACGAGATGAGTGACTAAATTCATTTCTGACATCTCCTGGTATTTTTTTCATGATTTTCTTGATAATGCACTCGTGATCATCCATGCTACCAACACAATCACCTACATACACGTGCACACAACACAAGAATTCAAACTTACTGTTGGCCTTCGCCAAAAGGACGGCTAGCATGCTTAGCTGTTCTATTGCTTTCAAAAGCCAAAGGAGGTGATCTTGTTCTTGGTGGTACTGAGTGATCCCCACTGCCAGCATGAAAATCTGAAGGGCTACCAGATCAAGTAACGAAGAAAAGTCAGAAGTTTCCCAATAAGCTTGCAACATACTTCTTAAAAAAGACATGAATCTGTCCAAAACTATTAAACAAAATATTGAAATACAACTAATGATAACTGAGGAAGATCGCAAAAACAAAACAACAGATCTAGGACTTTATAGAGAGTGAGAAAAGGGAGACATGAGTAAAAAGGTACAATCTTTCCCGAAAAACAGAGAATGAAATGTGATTTCAATTAAAAGACAAAATCAAAAAGTGACGACATAAGCATCCCTTTATACTACAGCCATTTGTAGCAAGATAATGTCTCCCACTCTCCCTTTCTAAAATGGAGAAGTCAAGGTTCCATCCCATGTCATGAGTCTGAAGGTTGGAAATTCAGTTGAGCACTACCCCATGATCTAACCCACCTTTTCCATTTGACCAATGCAAAAGTAACTGGAGTGAAAATCTGTAGAACCAAGGAGATGCCTCCAAGCTCCCAGATTAGAGACAATTCTGAATGTGGAACTTCCAAATAAGCACAATGGATGTAAACTTCAGCAAAGCACTATGACAACTAATACCAGTTCTAGGAATAGTCATGAAATGAAATGGAAAACCAAAGTGACATAATGGGAAATTGTCAAATAAAACCTGGTGCAAATTCCAAAGTACTAATCCGTTAATTGGAATTGCATAGAGAATGCTTATGTAAAAATAAAAGAAAAACAAGAACACCTTACCTTGGAATGAAATTTTGAGTGGGATTTCTCGCAATGCCTTCATCAATAGAATGTGGAGGAGGTGATCTGGCCCTCTTCAGGTCCTGAAATCTAGCACCTTTAGCAGTTACAATAGTTCCAGAATTACGTGAAGCAACAAATGATGCGACTGCAGAAGCATCATTAAACAAGGATCCCTGCTCATTGACCCATCTAGAAGGAGGAAACTGATTGAACGAGGGCTCACTGGATGGGTAAGAAGGGGTTGTAGTCGGACGGGATGGAGTCGACCGTGATCTTTCAACAGCTTCCGGCCTCCTATTACCAAAACAAAATCCACTAATAAGAAGAAAAAAAATGCAACGCTTTCTTTCTTTTTTTCCCTCTAGACATATATTGGGAAAATGAGGAAAAAGAGTAGAGTTTTTATAACCTGGGGATCCCGGTTGATTGGTAAGGAGTATTAGCGAGAAAAGGGTCTTGATAAGTTATCGGCGGTGACCGCACAGCTTCCGAACCCCTATGATTAAAATAACAATAATTTCATAACTGTCTCTAACCACCAAAGGATCACGTAGGGCACAGAACCTTAAGCTGAGCAGAGATTTTACGAAGTTGAGTGAAATTGAAATTGATCAGCATTAATGAGTTGAAATAAATAATAATAGAAAAGGCACAAGAGTACCTGGGGGGAAAATGGGGAAAAGGCGGCTGAGGAGGACCAAAAGGAGATTCGGATAATGAAGATGGGGTTGGTCCTGCTTTCTTTCCAAACCCTGAAGACATTATCTTTTCTTCCTTCTTTCAATTAACCAAGAGCATCTGTCTGTCTATCTGTTTTATTTTACGACGGTAATCACAGCAACTCCGCTCGGTTTGGAAACTGATACTCCGCCGTGGACTGGCGTCTTTTATTTGAATTCAGTGGAGGAGGTACTCATTGCTCGGCTTCTCGGATTTTAAATTGGGATTAAAATGGCGTCATTTTAATGTTATTTTCTCCAGAAAAAACTTGCTTTCTGGGCCGGGTAGTGGGTTTGAGAATCTCTTTCATGGGCCGGACCCAAACCCATGAATGCCAAGACGGAATGGTTCAATTAAACAGAGTGGCTACAACGCATGAAAAAGGTCCCCGTGTCCTGAACTACAGGGACAGTACCCTTCACAGATATCTTAACTGATCCTTGTATTTCTGGGTTTCCATCCAAAGATTAATACCAAACAAATTCAGAAAATTTCCTGAAGCGGGGTTGGTGATTCTGAGTGCTGGGTTTGTGGTATTAAGTTTGAAGAAGAGTGTGAAGGTAAGGAACACTCACTGGTGAGAAAATAACAGATTCATGAAGAGTGAGTGAATGGATGGAAGATAACAGCAGTAATGCTCTAGTGAATGCTGTGACGATGATGTTGAAGAAGAGGCAGGGGCTAGACATTAGCGATATACAGTTGTGGAACGCCACTTTACAAATCCACTACCAAATTCAACTCTGGCTGTGGTTGGCCTGGTTTCCATGAAGGTTTCCCTGCAGCCATAAATCCACTACCAAATTTTATGTTGTTGAAAAATGCCCTACTTTTGGGGCAATTCTTGTATACGTTCGATTTATTGAAAAAGGAACGGTGACTTTCAGCCCGGCCCTGATGGGAGGAGGACTGAGATCACATGCTCAGCTTGTGGGGGGGCATCTGGGTCACGTTTTCAAGGGCGAGGGTTGCGAGACTCCAGCTGACGAACGCCATTGTGTCAACAGCATCTCAATCAAGTTTGTTCCTGCTGATTAATCTGCTCTGTGCAGCCAATAAGGATTGTGGGGAGGTAAGGGGTTGAAGCCTCCGACAGAAGAATGCAGCTGTGACGAGCATTCTATCAAAAATTTTCTAGCTGATATGTCATGTGTCTCCTCGATGGAGCGAATAAGGCTTCCATGTACGCCAATAAACCCCTCTGCCTGCAAAACTAGTCAATAGGAGCCGCTGCCTTGTATAAGCACGATAATGGCGAGCTTTGAGTGATGTTGTGCTGACCAATTGTCATACGAATGCTGGTAAAATCGATGCATTTGCCTTGCTATTGTTAGTATTCGTCCTCCCGTTTTTTCTTTTCAAGAGTAAATTTTTACTCGTCAAGAAGTCCTAAAAATATATTTAATTTTGGATAATTAATTAATCAATTAATCTTAATAATTTCATTTATTTTTTTATTGGTAAGATAGATGATGACTTATACTTAATATTTGATAAACCAATATGACTTATAGTTAGTACATGCAGAAAGTCTTTTTTGATGGAGATGTAGACTCTCCGATGCTTCAAAAATTATTTTTTTAAAAAGAAAAAATAATAAAAAAATATTTTATAAAAAGATGCTCTGAAAACATATATACAATAAAAAATAAGGATTGTGAACCTTTCTTCTAAAGATCTTATGATGTATTTATAACTCACAAGTCTTATCTTTTTATGAAAAGAAAGGTCTGCAGTGTAATCATATCTTGATAACATTTAATAAAAAATAAATATCCCTTACATCTATATTAATGTGTTGATGGGAATATAGTAAGTCTTTGGAGGACTTTTATACACCGAATATGTAGAGAGATCAGGGTCTAAGACGTCATATGTAGCTAAGTTTATGGAGGTTGAGTTCTTCCTCAAGGTTAGACTCAAGAGAGGTTGGTCATTCCCTTGAACATGCCAAGAAAGGATGGTTATTCACTTGAGCATGCCCATGGGAAGATAGTCATTGCCTTAAACTTGGCTAACTATCAAGTTCAAATGCCTTGAGTATGGCATGTTTGCTAGACTCACGCTTTCTTAAACTTGGCTGACTGTCAAGTTCAAGTACCTTGAGTCTAGCATGTTTGTCATTCCTACATTACCTCATTCTCTTAAGCGTGCCATTGAAGGATGGTTATTCCCTTAAGCATGCTAAGGGATGATGGTCGTTACCTTAGACTTTGCTAACTATAAAGTGCCTTAGGTTTGACATTTTCTAAACTCACGTTGTCTTGGACTTGGCTGACTACCAAGACCAAAGACCTTGAGTCTGATATATTTATTAGATCCACATTACTTTATTTCCTTGGACGCGCCAGGAGAGGATGGTCATTCTCTTGGGTCTGCCAAGAGAGGATGGCTGTTACCTTAGATTTGGCTAACTACCAAATCCAAATGCCTTGGGCCTAACATATTTACTAGACCCATGTTATCTTGGATTTTGTCAACCATCTAGTCCGAGTATCTTGGGTCTAACATATTTAACAGACCCACATTACCTCATTTTCTTGAGCTTACCAAAGAAAGATGGTCATTCTCAAGGCATGCCCAAGTGAGGATAGTCATTCCCTTGGACATGCCAGAAACTTGATATACTGTCAAGCCTAGTGTGCCCGAGACTTAGCACACTGCTAAACCCAATAGCATTTGGATCTGGCTGGCACCAGACCCAATGTGTCGAGGCTTGGCATACTAACTCAGCATGTCAGGACTGGGCATACTATCAGGCCCAATAGTATCTGGGTCTAGCTAGCGCCAGATCCAACATGCTTGAAGCCTGGCACACTACCCAGCCCCCGAGGCATGTTCATTCCTTTAAATATGCCAAATGGAGAAGGGTTATAAAGATTTTTTTAAGCCGGTTAAAAATAGATTTATCAACTTGTATTGTTGATTTCTTGTCCAAGTCCATCCTTCTACTGTATCGTAGAAGAATCTAATTAGTATGCAGACAACAGTATTGGATGCAATGTGACAATCTTTTCACCGACCAGTGATACAAGAGAAATTTTAAATTTAATTCTCAAGTTTTCAATAGAGATGAAAGAGCAGGCATTGCTTCGATTACCAAGGAGCATCTGCATCTCTAGCCTCGAAGCGACAAGGCCTTGCACGAGTCAATTTAGCTGTTAATTGATGTATAAAAGGGAAACAGAGAGTTCTGAATTACATAGTTGGATACAACCATTCAAATGTTCTTCTCTCGTTTGCATCATTAGAAATTTCAACCACCTTCGGCAATGCTTTTGATTCAATAAGAGCCAACAGCTAACCAATCCCTAAGATCACTATCAAGGAAGCATGCTGGTAATTGCAGTTTCTATGCTATAACTATCACAACAAATCAAGTCCTAGAAACCCAACTTCACGAGGTCATTGCCAACACGCTAACTAGCAGAACTGGCTTCTACTTATCTATTTCTCCTCTTCTTTTGCAAGCCCACAGGCTGATATGCATTACTTGATATATGTGATTCCCAGTGCCTATATATTTCCGCTGCACAAAACTATTTCTCATCTCTTATTACCCTGTTTATTGGACATGATAACGTGTTTCATGAATTGTGATACAACTTTGAACAAAGAAAAGCAAACGCCCTACTTCTTTTGAATAGCTCAAATGTTTACGGCAATCTATTGCATTACAAAAATTGCCAACCGGAGAATCTGAAATCAAGAATGCTGAAGTCAAGAGTTCATGTGAGCTGTCATTTAGTCATTGTATGGGAGCTTCTGAGTTACAGAAATCTCACTTCCCCTTGTCATTCTTCATCTTCTCATTACAAACCTTCAAAGCATGAACTTCTGTGAAGCATTTTAACAAGCACGTCATATGTACGCACTTCTTCAAAAGCAATGATGCCGAATCAAGCAAAAAAAATAAAATTATAGCATACCCTTTTGGCAAGACTTCCAGTTTCTGTTGGAATTAACAAGGCATTCCTGAGAATTATAAGAAAAAAATGGGTTTATGCAAATCAGTGACTAATGGAAACTCCCTCGCTGGGTTTAGGGTTTTAGAACTTTATATGTGTGTGTGTGTGTGTGTGTGTGTATAATAGTGGGATATAATACCTGTAGGGAGAGGTAGAGAGAGGAGCATTGTTTGAGTTGCTTAACGTTGTCATCGTCCTCATCTGCATCGATCTGGTGAAGCGGTTGTTGTGGAGAGTGTGTTTGGTTTGGAGGCTCGGCCATTGTGGGGGTAAAGTCGGTAACCGCTACCTCACCAGTCGAAGCCTGACCTAGCGGAAAATATATTTGGAAACTTACATGTTATTAAAAAACTTATTTTTCACATTTACTTGACAAGTTTCAATCAAATACAAGTGTGATGGCGAGATACCGACACATTTAAAAATGCATAAAAATCTGTGTTTTTAAAAAAATTAAAAATTAATTTTTTTTATATTTTAAACAGTTTTAATGTATTAATTTCAAAAATAATTTTTTAAAAATAAAAAAAATATTATTTTCATTAATTTCAACATAAAAACATTTTGAAAAGCAACCACAACCACCCTTTCAAACAAACTAATTAAAAATAATTTAAAAATACTTGTATGTATATGAAAATAATAGCAATTCATATACTTTATTTTTTTAAATAACCAATGGTTAAATTACTATCACTTCAACATTTCAAGAATTCATTAAATGGTGCTTTCTCACAGCATTATATTAAAATTAACTATAGTGAAATACTTGAGTTGAGTTGTAATATATAATATGGTGGTTAATGTTTTTTTTTTTTATCTTTTAATTTGTTTTTCTAAAAATATAATTTTATCTGTTGTCTACTATCTATTTTGTTATTTTGGTCCAATGTGCTTGTCATGGTTTTATTCTTTAAAAAAAAATTCATATAAAAAAATTATTTTTTTATTTTATTATCGTATAATTAAATAAAAATTAATAATTTTTATAATAAATTTATTGAATCTGATAACATACATGATTTGCATCTTGAGTTTGGTTGGTTAACTCAAGTTTATTTAAGTTTTTTTTTATTAAATGTTATTTTTTTTTATCATTTTTGTTCTTTAATAATAAGTTAATTGATGATTGAACTTTTTAATTTATTTTTTTAACAATATCCCTGCAAGTTTTATAGGTCAACTTGAATTGGTTTTATTAGATTCAATGTATTTTAATCTTAAATATTAATAAAAATATCATTTAATAGACAATTAATTTTTAATTCATGATTTACATCTCGAGTTTGGTTAGTTGACTCGAATTTATTTAAGTTTTTTTTATTAAATGCTATTTTATTTTTACCATTTTTGTTCTTTAATAATGAGTTAATTGAAAATTGAACTTTTTAATTTATTTTTTTAATAGTATTCTACAAGTTTTATAGGTCAACCTGAATTAGTTTTATTAGATTCAATGTATTTTCATCTTAAATATTAGTAAAAATATCATTTAATAGACAATTAATTTTTAATTCATAGTTAAAATCTATTATTTTTATAAAAAATAATAGCAATTTTTAAATATTTTTTTTATATTTGAAATTTTTTACTTCAACCCGTAGTGCAACGAGAGCTAGTTTTAGCTAACCATGGCCGGTTAGTTGGTTGGTTGGGTTTAAAGTTAAAACGATGTTAATTGTTTTTATAAAAAAAGAAAAAAAGAAAAAGGAAAAACATTACTACATGGCATGAGAATCCCTCCAAGCCCATATATTTATTTATTTACAGAGACAGTGAGTGACGTTCATCGTTCTAGCAAAAACTATAATTATAAAAAAATAAAAATAACAACATATATTTCTTCCCTCTCTGTGATGTTTTGAGATTGTTCCCAAATAATAATATACCCTTTTGATTATTTTTTGTTAGCTCACAGTTCTGGTACGTCTCGATCATTCTTAAATCTTTTTTTTTTGGATTTTTTTTAATTTATATCATTTAGTGTTTGCCTCAATTGGTAAATTTTCTTTTTTTGAAGGTGTTTTGATCCATTCATTGATTCCTGTTTAAATTAATATGGTTGGTGTTACGATATTCTCAACTGGGTTTGTTATTAATTCATTGGTTCTTAGATTTTTTGTATCTGGAATTCTTTGTTCTTGATTGATTTTGAGATTCATGATGTGGGTTATTCCTTGATAGTGAGATAAAAGGGTTTATACGTAAAGAAATGATTTTTTTTATTGTTTGATTTGTGTTGATTTGCAGTTGTTGGCTTATTTAGCTGTTTATATATATATATATATATATATATATATATATATATATATATATATATTGAATTTGAGATTCAATGTTCATTCTGTCATCTTGATGCATTTTGATTAGTTTTCATTGAGGGTTGACGAATAGTTGATTGATAAAGTTTGAGTGATAGAAAGATATTGTTTTGTTTGTTTGCAGATTAAAATGGCATCAATGGTTGCTAAAGCCAATAGTAGTTGTTCCAGTCAGGTGTCGCCATTGGCGTCAATCCAAGAAAAGGGAACCAGGAATAAGAGGAAGTTCCATGCTGATCCACCTTTGGGTGACTCGAGTAAGATTATGTCCTCGGCTCAGAATGAGTGTCAGGGTTACGAATTCTCTGCTGAGAAATTTGAAGCCACCCTGGGTCATGGGATGTCCAGTGCCTGTGACATGTGTGGTGCAAACCAAGACCATTCTGATGGGTTGAAACTTGACCTTGGATTGTCTAGTGCCTTAGGTTCATCTGAGGTTGGGCCAAGCCAGCCTAGAGGGGGAGTAGAGTCAGAGGAATCCCATGATGCTGATTGGAGTGATCTTACAGAATCTCAGCTAGAAGAACTTGTTTTGAGCAATTTGGATGCAATCTTTAAGAGTGCTATTAGAAAAATTGTTGCTTGTGGTTATACTGAAGAAGAGGCTAGGAAGGCCATTTTGAGGTCTGGTCGTTGTTATGGGTGTAAAGATACTGTCTCAAATATAGTGGATAATACCTTAGCATTTCTTAGGAACGGTCAAGATATTGAACTTTCAAGAGAGCACTGTTTTGAGGATTTACAACAGCTGGGAAAGTATGTATTGGCAGAATTGGTTTGTGTTCTTCGGGAAGTCCGGCCTTTCTTCAGCACTGGAGATGCAATGTGGTGCTTGTTGATTTGTGACATGAATGTTTCCCATGCTTGTGCAATGGATGGTGATCCCTCGAGCAGCTTTGCTGCTGATGGTGCTTCAAATGGGGCCTCATCTGTTTCCACCCAACCTCAATCAAAACCAGAACCCAAATGTTCTGAGCTAAATTTTCCAAATCCTTGTTCTGAATCCAAGGCAAGCACTAACGAGACAGCAGTTCCCAAAATAACAAAACCTAAGAACTCTGCTGTTCTCAATGGACCAGTCTCAGATAAAGAGGGATCAGATTCTACAGTTGATCCTATCGATAAATCCTTCAACATTGCGGGATCTTCTCAATGTACTACATTGGAAGAAAAGTTTGTAATTACTAAGAAGGTCCATTCTGGTGGTAATAAGAGAGATTACATAGTTCGGCAGAAGTCACTCCATCAGGAGAAGAGTTATCGGACATATGGGTCTAAAGCTTCAAGAGCAGGGAAACTAAGTGGTTTGGGTGGTTTAATTTTGGACAAGAAATTAAAATCTGTTTCAGACTCTACTTCTGTTAACATGAAGAATGCTTCATTGAGATTAAGCAAGGCAATGGGAGTTGATGTGCCTCAAGATAACAGGAACCTGAATCTTCCTAGCAGCCCCCCCTCGCAAGCAGCATTTAATTCAGAATCTTCTAGTACAGGCTCTTCTATCCCTAAGACTGATATCTCATCCACATTAGCCCCAGTAAGTGCCCTGCCAGCTCTACCTGCAGTCAATACCCCACCTGCATCATCCGCTGCCGATACTGAACTTTCTCTTTCACTGCCTGCAAAAAGCAACTCAACTTCAATTCCTGCTAGCTGTAGTGCTGAGGCACCTAAATCTAGTTATGCTGGGATATCATATGACAAGTCTCTGACGCAGTGGGTCCCCCATGACAGGAAGGATGAGATGATTAGAAAGCTTATTCCCAGGGCACAGGAACTACAAAATCAGCTCCAAGAATGGACAGAATGGGCAAATCAAAAGGTTATGCAGGCTGCTCGAAGGCTGGGTAAGGACAAGGCTGAACTTAAGTCACTAAGGCATGAGAAGGAAGAGGTTGAAAGGCTCAAGAAAGAGAAGCAAGTTCTGGAGGAAAGCACCATGAAGAAACTTACTGAGATGGAAAATGCTTTGTGCAAGGCCAGCGGGAAGGTGGAGAGAGCTAATTCTGCTGTCCGGAGGCTTGAGGTGGAGAATGCTGTGTTGAGGCAAGAAATGGAGACTGCCAAGTTACGTGCAGCTGAGTCTGCTGCAAGCTGTCAGGAAGTATCAAAGAGGGAGAAGAAAACACTAATGAAGTTTCAGTCATGGGAGAAGCAAAAAACTCTGCTTCAGGAAGAGTTTGCGACTGAAAGACGCAAGTTTTTACAGCTACTACAGGATCTTGAGCGGGCCAAACAAATACAGGAACAGCATGAGGTATGCTTCCGAGAATTTGGCACTAATTTCCTTCTCCATCTTTTTCAGAGGTTACACACTGGATATGTTGTAACAATGGTCTGCCAGTCATTTGATTTTTAATGTAGCACAGGCGTGTTAGGTCAATCATTGAGTGGTGCAGCCAGTGACAGGTTTCTCATTCCCAACCTGTTGACCATTTCAAAACATTGTAACTTACCATGCGGTGCATAGTTTAGATGGTTGATATAGGTTGTGACACTGCTCTGAAAAAGAATTATGGATGGAATCGTGAATAATGCTCAATCAGGTTGATACCTGATCTGAGACTCTTTACTACATTTCCACTTGTGCTGTGTTGCATGCAGTTGTGTTCATTGACAGATGTACACGACATACACCATTGGGCTAAAGCGTTGCAGATATACATTAACATAGATCTCATATATATAACCCAAGCATATATATATATATATATATATATATAAATATGCTTGGGTTATGGTGATCAAGATTTTGTCAACAGATTTTTTTCAACTGTATTTCCTTGTCTTGCACCGTTGGCTGCTTAAAAACTGAACAACAAAATGTCTGGTTGGATTGTCCTCTAGATGTTCTTACTTCAAATTGGTTCGCAAAACTGAGTTTATTTTGTCGTTTCATTATCCTTTTCTTGTCTGTGTTCCAAGGAGCATTTTTGTTTGTCTTTGCCTGACCACCTCACCCCTGAAACAAAATTTTTTTATCCATGTCCTCTTAAACATCTGCATTCGATTCTTTTTTTTAAAAAAAAAATCCTCTAGTGTGCATTGCCAATTGGTTTTCACAGATCACCTTCTATTCGTGATAGATGCTTCCAGTAATGACACTTTAGCCATTTCTCATTGAAAATGAAAAATATATCAGGCTAGATGGCGACAGGAAGAGAAGGAAAAGGAAGAAGTACTCATGCAGGCCAGTGCGACAAGAAAAGAAAGAGAAAACATCGAGGCTTCAGCTAAATCCAAGGAGGACATGATCAAATTGAAAGCGGAAACCAATCTGCAGAAATACAAGGATGATATTCAGAAACTTGAAAAAGAGATCTCGCAATTGAGACTGAAGACTGACTCTTCAAAAATTGCAGCGCTTCGAAGGGGAATTGATGGAAGCTATGCTAGCAGACTTGCAGATATAAAAAGTAGCCCTGCTCAGAAGGAGTCGAGGACCCCTTGTATCTCAGAAGTGGCCACAGATTTCCATGACTACTTTGAGATGGGAGGTGTGAAACGAGAAAGGGAATGTGTGATGTGCCTCTCGGAAGAGATGTCCGTAGTTTTTCTACCATGTGCTCATCAGGTGGTTTGCACAACATGCAATGAGCTCCATGAGAAACAAGGGATGAAGGACTGCCCTTCATGTAGGGGTCCCATCCAGCTGCGCGTTCCTGTACGCTATGCTCGATCCTAATTTGTTATGGAGTTGAGTGTTTTGAGTAACAAATCCGGGACTCATTGGAGTTTGAATAATGCATCAGAGTTAAACCTTTGGAAAGAGTTGTAAAGACAATCAAATTGGCTTACAGTTGCAATGTTTATGCTTCACAAAGTGCTTTCCCCTTATTTTGTGTCTTCTTTCCCTTAAATTTCATAGAACATAAAATCAAAGCTTGAAATGAAATTCTAGACTAAATTGCTTGGTCATCTCCGTGGATAGATGCCCTGCAACAGTTGAGAAAAATGCTGTAGGTGAAAATTTTTCAGCTTCCAAGGGATGTTTTAAGTTGAAACAAGAGAAGTTGATGGGTATAATAAACTCTCGTCTCTCCTCGTAAAGGGCAAAAACTGGCGTATAGATATCCTTTGTGATGGGTCTGCTGTCTGCTCATAGTGTTTTTGTCAGCTTTTCTGTCAGTTGGCAATTGCAAATATGGGAAGGAAGGAACTGTCCATTTGCCAATGTTGAAATGCTCAACTTGGATGAGGAGTACAGTTGCTATTTCAGCTTGAGAAATGGGAATTGAGTTTTTGAGCTACAGAATCCTTTCTGCAGAAATGGGACTCATTGATTAAGAAGTGGACTGAGCTGACAGCAACGAAAAAGAGATAAGATGACTTGAGAGAGGGCATGATTGCATTTCCTGTGTGGTCCCAGACCGAGCCAAGTGGCTCGAGCTATTTGTATATCCATTTTGTGAGAAAAGGCCTCCTGTCCTGCCTGTGATTCTTGTATTCATTCATCGAGTGGATGTAGAGTCTGTAGATCATTCATTTGTTCTGGCCTGAAGAAATCTCTATTCTCTGATTAAATATCCTTTTTAACCTCCTACTGTGTGGGACCCACGTCTGCCTTGCCCTTTTCCCAATAAATTACAAAAACATTAGATTTTTTAATAGTTTTGATAAGATATCAAAATCATTGAAAATCTTTAGTTAAATCAGTAGAAATGCGTTCT
>Ga0325401_1000683_pt1 | contig 25771 bp, 18 predicted proteins | sample PopdelMetagenome_FD_205666 | JGI IMG/M metagenome (GOLD analysis project Ga0325401, IMG submission 205666) | Populus deltoides microbial communities from Bellville, Georgia, United States - Xylem-PdKOR-R2 | ecosystem: Host-associated > Plants > Phyllosphere > Stem > Wood/Secondary xylem | place...
AACAACACCTAATAAATTTATCAGTAATTTTTTCTTAGGTTATTTCATTGAAAGAATTTAATTTTAATTTTAAAAAAATAATTATTAAATCAACTTGAATCAAATATCTTAAACAAGAATAGATACAAAAATCAAGTTTTAAAATCATGAAAAGATAAGGTAATGGATAAGATTAACGGTAATACTTCCAACAAACAAATCCAAGAAGACCATAGAGTCGTACAACGTTGCAAGAAACATCATCCTCCAGAATCTTAATCAGATGAGCAAAATAGTACAAGAAAAACAAAAGTCCACACTCAGCATGTAAAGTAATCCATAAAAATCACACACTAACAGAGTAATTATAGCTTAAAATCCTTTATAGCTAATCAAAATCAATTTATTAATGTTTATAGTTTCAAAATAAATCAAATAATCATTTGGTCAGCATAAACCATCATGGATTTGGTAAGTTCGTCTTTGTCGATTTTTTTCATCTTTTTTCTATTTTCATTTCTCAGAAACAGGATAAAATAGATAATAAAACAAAAAAGAATGCACCATTAACTAAATAAAAATTTCTCTTATAACTAAATTTCTTTTTAATTGGATTTTTTTTTAATAAAAAAAACAATCAAATTCAAATCCGAGATGTAAATGTGAGAAACTGGGGTGTTACCTACTGTAACACATCAAGACTGGTTAAGATACCGAGGACAGTAGACAAAACAAATACTAATACTGTGATGGGAGCGACAAGTTTCATGCTTATGTTGTATGGTCAAATAAGAACACTAGAAGTTTGGCAACACGTGGGATCCTGCACACACTCATTTTGTCCTGAATTTTCCCATATCTTCCTTCTTCTCAAGACCCTTGACTCTCAGAAAAACAAAGCAGTTATTTATTTAGTACAAGAAAAAGGTGGTGGTTGTGGTTTTCTCAGCTGCCGGTGATCACTGCCGGGACAAGACAACGGTGGACGAGATGGGGGATCCTAAATCCGATGACTGGTTGCCAGAAGGTTGGAGGGTAGAAGTTAAAGTGAGAAATAGCGGTAAAAAAGATAAGGTAATTGGTAACTGTTTAATTTTATCTAGTCTTTTGTTAACTCAAGATTTGGTCTTTCCGTGTTGGCTTTTTCTGTTTTAAATATGTAGCTCTGGGTAAAGTTAAGATCTTTGCTTTGTTGTTGATGAAGAAATGACCCTTTTGGTTTTGCTGTCCTTTGTTTTTGGATCTTTAGGGTTTTTGGATTTTGTTGGTGAGCTTTGTGTAGAAGTAATAGAAGTGAATTTATGTTTTTTTTTCTTTTTAATTTTTGTTGAGGTAAGTTAATTTTTAGCTGATGCGGTAATTGGTAATGTCCAGTACTGTGTAGGAATGGAAAGTTTGGAGTTGAAGTTTGGATATTATGAGATGCATGCCCATTTGCTGTGCGTCTAGAAATTGGTTTGTAAATTTGTAAATGAAAGATTCAAACTTGAGCTGTGTTAAGTGAGATGAAGAACAGATTCAGCAAAGTGAAGTTCTTTTGTGTTGTTGGATTGTGATACCATAAAGCATTACAGTAAATTTATTTTCATGCTGTGACATGAAAATGAATTTTGAACTTTCCAAAAAGTAAATAGTTGTTGATTCAATTAGATAGGGCCTTGGACCAATAGCCATTTTCTATGGCTTCGTTTCTCTTTTGCTCCCTTGAGTGGAAGCTGGAAAATAGAAAGAATATATAATTCATGGCTGCATCAGGGTTTCTTTCTTTCTTCTTTCTTTTTTAATGATTTTGGAAAGCCATTTACAATGAATACGATAAGTTTGCACATTTTAATTGTTCGGTTATACAGAAGATGTTTATTTGATTGTATCATATTATTCAAAAGTATGGAGTATGTGAAGCCACCAAAATGATTCCTGGATCCAGTTGCTAAAGACTTGCTATTGCTTTGCTTAGCTCCCCAATGTTCGCTACTCCTTGTTGAAATGAAAGGGTATTCTCTAGAGTAATGCTAAAAGTCTTTGGGTTACAACATCTTAAATTGTGATGGCTTTTTTAACCAGTGCCACTTGGCATAGTTTTCTTATGCGAGCTTCACTCGCCTCTTATTTAATGGAGGCATGACCATGTCTTTCAAGATACGATTCTGCTTGTCTTTGATTATCAGTTGAAAGTTACTTAAAGTAAGAGTGCAGCAATAAAAAGATGTTAAATGAAGCTACAACTTTAAATCATCTTTCAGCTGAAATTCTTATCTTAAATCATTGTATTTATTGCAGTTTTATTTTCCTCCCACGGGTGGATTCAGATTCAACTCCAAGATTGAGGTATCTCGCTACCTCAACAGAAGCCATCCTAAATCTGAAGAAAAGGAAGGAAGCAATGACCAGTGGTCCTCAAACAAGGTCTGAGGAAGCATGCTGCTCTTTTGGGCCTTTTTTTTTTGTTCTATTTTTCTTGGTTATATTATCAATTTATTGGAAAAAGCTTCTAATGATCAAGCAATCTAGGTTGTAATCGAGAAGACTGTACCAGAAGGGTTACCTCTGGGATGGACCAAGGAAATCAAAGTAACAAAGAAAGGTGGCAGAATCAGAAGAGACCCGGTATGGAACCTGTACTTCCTCTTATGGCAAAACTTCTTCATGAGCTCCTTAGTCCCAAATATGAACATCATCCCATATCCCCAATTCTCTCAAATCTTGTTTCCGGAAATACTTGTTTGTCACGTTAACTTCAATTTGCATGCTACTCATGCTCTAAAGTTAATGAGTTGCTAATATAGCTCAGCCTCTAGGGATTCATATATTATTTAACTTGACCTTATTTTCTGCAGTTTTACACTGACCCTGTAAGTGGATGTGTTTTCCGCTCCATGAAGGAAGCACATCGCTACATTGAAAGTGGTGTGGTAGGAAGGCTGGCATTCAAGAGAAACCGCAAAGGCAACTATGTTGTAGAGTTGAAAGATGATAAAACCTGTGTGGGTGCATCAATAACTAGCTTCTATTCTCACATCTTTATATATTTGGTTAATCATATATTTTCTTTAATTTCACCCTCCAACCGTTTCCTTATATAGTTTTATGTAGTAATTAATTTTTTTTTGGTTAGTTTGGTCAATCTCTCTTTTGTTCAGTTCAGTCCTAGGATGGCCTGTCCATCTGAGATTTGTCAAAATGTCCAATCTGCGACCAACCAGGATAATGAAAATACACACAACCATAATCAGACACTTTTATTGGTAAAAAAAGTGTTATTTATATACTCGACACTTATTTAACCACCGTTACTCGTCTCCAAAATTGGAATACTCTTTTGGTATGTGGGTTAGGCAATCTCATCTAGCTCTGCTATCTTTCTTTCAATGTGTAAATAGTTGATTGGAATTAAAAATGCCTTACCCTTCCCCATTTTCCTTTATAAGACGGAGTCAAGAAATCTAGTAGCACCAACCTTTTGCCTCCGACATCAGAGTAATCTTTTGGAGTCTAACTGCTTGTTCAAGTAGCTCTATCCCCTTCATATGCATGTGTATGTCTAAATAGCAGCATAAAAACAGAAAACAACCTTCTTTTTAATTTATCCAGCTTTTCGTGCGTCTAAAAAGCTATTGTGCTTCTGTAGTGTCAAAGTGTATTAGCTTTCAGGTAACCCCAATCTTCCACTCTTTACATGCTCAATTATCTGCTTAGCAAGAGGAAGATTTCAGTGTGGTCTCAGATTTTGAAGGTTGAGGCGTTTAGTTACCACTTAAGCACCATTTCTTGCCTAAGAAATTTGAGTATTCTTTTGAAAAGTGATGGTCTGCAAGTAGTTTTGTGCTTCTGCTTTCTAATCATGTTTGAACAGATCCACTTTGTATGTTCTTACTTCTGAAACTGACACTAAGGTACAAGCTACTTTGTTGTGCATGACATCTTGCACTGATTAGCGCTTTTAGCAACATTGATGGTTGTCTAACTCTATTTTCTGGTGTTCCTTAATTGGAGTGCCAATTGAAACTATTGATTAGATTAAATTTGGTAATCTTCAATTTGTTAACTTTTTTTAGTACATTTTCTTTTTCTCTTGTAGTCACCAGCTGTAGCCAAGAAACAAGATTTGGAAGTCAATGAAACACCAAGTCCAGTTACAGGTGACCAGAGCTTGAAGGGATGTGAAATTGCAAAACATGAACAGATACTCAATTCGGCCTCTACAGGAGAGTGCATAATTGTCTCTGAACATACTTCTGATCAGTACGAGTCAGTAGCCAAGAAACAAAAGTTGGAAGTCAACAGAACACAAAGTTCAATTATAAGTGACCATAGCTTGAAGTCATGTGAAATAGCTAAAGATGAACAGACACTTAACTTGGCCTCTGCAGGAGAATACACAGCTGTCTCTGAGCATGCTTCTGATCAGTGTGTCTCTGTAGCCAAGAAACAAAAATTGGAAGTCAGTGGAATGCCAAGTCCAATTATAAGTGACCGGGCCTGGAAGTCATGTGTAATTGCTAAAGATGAACAGATACATGATTCAGCCTCTAGAGGAGAATGCAAAACTGTCTCTGAGCATACTTCTAATCAGTGTGTGTCTGCAACTAAGAAACAACGATTGGCAGTTGACAGAACTCCAAGTTCAATTATAAGTGACCTGAGCTTGAAGTCGTGTGAAATTTCTAAGGACAAACAGATACTTGCTTCATCCTCTACAGGAGAATGCACAGCTGTCTCCAAACATACTCCTATCCAGTGTATGTTCATAAATTTCCTATCCTTGCCAAGAAAAATTTGTGTGTAGTTGCTTTCTTACTATTTTTTTTATCCTTCTTGCTTTTTTTCTCATCGCCTCTTTCTATAAAGAGGTGAGTGTAAGAAGATGGAAGGGATGAGATTGGGAAAATAGTTCTACTTTTGAGTATTTGATAGTTATTTATAAGAGTTGGATGTGTAACTTGACAACTTGCTGGAGGATGTACACTTTCTACAGGATTCCTGAGTGGGGTTTTGTTGGGTGAATTTCTGGGGGTTATTACTCTGAATCTGCATACTAAGACCTTGTGATCAGTATGAGTTTTCTTAATGATGCAGGTGGAGTAGGAACTGAATCAAGCAGCTCAGATTTTCCTGAGGATAAGGGTTCCAACCAAACAGAAGGGAAGTGTGATTTTGTTAGGGCTTCATTTGTTGAAGATCCTTCACGTGGTGTTCCAGAGGATAAACTATTATTGGAAGTTGGGGAGACAAGAAAGGAAATTAAAAGGGCTGGATTAAGAAAATCCAAGAATAAAAATGATATCAACCTTCCTCGTCGGGCCTCAAAGCGTCTTGCTGGCATTCCACTAGCTCCAACACCAGAACTGAAGGCAATAACTCGAGTTCGTCGAGCTGCAGTTGAACCAGGTAATGAGATAATTGCCAGTACAAGTGAGCAGGCTTCCTGTGGTGAGCTTGACACTAAGCTGAATACAAAGAATGCATTTGACACCTCCAAAAGCACAGAAATGCCAGTGGAGTCAAATGAAAGCAAGCATGGTATTGTGGATATGGAGCATGCTGGAAAGGCAGGATCAGGAAAGGAGGGGGACGAGAAGCATGAATGTGCTGTTGTTTCATCTCCTGGTAAACTCACTTCTGCAGAACATGGGGGAAAGATTGAAACTGCCAATAATAGTGGTGAGAAGCCAGTACTGCCTTTCAACCTGCCACTTGAGGAGTTATGGCAAGATCCATGCATTGCCTTTGCAATAAAAACTCTCACTGACGCACCTGTTGATTCTGATAGCATTAAAGTGTCACCAGGTTCAAGCAATAATGAATTTTTGGGCATGGCTGCTTTGGATGAGCATGCTGGGAGGGAAGACATTGGGAATAATGGAAATCTGTTTATTCCAGAACATGCTAGAGGGGTTGAAACTAGCAACAAGGCTGACGAGAAGCCTGTATCTCCTCTCAACTTGCCTTTTGCGGATGTGTGGTCAGACCCCTGCATCGAATTTGCAATAAAAACTCTCACAGGTGCCATTCCACTGGACTTTGATGTGGTTCAGGATTGCCTTCCGCAGCAAGCTGGCTCTTTGCAACAGCAACAGAGTAGTGGCTTCACCTTGCCAAAAGTAGGTGAGTTTTGCCAAGCTGAATTTTTATGCCAGCAATTTGGCACTTCAGAGAAGCCTTCATTTAATCAAGCAACTTTGGCAGGGCCTGCATTGGCGCACGCTAAACATGTTAATTTAGGATACTCAGCTGGACCTAGTCGAAGGCAGCATAGCGAAGAAAGAAGCAATAAACATCGAAGATAAGCAGTCCCCTTGTTTTGATTCAATTGTACAGATCGGAAAACTTTTCTGGATGTGATTATAATTTTCAGAACAAGATCATCCAAAGTTCTCTTGTTAGGTGTACCAATTCACTCTTGTACTAATGTAGTTGTAATCAAATTTTAACTCAATAACTGCTGTAACTGTTAGAAATTTTCAAGTTTAGTTACCCTCTGTGGGATTGTTGTTGCTTGTAATCCATCTTAGTTCTTAGCCACCAAATGGTGTTTCACATGCAGAAGTGGCAGGCCGCATTACCGAGCAAACTCTAAGTCTGTTCTAACAATGCTTTGGGTATGATTAACCTAACTCTAAGCCTGTCCTAATTTCGAAGTAGTTTGCCTGCATTTTTGAATTAAGCATGAGAGCTCGTTAGCAATCTGAGCCAATGTTCAAAAACCAAAAGAGGAGGTCCAGACATGTTTCCAATAATCCATGTTGCAGTTGCTGCCTTTCCTGGAAACAAAGATAAAGGGTACGTTGACTACAGTCTACGGAAGTCCAGGTTGAAATAACAGCCATGAATATACTGAATTTAAGTCCTCGTGTGCCGAAGAAGCATCGGAGAACTCCACATTCAGTAAATTTAAACTTCTCATTTAGTAAATAACATGTAAGATAATGGGGAGACTATATTTTCGCCCCCTATAGATTCATCAAGGTTCTAATTTGATAAAAATAAGCCATGCTTAACATGTTGTATAGGTTGATCAACACTTGATAAAATAAGCTTGTATAATCATTTATTCTAAAAAACATGAGTGGTGTACATAAAATTAAAATTTCATAATTATTCTTGGATGGAGGTGAGAATTTATTTTTAGTTATTTTTTAGGTTGTGTTTAATTAATATCTTGGAACATAAACGACAAAAACTTGTTTAGTTAGATAAATAATAATAAAAATATAAAATAAATCTTTCTGGAATATTTTTGGATTGAATTTCAAAATAATAAGTACATAGAAACATGATATTTACTTCATTGTCTCTGTTTTTTTTTTTTATTTATTATTATTTATCTCAAAACAATAATCGATTATGAAGGGGTTGGAAAAGTAAATTTTATTACTGTGTATACTTAAGTTGATCGAAAATACTACTGACGTACTAAATTGTGTTTAATATATATATATATATAACCTTAAATAAATAAAAAGAAAAGAACCGCCAAAACCCATCCAACTTGCCGCCAATTCGTTGCTTTTATAAACCCGATTTCTTTTTGTTGTCCACAACTTGTTTGGTGAAATTTCTCACAGCGAGAAAGAACCCAAACTAAAAGCAAAAACAATAAAATGCAAATCCAAGTGAAGTGTAGCTGTGGAGCAGAGAATTGTCGAGAATGGGTAGTGGTTGAATTACAAGGCACAGTTGAACTTAACCCTTCTTTTTTTCAAACCCACCTCCAAAACCTCCAAATTGGCCAACTTTGCAGACTTTCCTCTTCTTCTCAGGTTCACATTAAAAAACATTTCAGAAAAGTTTGTGTCTTTTCACTTTCTTTTGATTCTGCAAGTGATTTTTTTATCTGGGTTTGTTTTTTTTAGTGCAAGAATCTAACAGTTTTAAGTAAGTGATTTTATGATTCGAGTTTTTGTTGTTTTGGTGCAGGAAAGCTATACTTTCACTGTTGGGTATCATGAGTTGACAGGGTCTAAAGTGACCTTGAAGAAGCCATTGTTGGTATTGAAGAAAGTTAAACGCTTTATGGATGTGGATCAGAGTGATGACAACAACAAGGGTGACTTACCGTCGTCTAAGGTTGAGTTAGATGTTATTGGGATTATCAGGCATAAGATTTTGTTTAAGACAAGACCCAAGGCATTAATATCCAGTAAGTTAATATAAGAACATGTTGCTGTTTTATGGTTTGTTCATGTTAATGCTCGAAAAAGGAAGTGGGGATTGCTTGAATGGAAAAATGTGTGGAAGGGTGCTTGTTATTACATTTTCATGGCCTTTTGGATTCTTTGTCTTGTTGAAATCTGTCGAATTTGCTGCAATTGAAGCTTTAGATCATGAGCTAATTATAGGTGGGTTTGTGAGATTCCAATGGAAAGGGGAAGTAGCAGTGCTTTTTACCATGGATAATCATTTTATTTGAGCATTTGATGTTTTACTTATGGTGCATGCTTGTGGATTTTGTTGGAGTCTGTATGAGGAATGACTCAGAATCTGGTTGAGAGGTATTGTGCTTTGAGCTATTTCATTCTGGGTGTATCTAACTTTGAGGTGCCTGTTGACTAGCCTATTCTGGTTCATTTCTTAAACTTCAGGACATCACAAGTTTCCCTTGATCTTGTTTTTCAAGTTCTTTTCGTTTCGAACGAATTAATGATCATGTTTTTCTAGACATTTCTACTTGGTTTTAGCTTACTTTTAAATGCGCTCATTTCTTTTTTGTCCTTCCAATTTGCCAAAGAACCAGTTGTATTAGGCTATTGGCATATTCTTTCTTATTGTCAATACAGTAACTTCCTGGGGTTATCATCCCATGATCCCAACTTTTGTCATTCATTGATTTCAAAATTCGATCTAATTGCTGCCTTTTCCTCTCTTCCCTTTTTTTTGTCCTACAGAAGTGTGAACTTAAAAAACATTGATATTTTGTTTTTTTATAATAGACTGAATTGTAATCAATATAATCTGTTCTAGATTCAAAATAGACAAGGAAAGGAAGTCTAAGAGTAAGTTGAAATTGCTGCTGGGTTCTTTTTTTGGCTCTTTTACAGCTCTTGAGAATTCGTTACCAGCCTAGATGAGCTGACGAGCAGTAGCTAGGATTTTGGCTAATTTGTTTGATGTGGCTGATTTGGGGTAGTTGTGACTCTGAAAATGAGTGGCTGTATTTATCTTTATGGTTGTTTTGAAGAAAATTATTATTCCTGAATTATATTACGTACCCCCCTCTGCCTGAATGAGTCTGTCTGCTGATTTTTTGGTAATTGTTGTCCTGCTGATTTTGTTGATACCTCTTCTGTTCTTTTGCCTTTCCTTTTGGAACTTATTGTTTGGTTGTTCTATCTTCAAGATATTTGTTCATCTTCATATAACTATTCCGCTGCACAAACTTGACATTTCTTCTTCCTCCTTTTGTCTTTCGTTCCCCTTAGAACTGCAACCGTTGGTGAAGGAAAGAGTCAGACCTGCAGGTCATGCTGTTCCAAACTAATCGGCAAGCAAGCATACATGTCCATTTGCAGACTCGCCAAGTTGAAGCAAGACGCTATTTTGGTTAACTTTGTAATTGTTCATGAAAGAAAACCAGCTTAGGATGTAGATTTTTATCTTTCATTGCTTATTCATCTCAAGTCTTTTCTATCAGGATGGAACTCTGAATGTCTGATATATGAATGTAACCTTGTATCTGAATTCCAATACATAATTTTTCAGCATTATAAGAACAAAGACATTCTTGAGGTTAGCGTTTTCTGAATATAAGATCCCTCCGGCGTACTCAGCCCTCCTGCCTGGATTAATCAGGACAGGGAAAATGGGAATATCATGCATGCAAAAACCATGGCTAGTGCCTTGCGGGACAGCCTTCCCTTCTTCAACCCACGACCAATATTAGCTTTTGTTTTTCGAATTCCATATTTCGTTGCCGCTGATTTTCTTGAACTCAATTCGTAGCATTTATTTTGCTCAAACAAAATAGCGAAACAAAATCTGTCAAGGTTACCTTGGCTGAGTGTCGAGCAGAACCGTGGAACTTATTAATATGCTACTCATGAGTGCCATCTCTTTTTGACAGCTCACTGTGTAATGCTAGACTTTCCTCATTGATTAATGGCTGATTTCATTATAAATATAAAATAAAAATAGGAAAATAAAACAAAGAAAGAATCTCGCATCTCTTGTAAGCTTCATCTTACTCCCATCACGAAAAAACAAGAGAAACTCCTTAGGATTGAATAGAACTAGGCAACTAGACACACATTCTATAAATTTGCATCTCTTAAAAACATCTTGTGGGTCTCAACTGATGAAACAAAAATCAGAATTCTTTGATAAATAGAGCAAATGATATCTTAAACTCCTCTAATATCATTGAATGAGAAATTAATGCACCTCAGCAATTTTAAAATTTGGTAGTAAAAACATTTCAAGTGGCAAATGTAGTAAACATATCACGCCAGCAACCTTGGTCACTCCAGCAGATATGGAGTGTTCTCCCTCCTCTGACTTGCTCCATTGCAGGACAAGAGTAGAAGTATAGTATACTGAGCATAAATGAGAAGGCTGTGCTGCGGCAGGGGAGGGGAGGTTGAAAAATGGATTGACTTCTTCATGTAGACTCAAAGTTAATCCCTGTTTATTTACAGCTGCTACAAAACACAGGGCAAACAACTGCATCAGACACAGTCTCTAAGCACCAGGGCCTGTTACACCTGCACGAGCTCTTAACATCTCAGTTCTCTTGCTTCGTTCCATTACCTCCAAGAGCCACTCTACACTTTCTTTGATCCCCATACTGCAATCAAATATCAATCTGTGATGTGGTGTTTGGATGCTGAGATTGGTTGTCAGATTTCAACATACTATTTTCTGAGCCTCTATTGTTCAGGCAGAAATGAACCTAAAGTTCTAGCATGTACTTACCCATCATATGCTGAAACAGCTTCAAACATGTAAACCCTTTCATCCAACTTCTTAAGGTCTAGATATCGATCAAGCTCATCTGCCGATACAGAATCAGGAAGATCCTGCCATAAAATTTATGTCTAAGAAACAAAAACTTACATTTTGCTTAATTACATGCAAGATCAACAAGTAATATGACAATAGAGGCACAGTAGGTCATACCTGCTTGTTTGCTAATATCAAAAGAGGGGCTCCCTGCAATTCATCATGCCTAAGAACTTTTTCTGTTAAAACAAGTTCAAGGTTTTAGTGCATCATTCTATTACCAATAGTAAGCTCTTCATTACGATTAAAACTGTGGCCATATAATACATCAGCACATTTTCCCTAATTTAACCATAGAATGTCACTTACCCAACTCAGATTTTGCATCTTCAAAACGGGATGGGCAAGCAGCATCAATTACATATATCAAAGCATGTGCCTCTTCATAATATTTTTCCCAAATTGAGCGAAGACCAGGCTGGCAAGAGAAATGTGTAGAGATACTTCAAACATTGAGCATGTTGCATATACAGTGTAACACATCATATAAAACCAAAAACCAAAGAATATAATCACTCTTCTAATTGAAATCTCACGTTATGTATAGCCTGTTTCTCACATAAAAGTTGTAGTAACACCTAGACAGAGCTTGTGCATAATTTTCTTTTAATTAACAACAATAAGCATGACGTAATATATAACCTGGAGTATTTGTATGAAACATAAGACCAAGAATTTAAAATCTGATTCAAAGCCTGTTGTTCAGCAGAGTGCCTCCATTGCAATGGAATTGGCACAACCACAACGATGTAAAAAACACTTAGGCCTTGCCAAGCAACAGAAAACCCAACCTGTGTAGATTTTAGACAGTTTCAGAAAGTTGATAATTTTTTATCAACTTTACATACCTGACCTCCTAGATCCCAAAACAACAGTTTTGAATTTTCCACTTCAATACGACCAATATTAAGTCCAACAGTTGGAACAATTCGATCAGGAGGGAGGCCTTCCAAGTTTGAGTATACTGACTTCAGTTTCTCCAGCAATGTCTACCAATTCAAAAACAAAACTTGACAATAAGTGAACTCTCTGGCAGCTATAGATAAATGAAGAGAGCAATTCTGTAAAGCTTATGATGGATTCAAGTATCAAGGCAAAAGAAAAGCATTACTGTCTTCCCAGCCTTGTCGATCCCAATAATGAGCACATGAAGCTCTGTCTTACTAAACATATACTTCCAAAGGCCATAAAACAACGAGAACATCTCTGTGTTGTCTAATCTTATCAATCAGTTGCTCCTTCCAACATTCAAGTCTTAGAAGGAACAAACTTCACAATTCTAAATAGATTCCTCTCCTGATCGTTGATTAACAATCCTGAAATACAATGAGAAACAATCCACGTTACAGAGAATTCCAACTCAGTCTACTTTATCCACATACCGTATCCCTCTGTATATTCACTAATAATTTGATTTAGGTTTCTAACACCACTAAAAGTTATTGAACGCATAATCAAACATCACTGTTAACAAACACGAAATTCGGCAGGCAATTAACCTTTCCACTAACCACTCTCCATATGCTCATATTGGCAACTAACACTCCCCTAATCTCTGCACATGCCATCATTGCAATTGTCACAAAAAGTGGCAATCTAATCAAATCAAATCACATTCCCGTTTTCTTTTTATTACATAACTAAAAATCTTAACTTCCATCTTCAAAAACCAGAAAGATAGATTAAAATCACGATCTGGATTTGAAAACACTAATAAGAAACTGAATCACATGTAAATCTCAAGTTCCCACCTCAAAAACCATCAAAGTAAAAGTGACCCATAATCAAAATTGAACACAAGCTTGAAAATTGGGAGAAACCCAGTTGCTTTTTAGCATTGAAAATCATAAAAACTTGACCCAAAAAAAGCAAAACATTTTCTTTTAAATAAAATATGTTATGGAAAAAATCAAAGGCACATGCATGTGAGAGTAAGGAGTCTTACAGTTTGGTGACAATTGAAAGAGAATAATAATAAAGAGTAGTAGTTGCTGATGCTCTGCTCTTCTCCTGCTCAAATCTACATGCGATTTCAGAGCTTCTTTCACTCTTTTTTATTTTATTTTTTGTTAGGTAATTTATTTATTTATTTATATATTCAATAATCTTAGGTTATGTTTGGATGGTTTTAAAGAAGGGATCGTCAAAATCGATAAAAATAGAAGTTCTTCTGTTTAATAAGCTGTAGCTTAACTGACATTAATGAATTTTTTTTAAGTGATCTAGAATTTGAATATATTTTTGAGATATTTTTTTTTTAAAAGGTTAATGTTACTTTGTAAATTTTATCATATTAAACTCTTTACTTTGAGTTGAATTTAATAAATTCCTTCATTTATAATTAAATCTCAAATCCATCACTTATTATTTTTGTATCCACTAATCTAATCTCAATCTAAATCAGGTTTTATAATAAATCAAATAGCAGTTTACGCTTAATAAATTTATTTAATTTTATTTTAAAAAAAATTGAAATGTTTTAGGTTGAGCTAGTAAAACCGTGTTTAATTACTTTTGTTTTTCTCGATGCTTCCCTTTCTTTCTACTTGTCCAAATTCCAAACACGCCGTTAAAGGTATGAAAGGGTAGTTTTGGAAACAGCAGGAGAGTTAAGAGATGATAAAAAACAAAGTAAAAGCCAAAACGAGCAATCAAAAAAATTGCTAGCAAAACAAAAGTCAGAAGAACATTTCACAAACAGGTACCGATCTATCTTCTCTTTCTCTCATTTTTCTCTTTATAATCACTTTTATTACTTTCTATAGTATTTATTTCCTTATTTTATTGATTGATTACCATTAAATTTACAAAAATCATGCTCAATCTGTCATTTTTTCTAAACCCAGAAAGAAATTTTGAATTTTTTGTTTATTTTTTTAATTCCAATGATCTGTTTTAATATTTAAGGTATGTTTAATGTGATTTTATCAAGAATTTGACAAATTTCTTTGTCTTTGTTGAATCAGGTCAATCTGCAGCTGTTTCGTAGCCGCCAAAAAGATGAAGTGATTTTTTCAGTTTCCTTTTGTTTGCATTCTTGCATGCTAGTATTCTTAATTATCTTTAATAAACAAAAAATGGGTGTTCTTTTCTTTAGTTATCTATGGATGTTTGTATTATGATTGTAATGCTAGGAATCAGCACGTTCTTATTTAAAGAAAAATGGGTTTTGGGTTTTCTCCTTAATGATTATAGAATATAGTTTATGGAAGTTGTTTATGTAGAGTATTATTATTGATGGGTTCTTTGTAAATTCCTGTATTTTGATTGCTCGAGTGAGAAATTGGGTTTTCCTGTTTGTTTTTTTCTTAATGATTTATACCGTCTTTGCAGTGTAGTTTACATCTATGTTTTTATTTAGTCGTGAGTTGTAAGATTTGTATTCATGTTGTTCATATGTATTGGGGTGATAACAGGGGAGTAAAATGGAACGAGGATAATCTTGGTGAAATTGAAGCAAATAAGCCTGTGAGGCAGAAAATCACCGAACCCAAGACCCCGTATCACCCCATGATTGATGTCGATGATGGTATGTTGATCTCTCTCTTTTTTGCAATACTGGTATTTGCTTAGCATTTGAATGTCCATCAATAGTACAGTAGTGTTTTGCAGGTGTTAACTCTCAAGAGTACCTATATGATGGAGTCAAGCCTTTATGATTTGAGTTTTGTCTAGTATTTCCCAAATTTTGGTTTGAGTTTTCTTTTTGATTACTGGATACTGCATAAAGGTTTTTTTCACTAAATTTGCTGCTTTAAAAGATTGGATAGAATTCCTTGTATGCTCTTTAATTTTTGTCGGTAAAATATGCCATCTTCCTAGACACTAACTGTAGTTTCCATGCTGTTTTTTTTTTCCTATTGTAGATTCTCTTTCTCCAAGGGGGGGCAGCTTTAATGAGGTTATTGTGGATGCAATGCGTGCAGAAGATCTGCGCTCTGCATTGGATATTATGGCATCCTCAAGTAGAAACCCAACTAAACGATCTAGTGGCTGGACATCATCTGAGGATGAGGCTGATCCTATGGAACAAGATGAAGAAGGTCCATCATTGCATCTTTGCTCTTAAGTTTAAGTTGAAGTTTTTTTACTTGAAACTTAAACCCATAGATTGCATAGACAACCATACAATCTTTGAATCAACTTTGTATTATTGCTTTCACTATTGTACTGGCATGCCATTATCCAGTTTTGATCACATGAAAGTGGGACTCTGAGAGAATTCGGAGAAGTCTGTTTCTTCTGCATTTTTTGCATGAAGTGACTGCTCTGAATGCTTGACCCTGCTCCCTTGTGGTTGCAACTTGTGAGAATTTAGCATTGCACCAATCATTTTTATCATGTATATTAATTTCATGGGAAGGGATCTGTGAAGAAACAGAAGGTATTGGATGCTTTTTGATCTTCTATTCTCCCTCACAATCTTTTGTTTAACAGACATAAATTTTTAGACTCCATCAATCATCTCATCAGCAACTGAAGGATGTACATGTAGCTCACACACAAGTTCTCTTTAGTTAGGGTTTCACCTTCACCATTGTATATAGCTATGATTTTCTTTGAAGCTTAAATGTCCTTGATTCTTGTGCTTGCGGGTAGGTTTGTTTGCACTTTTCCCTTGTGCAAAATTGTTGCCATCTTTTTGGCTCTCTTAGTATGTATATTTCTGTAAGTGCCTCTCTTGCTCAAGATTACCAATCTCTCAAAATCATTGCCATCTTTTCTTTCTTTCCCTCTAATGTAGTTTTTATAGTTCTGCTTTCATCAGTTCATTTCCCAGCATGATTTTGATGGACTTTCTTTGTTCCTCCACTGTCAGATTCTGAAACGGATAGATGTTCAAGTTTTAGGGAGCTTAGACGAGCACATTATGATGAGTTTCGGAAAGTGAAGGAACTAAGGCGGAAGGGTTCTTTCCTAGAGGACGAAGATGATGAAGAGAATGGTGTTGAGAAGGAGGGCACTTCATCATTAACTGCTGGTGTGAGAGATATAGAGATTGAAGAAGGTACTGCAACTTCACATAAAAATTCTCCACCTCCAGCTAATGGGGTTTAGAGGCTATCAAACCAATCTGACACTTGAGAAGCTGACTGTTTTGGCACTTTCGTGGTATTTTGTTACAAAACAAGATGTATCTTACCTTCTCTCAAAAACAAAGATGTAACCTTTCCTGATTTGTATGTTTTCATGTGTGATTTTACTTGAAATTTGTAAATAGATTTTGAGCCTTGCATTGTCAATCGTCATGAGACAACTTTTTTGTTGCAGCTGCACCCTTGTTCTCCTCCAATGGAAATAAACCTGTGTTATCTTTTATGGATAATTGAATCTTTTGTTGCTGTTGGCTATGGTTTTACTTGGTGTATATTATCTTGCAAAGTGCATGGGATGAGCTCAACTGACCATTTTTCTTCTGTTTATGAGAAGGTCAGAGTTGCCCTAATCCTTTTGATGGCAAGCTTTGCACGACATTGCCTTTTTAGAAGTTATTATGAGATGGCAAGTAAAAGATTGCGAGAAACAAAGTTTTGTGGCTGAAAATTCAGCAAGTGAAAACTGAGTTTTAGTACTTAAAGTACTCGTGTTTCGGTGACCGAACACTTTTCTCTCGCTACTTAGAGTAACCTATGGTAACGTGAGGTCCCATGTTAGGGTTCGCTTTTGATAGAAGGTTGGACTGTATGGTAACGTTAGGTCCCAATTGTCATTGCAATTGGAAGCTGCTTATGGGTCGTGCATTTTGCTTACTCTGTTCACTTCCTCAGTCAATCCAGTCCACACACTCTTCCTGATAGATATCCCTTGATGTAATTATACAACTTAAAAACAAGAATCAAAAGACAAAACATACAGCGGAAAACAATGGAGACCGAAACCCCTTCAATGTCCTCTCTAGCCTCACGAATATGCAATCACATGGCCTCCATCTTTGCCAAACCCACTGGCCCCCACCCACCACCCTTAGACCTCATGGTCACCACTCTCACTTCCACCGTAGCCCAAAACGGTCGTGTCTTCCTCTATGGGGTTGGTAGGGAGGGCCTGATGCTCAAGGCTCTCTGCATGAGGCTGGCTCACCTTGGCATCTCTACCCACTTTGTCTTTGACATGACAACCCCACCAATCACTTCAAATGACCTCCTCATAGCCTCTGCTGGACCTGGAGGATTCTCTACTGTTGATGCTTTATGCTCGCTCGCAAGATCGTATGGTGCTACAGTGTTGTTGTTGACGGCTCAGCCTGAGACAGGATCCTGTGTGAAGCATGCTAGTGTGGTTTGTTATGTGCCAGCACAGACCATGGCTGATGATAAGGGTGATGGCGATGGCGGGGAGGAGAAATCTAGGCCTTTAATGCCTATGGGAAGTGTTTTTGAGGGGGCCTTGTTTGTGTTCTTTGAGATGGTTGTTTACAAGTTAGGTGAGGCTTTAGGACAGAGCCCTGAGGTCATTCGATCTCGCCATACCAACCTTGAATGAAAAAAATGGTATGTTCTTGTTTTTTTTGGATGGTAAATTGTGTGTTTGGGATCGAATGTTTTGTAATTTAAGAAATTACAGCATAATGAATGTTGTAGAAGTTTGCTTCCCTGTTTACTATCATCTAGTCCTTTTCATATGCCTTTTATTTCTCTTTGTTTCGAAACTGCTAGTTTGTTTTTGTGGCGTAAGCAGAAGAGCTAAGAACCCCTTAGTTTATACTGCAAAACAAATACAAGTGGAAAAAGGGGATCTTGTTAGCTTGGATTGCACTTGCTATGGAAGGAAGACATTGAGCCAGTCAAGAGCTCGACTTCCTTGTAATCGCAGCAGGGACACACAGTGCAATACAAGGGTTTCCATGGTTAGACCAGGTCCCAGCCCAATTAGAACACCCCACTTCAAGCCCTTCCCTGTAGTGGCCTAGCCTTCCATGACAGATCTCTCCCTCATCTCATCAAGTACAAGGAATACACACAGGCAATTGCTACATTCCTATGCTCACATAGTGTGTGCCTAGCAACACCAAGTTTCTCTTCTTTCAACCCAAGTTTCGATTCTACCTCGTCAAGAATTGCTCGCCCTCCTGCATGTACAGCCCAAAATAACGAGTTCCAATCACTTGAACCACCACCAATTGGGGTAAAAACTTCCTGTAGAGCCGCATCAACGTTAATGGTTATCAGTTTATGCGCATCCTCTGATAAATGGATCGATAGCTCCATTTCGCCAACATGGTCCTCGATTGCCTGCTCCGAGTCAAGAATCGTAACCTGTGCCGCAGAAACGAGTTGCAATATAGGCTTTTCTATCAACGTTTCAGGATCTGAGCCTATGATTGCTGCTCCATCACCAAAAAGTGCTTGTCCGACGAGGCAACCCACCTTAACTTCATTAGGAGAATGAAAGGCATTACTATTTAGTATCTTCATTATTGCTTTCGAGGATTGATATTGTTTTATTTATTCTTACAGGGTTTCTTTCCAGCAATTTTGTAGGCACTCCAAAATCTCCATCTGTTGAGGTTATTTATGGCTGCCTTTGTTTGTTTTTATGGGGCGGTCTCTCTTTTTGGAGGTTCTTCGTGAATGCCAATGCGCAAGCTTTAAATTATTTGCTCATAAACAGTTTCTTAGTCGAGGCACTTTCTCAAAGCTTATATATATGTGCTGCCAAATGCAGCAAAATCACGTCAGTCTTACCTTTCTCTGTGAAGAGTAGTTGATCCGCCTCCCATGCCGGATTAAGGATTAGATCCTATCATCTCTTCAAAGTCATCGTCGTGTTTACGGAGCTGTACATGGAAACTTTCCATTAGAATGGGTGCGCGTGCCTCTCAGTCACTTCTTCAAGGTTAGAGATGTACATGAAAACCTCACTCTGAATTGTTGCTTCACTTCCAAACAATATTTGTTATTTGTTCTTTTCATAGTATTTTGAAAAAAATTAATTTTTATTTTATTTTAAATTAATATTTTCATATCATTTTAATATATTCATATCAAAATTAAATTTTAAAAAATAAAAAAATTAACACGACATTAGCCCGACATCATCCACCCCTCTACAGTCTTACATGTTTTCATTTAAAAAAAAAAAACGGATTAATAAGGAATGTTGCTTAGACCGAAGATAATTTTAAATTATTCATGTTTTAATAATAAAAATAATCGCCCTTACTTTAATTCAGAAAACATGTTACTCATAAAATAAAACAAAATAAAAATAAATCAGGAACATTTCTTTCTTTCTCTGTATTTCAATCCTTGACGTGGCAGACCGACCCCTGCTGCTCGCTGTTCCTGTCATGGTCGCCGATGATCACGAGGTCAGCAGTCAATTCAAGTGGATTGCCAGATGGATATCACCACATGGCAGTCTGCGATTAGTGCAGGCATCGAGCCCCACGTGCACGGGGGGTTTCCATCACGTGGTCTTGTAACAGCCAGGGAAAAAAATCAAAAGAGCATGGACTTTGCAGGCTTGCGTCTCTGCTGGCTCAACACACGATGAAGGTCGTCTTGATTAAGCTGTGGGCTGATTGAATATATGATTAAACTTTGAAGCCAAAATTGTTAAAGATCATGGGTTGGAAAAATTAGCTAAAATCAATCCAAAACAACGTTATTTTAACTTTTTATTAAAAAAAATTAAAAAAATCAAATCAAATTTTAATCAAATCTGACCATGTTAATTTCCACATGATCTAACATTCAAGATTCAGCTCAACAAGTTGATCCTAATACCAGAACAAGTTAAATATTTATTATTAAATTAAGCTTACTTCTTTTATTTCCCTTCTCTTTTTCCTACTAAATCCAAAAAAAAAAAAAATAGACATCACAAATCATTTTACTTCAAATATAAATGAATATGTTTGGTATTGTGATAGCTATTATGGTTATGATTTGAAAAAAAAAATTGTTTTATAAAAAGTACTTTTAGTTGAGGTTGGTTTGAAAAAATATATGTTTCGTTAAAACTGTAGTTGAAATTGAAATTGAACAAAAAGTAGTTTAATGTATTTAGTTAAAAGAATATTTTTCAAATTGAAGTTATAAAATAATTAATATATATTGATGGTTTTTAATTTAAATATTGTAGATTTAACTACTGTTATTACATCAAGAAATAAATAATATTGACATCAAATATTTTTTATTGTTCCATTAAACTATATGTAATTTCATAACATACGAAATATATTCAATAAGGACTATATTTTCCATGGTTTCTTAAACGCGCAACAACATCAAGTAAAATATCATCAAGAATAAAATTGAGATTGCGATCAAATTATGCAAATGTTACGTTATCAATCGATCTCCTTCTAATTTTTTTTGAATAAAAAACAATTAAAAATAAAAATAAAAATTGAATTTTTTTTAACTTGGTCGGATCAGCAAGAACAAAATTGGGATTGTGATCAAATTCTGCAAATACTGCGTCATTAAACGATCTCCTTCTAATTTTTCGAATAAAACACAATTCAAAAAAATAAAAATAATTTTTTTTAACTAGATCGGACCCGGTTCAATGCATTTAACTTTGGACCGGATTCGGGTCGGCCGGAATAGTGAGAGTGAAACTCTCCACTATACAAAAACACAGCACGAAGAAGCATGAAAAAATTGCTTTAGCAGAACCCACGGTTAAACCTTATATTTAGTGGGTCTCATGAGCCAAACCACAACTGCTACTTATAACCAAACACTATATTATTGAGTTTGAAAAAAAAAAAAGGAGTTGTTGCAGAGCCAAACGCCCTTGTAGAATCAACATCCAAAGGGAGGTCCAATTAATTATTATTATTATTTTGTCTATATAGAGTGGAATGGCTCTTCTCTAATTTTTAATTCTCGTTCCACTTTCTTAATGTTTGAATCTGAAATGTTGTAATGAAAATGTCAAATCTTGATTGTTGTCGTAGTGTTCTTTAAAGATATATTAGGGTAATCTTGCTCATTGCCATGATATTCTTCAAATTTCAAGATTTGTTTGCCAATTTGGACTTAGTTTAGGAGATAATCTTTTCTTTGATATTTCTTTATTTTAACTTATTTTTAATTCCTTTCCATTTTTTACCCCCAATTTATAAAATTCAACTTTCTAGCCATCAAGATCCATACATACGTATTCCTAATTTCAAGTATTCTTCATTTGAAATACCTCCTATATACACACACACATACACACATAATAATTATATATATATATATATATATATATATATATTTTACATAAGATTATCGAGATAATTCGAGTCTCAACAAATATGATTTTCTCATCAATAATAATAATAATAATAATAATGTAATTGAGAAATACTAGTCGTAGCATATCTAAAATCATGCATGGTGGACTACCCATGAAGGGAAAATCAATGGAGCATACAAATAAATTCTTGGAAACCAGGAAATTATAAAGTCAACATCTCAGAGTTTGACCACTAGAAGGAGGAGGAGGGCACAAATGTAAATTGGAAGAGGAAACAAGGGTCATAGCATAAACACAAAGCAAAAAAATCAAACCCACCGGGAGCATAACCTAAAACTCCAATGTTAGATTTTTATGCGAAAGGATTCTTTCTTGTCCCCCGAAAATATCTTTCTTTTTCGGTTCCAACCTTTGATCTTTTGGCCCTCGAGATATTTTCACTTACAGGCCCCCTCTGTTCCACCCACCTCCTCGACTACCCTAAAACCAATCGTACTCTCTCTCCCTGTCTCTCTCTCTTAAACAAATATTAATAATTCAACTAACCCTAGTTTTCTTGATTGGGATAATTACATATTGAATTTTGATTCTTTTACTCGAGTGCATCAAATAAAAAAATTTATTTAATTATTTATTAATTAAATACCATATTTTTGTTTTGAAAGGAGATTTTTTTATATGAAAAACCTTCAATTTAGATGGAAGTAAAACCAATATAATTATGCAAGTAAACATATTTATATATTTTTTAATTAAATAGAACATAAAATTCACATGCTAAATTAAGAAAATGTGAAAAAGTTAATACTAAAAAAATAATTATGAAGGTAAACCTCAAATACAATTAAAGAAACAAAATCTATAGCACTGGGGGTTGCACTCTAGCGGTGTGGGGGGGCTTGTCCCCTTCCTCTGTGCCCGAGTTCGACTTTTGTGTGCACGTCTGTCACCCTCGCGGTATCTTATTTGTTTATTGGACTTGTAGAATGTTCAGTGGGCTGTAGAAACTAGTCGTGGTGCTTACAAGCTGGCCCAGACACCCCACACTAATCCAAAAAATAAAAAGAAACAAAATCTATAACATGATATGTGCTTCATTAAAATTGAAATTAATTGGGGTTTGGATCTCATAGAATTCCATGAGTTAAGACTTGAAGGATTACTCTGTTTATTCTAATACATACAGGGAAAAGGAATTAAAATAAAATAAAATACACGTGTTCATTTAGGAAAGCGAGTACAAACTTTGAGTACTCTCGTGTTAACAAGCGTAGCCACAAGGAGAGTTCTTATTGAATAAAAAAAACCACCCTAAACAACGAGCTCTATATATCTAGGCAAGAAACCATTGGCGAAACCCCAAAAATCACTTGAAAATTGCAACAACAGCAAGAAAAAGCCCCACCCATAAATCCTTTTCCCTGCCGCTGATCCCAACAAGCTGAATTTTCCGGTGGCATGGACCCTAACATGTCCAACAACAGCAACAAAAGCAACAAAACTGAACATAACTGGACAAACGAGGAACACCTGCACTTCTTGCAATCAATGGAGGCATCGTTTGTCCGTACAATGCTTGAAAACAATGGCCCTATCCTTCGTCTGGACCGGTACTTGCCGGACAGTTCAGAGTCGACTCTTGATTTGAAATCTCAGAGAAAGAAGAAACATGGCACCCCAGGTAAAAATAACAACACCCCCTTGTTTGTTAACTGCACCCGAGGTGCATTTCGGCAATTGCCCTTTGTGGATTTTAAGGATCTTGATCAATGTTAATCATGATTTGTTTTTCTTGTTTAGCTTAACTACTGGTGTAATCTTGACTTTCTTGTTAAGGATGTTTTCTATCTGTGTTCTTTGTTGGACTTGATGATCATTGATCAAGCATGCTTGGCTCCATATCATGTTAATTTTGTATGATTTCATGTTGTGTTACAAAATGAGAGTTTCTTAATTAATTAGGTAAATACTTGGATTAATTTATGTCTTAATGATGGAATGTAAACAATGGGGATGGTCATGAAAGTGGTAAAAGAAGGACTTGAACTTGAGTGATTTCAAAAGAAAATACTTCATCCGATTAAGCCGATAAAGATTGATTTGGTTCATTACTAAAAAATGTGAAAAGGTAAATAACAACAACGGATTTTCCGTTGCTAAATCTGTTGTTGATATATATTGAAAAGATTCTATACAAATATCTCGCTGCTAATCCGTTGTTAAATCAAGAAATGAACTGTCCCGATGCTAAAATCTTATGCTAATAGCCATTTTTTAGCGGTGGTTTGTAAGAAACTCTGAAATCAAAAGAAAATGTTGTTTGGTAGGAGAGAAAGGAGGGAGATTTTTTGAGAGATATTAATTGAAATGGTATAATTAGGGCGTAGAAAAGTAATTCGTTAGCTGAAGATGGAAAATGTGGTTTCACAAATGGTCCAAAACAAGGAAAATGTATCGAATATGCCTTGGAAGATTTTTGTTGGGATGGTAGATTCATCGAAAACTACTTGTTATGTTCTTTTTATGCACTTTTGGTGAGTTGATTTTATTGTACATGTATATATTGGGTTTAGATGTTGTTGGTGCATCAAGAACAAGAATGGAGGGTAGAGTTGATAAGAGATCAACAAGGAGATTTTCTTCCCACCATAAGCATTATGATCCTTCACAAGATCAGGTTGGTGACACCCAATTCCTAGCATGAGAAGAGGGCTATGGTATTTTGCTTGCACAGTGTTTGACTATTTGATCATGTGATCGGATGGATAGAAATCATTCACCCTGGCCCCACTTAAGTTTAATGTTCTTATGACCATCATGTTGATGAGTTATTTCTGTGTCCCTACAGGTGGTCCCACAGGCTGATATCAGAACGAATGACAAAGATGAAAGAGACCTTCCTAATGTAGCAGTTGCACCGCCACCCGTGGCTCCAGCCAGCTGATGAAAAAAGATTCTTCCTGTAGTAGTGGCCTCTTTTCCTTTCCCTGTCATGGTTTTTTTTCTCCTTTCACCAGTAGCGGCTTGTTGTAATGCTGGTGTAGCATTAATGCATGATTTGTGAAACATTATCATGTTATTAATTAGTGTATAAGCTAGCTACTAAAACGTACAAGATCATTAATTAGGGCCATTTCATGATTAATTAGAACGAAGGTCGCTTCATATATATATATATATATATGATATTATGGGCGCGTCAATATCCCTGGCAACCTCTAGGATTTTGACAAATCTCTTTTGTTTTAGATTCTTGATTGAGTAGTCGTTTAGAACGCAAAGTAGATATTTTATGGCCGGACAGAGATTGTTTTTAGGCAGTTAATTAATTATATATATGTGCAATTTTCTCTCCTGAGTTTTATTAATAGACATACTTTTACAGTAAAGGATGGGGAGTGGAGATAAAAGGGGATGGAGACAGGCGACAAGGAGAGTGATATCAATCCTCGATATCTTATTCCAACCTTATCTTTATGATAGAGTTGGTTGCTTAATCTTTTCATAAAATAATTCACGTCTAGCTAGCTGAGAACATTGCACCTTAATTGTTAGCTAGCTAGCTACTATATACCATCAGATTGCACGACAAGATCATATGTCTTGGGGTCGCATGATGCAGTGAATTGATCTGATCAGCTCCTTGAAAGCCCTGTATAGAGAGAGAGAGAGAGAGAGAGCCATGGTCTTCCTTTGTATATGAACTCTTCATCCACCATTTCAATATGAGAAACCAGATTGGATATCTGCCTCCGTGCGCACGTACGTATATACCTAGCTAGGTTTAATTCCATCACATACATATATAGAGAGATCCCTTGCATAATTTGTTGCGTTTTTGGAGGTTAATTGTGTGGATCCATTGCCAAATTATCCAGGCAAATAGAGAGATGATGAGTGCTTGACTTGCATGGTCTTATCTCTTGAGTTTCGAGCCAGGCATGGCTTGATATATTCCATGGTTCCACCAAATTAAGGAACGATAAATATTCAATTATAAAGGTGGACGAGAGCGCGCATATATATATATATATATTGCATGCTCTTCACTTCAAGATGACTCGCATCGAAAATCACCCATGATCGGCAAGCTTGGCACCAAAGGGTAACCTTCTTGTTTAGCGATGTACGTATAATTAATGAGCTATATATATACAAAATTCGCCCTAATTTTATATATATATATATATATAAAAAAACATTTCTTCAAGTCGAAGGGAAGTGTTGATCAAGCGAAGAACACTGAAATAGACAAGCACGTGCCATAACAAAGAAACTTCAAGAGGATATATATATATATATATAGACACACACACACAAATATTTGTCGTGTAATCTCTCAACAGAATATATATTCTCCATTATTAAAGGAGGAGAATCATGAAAATAAAGAAAATACAATTTCCTAATCGAAAGTAGCTACCACCAAAATTAGGGAGACCATCGGCACATGGATTGGCCTCTCCATAATGATCACAAGTTTTAACCATCCAATAGCTTTTTGAATTTGATGTATAGTTACATCATATAAATTACAGTAAAGTTTTCCGATAGATTAATTCAATAATTTGCTCGTGAAACAAAATTTAAAAAAAAA
>Ga0325401_1000684_pt1 | contig 25764 bp, 20 predicted proteins | sample PopdelMetagenome_FD_205666 | JGI IMG/M metagenome (GOLD analysis project Ga0325401, IMG submission 205666) | Populus deltoides microbial communities from Bellville, Georgia, United States - Xylem-PdKOR-R2 | ecosystem: Host-associated > Plants > Phyllosphere > Stem > Wood/Secondary xylem | place...
ATTAACCAATAATTAATCTCTTATTGCAGAGTTTACATGGCACCTGAGTATTCAATGGGAAAAGCAATAACTGTTAAAGCTGATGTTTACAGTTTCGGAGTTGTCCTTCTCGAAATAGTTAGCGGGAAAGTTAGTGCAGATTACATAACAAACCAAGAAGCTGAGTTTCTTCTGGATAAAGTAAGTGGATCTAACAGGATAAACCTTCTTAGGTTTTTTTTTTTTCCATAGTTATAATCAAACCAAACATTTTCTGTCAACATCAAATGACTTGTGAATTCTACAGCAAGCTCACAAAAGAAATTTACAATAAAAAAGATATTATTATTTGATGATTTAAAATATATATTACATTAAACTCAAGCAGGATTTATATAATCATATAACAAGACACATAAAAAATAAAATAAATTATAAAAAATTATGTTTGATTAGATAATTGAAATTATTTCTAAATTGCCAAGAGTTGTTCAATTCTTTCATCTCTTCCTTTTCTTGATTAGAAAATAATCAATAATATTTACTTTCTTGATTATTTTCTTAGCACACACCTCAAACTCTTTATAATATCTTTTTTTCTAGAGTTCGACATACACTTCTATTATCATTATATGCTTATCTTCAACAATTATATTTTTATAAACATGGCTATTCTTAGTTTTTTTTATTATTATTATTCTCTTATGATTAGTGTCATATTTCTATAGCCAAACATCTCTTTTTGAAATTTGATTTTTTAAATATGTATTTTATTTTGGCTTACTCTTCATCAAACTAATATCTTCTTTTTATCATGACTCATTAGCTATTTTCCATCTCCTTCGTTAAGAAGAACTAACTCTTTTTTTTATATAGGTGGTCTCTTTTGTATATCTCTTATGCAAAAACTTATCTGCACTAAATCTCTCTCTCTCTCTCTCTCTCTCTCTCTCTCTCTCTCTCTCTCTCTCTCTCTCTCTCTCTCTCTCTCTCTCTCTCTCTCTCTCTCTCTCTCTCTCTCTCTCTCTCTCTCTCGTATGTCCTTCTCTTGATGAAGAATCTCAATTCTCTTGTTGGGCTTTGTTAGGAAAAACTATCTCTCTTTTTTAATTCTTTGGATGTTATTTGATCATCCACGTGATCTTGTAATTTCTCTTTATCATGAGTTAATTTATCATTGAAAAGGGAAAGTAAATACAATATTTGGTATATAATGAAGAGATCAAAAACAAAGTGTTTTAAAATGATCGAATGGATGGCATAAAATCATCCATCGAAAAAGCAAAAGCTAATATTTAGAAAAGTATATGATCTGACCTACTCTGATACCGAATAAAAATTAATTTAGAATAGAAGAGGATATTATTTATTCGATAATTTGATATATGTGTTACATTTAACTCTCGTGGAGTTTATATAGTTATATAACAAGACACATAAGTAAATAGAATAAAATAAATTACAGAAAATATGCTTTATTATCTTCTTTAATTGGATGGTTGAAATAATTTCTTGATTTTTTGATTTTTTTATTGATTAGAAAATAATGAGTAATATTTACTTGATTATTTCCATAATACTGGTAGCTAAGCTAATCTTGTTTTTCAATTGCAGGCTGGTGTTTTGCACGATAAGGGAAGAATCCTTGACTTGGTTGACAAGAAATTAGCATCCAGTTACGACAGAAAGCAAGCTCTCATTGTTTTGTTGTTAGCAATGAAGTGTGTTAATCTGTCTCCTACTCTGAGGCCTAAAATATCTGAAGTCGTCAGTGTACTTGTAGGTGAGAAAAGAATTGATGAGATTTCCGAAGCTGATACTTCATCAGCAAATATTGTCCTTCCAGGGTGTTGGAAATAGATCCAATTTCTTAGCCAAATATTGGTAATGTTAAGTTTGGTGAAGAAAACCTTCTGCCTCTTTTTTATTTTGTAATTACTTGGGTCTAATTATGTGGTGGTGTCAAGAGAACATAGATGTGTGTGTGAGAGACTCCATGAGAAAATATGTGTGTTTGCTTTGTCTGCTATAATTTATTTTTGCTGTTATGGCTGCTGGTAATTTCGTGAATTGAATAAGAAATTGATCATTAGATTTTAAGAAAATGTATAGATTTTATTGATCAAAAGAAGCCAATATATATATATATATATATATATATATATATATATATATAAAGGAATTGGCTAAGAAAAAATGGAAAAGAGTTAAAAAGAACGCTACAAACTCATTAGATTTATCATTAGGTCTACTAATTTATTTCCTTATTCCCTTATAGAGAAATCACTTATCAGAATGACGCCAACTACCCCAATTTGAAAAGCTCATTTAGAGGTGTCCCTTGTGGACAGGTAGTTTGATGCCGAGGGATATTTAGAAAAAAAATATCTGTTTTTTTAGTTATTTTTATTTTTATTTAGTTTAAAAAGTTATTTTTTATGATTTTTTTTTCTTGATTTAGGCTTGAGATTAGTAGCTCCAGTACAGCACTAACACTAGTTATAGCAGAAACCAGTACAGAAAGTCAGTCAGTGCTATGTTATTTCAGTGTTACAGGTACTAAAACCTTTTCTCAAGATATCTTCCAAACTGTTAGGGTTCTTGCTCTAGATCTTCTTTCTCCGTTGTGAAAGGAGTTGGTTCCGTAGTTTTAGAATTCGGCTGATCTCAAGTACTCCATCTCCATCATCGCATATTTTTATATACAAAGTAAAGAAGAAAAAGGCATTACCAGAAGAATGGTGTAAAATAAGTAAATTTATCCCCTCTCCCACAAAGCCCAGAGCTCATTATTCTAAATCTAAGGCAGCCTAGCCAAGACAAGCTTTCGAGTAGGCAGGACAGATGCCGATTCTGCCTCTGCCAACTTCCTGTTTCTAGCAGGATTTTCTCCATCAACATCCAAGGTTTGTCTTACCAAGATCCGGCGAAGCCGGTGAAGAGCTTAGGTATAGAAAGGGACAAAACAAAGTTGGTTAGCTTGAATTTCAGGAGAATACTAGAAAAGAAAATATTAAGCAATAAGATTTTGAATTGAGAGTTTTTGTATATTAACCCTATTTAGTAGAATTTTATTTTGCTTATACTTGTTGTTAATGTTGTCTTGTTTCCATCTACATCATAATTATGCTCCCTAGCGATTATTTTGGACTTTGAGCATCTATTTTTCTATATTTATGTTTTTGTTTTTGCTATTCTTTTATGATTTATCTTAAAATTAGAGATTAATTTTATTTTTCAAATATGTTAATTTTGTATTTAGGAGATTCTTAGGTCAACGTGTTGAAATTACATTTATTATCAATTTCACAACTAATTTTAGTGGATTTGTCTAAATATCCCCTGCTGAATGATGAATTTAGAACTGGAGAATGCATTTAAAGATAAGATCGATCAAATTAAAGATACAAGGACAGATTAGAGAAACATTATAGGAATAAATTTAGCTATCAACCATATATTTTTTTAAAAAATATATCTTATCCCAATATAAATTGATTATCTTTGATACGTAAATTTAAATAAATCTTACAATGAAAATTTTCATCCTGTTTTTTGTATTAATTTCATTTTTTTTTCTCAATTTTATCTTCAAAATTTTTTACTAGTCACAATTGGGTTATATTTGGACCAGTTAAGTTGATTAAGTCACGTTAGAAATTCTTATTTCTGCTGGCAATTGATTTCACAATAATGGTTATTTCTGCTGGCAATTCCACTAAATGACTTTTGTATCATTTTATTTTCTAATTTATTTCTTACATTTGACAAAGTAATCTTTATTTTATTTTTTATTATTGCTATTGGTGTTAGATTGTATATACAATACATTCTTTTATATAATTTTTAAAGTTTGCACTTATTGTATATCAATTAGAAATAAATTATTTCCTAGAGTTATTTTATTTAGTTTGGAATCAATGTGGAGGGAATTTTTTTTTATTAAATTGAATAACTTCTAAAATGAGAAATCACATTTCTTTCATATTTCATATTGAAAAATAATATAAATCATATATTGAGATCTAATCTAACAGTTTAAGTTTTTAGATTAATATGATATCAGAGTATTATCGATCTAAATGTCACGAGTTCGAATCTCATTATCTTTGTTCTCTTAAGATCAAAATTAATAATAGCACAAGGTTATATGAGCATGTAAAAGTATCAAACCCAAAAGGTTTTTACTTGAAAGAGTGTGTTAGAGAATAATGTATATCGCACCCGACATCACGGCGCCCTTAAAAATTTATTAAGTCTTTAGAAAGAATGGATTTCTGGCATCCTATTCTTTGATGGGGAATGGTTTGTTTTAAGGAGTCGCCACCTAGTATTATGGTTACTAGGAACCCTGACTGGTCAGCAGAGATTCTATGGTACGAGACTGGTTACGCAAAAAAGAAGATATTATCACTCCTTAAATGTCTTACCTGAGGCAGGCTGCATTGCTGGTTTTGTCATAAATTACTAACATTTTGTTGGTTTATGCTATGATGATTTGCGTGTAATATTCCTGACTCTGGCGCCAGTGAATATTTGATAAATAGTACGTAGCTATAAAATAAATTTAAATCCGTATTTTTTTATTCATGACTCTGGCGTCAGTGAATAAACAAATCAAATAAATTTATTTTTTACGCATACACATTTTTTATGTAACTAAATAAAAGTAAAATACAATAAAATAAAATAAATTCACATCAATATCTTTATTCCTGACTCTGGCGTTAGTGAATAAACAAATCAAATAAATTTATTTTTTACGCATACACATTTTTTATGTAACTAAATAAAAGTAAAATACAATAAAATAAAATAAATTCACATCAATATCTTTATTCCTGACTCTGGCGTCAGTGAATAAACCAATAAATTTACTTTATTTTATTTTATTTTATTTTTGCATGCATATTTTTTATTTTTATGTAATTTAAATAAAATACAATGAAATAAATTTGAATCAATATTTTTATTCTGACTCTGGCGTCAATGAATAAAAAAAATAAATTCATATTTAAATTTTTATTTATACATACACACATCTTTGTTTTTTTATTTTTTTACTTTTTTATTTTTCTATTTTTCTATTTTTTTGGGCTGGGCCCAGCACAACCCATATGGGCTGGGCTAAGCCCAGCCAGCCTGGCCTGGCCACTAACTCAAGCCAGTGGCCTGGCTGAGCGAAGCAACACGCGTGCTCTAATGCACGCGTGTTGCTACACTGTGCAAGTGAATTAAAATTCACTTGCACAGTGTAAATGCCAACTGAAATAATGCGAGAAGAAGAATGTGCTCACCTGGTTTGCTGGAGTCGATGGAGACGATGGCGAAGCTCTGGTTGGTCGACACTGCCTCCTCTCCTCTGCTCCTTCTTCTGCTTTCCTTTGCTTTCTCTCTTGGTTCTGGAAATGCCGAAGGCAGTAGCAACAGTCTCGGTGACTTTCCTCTGCTTGGGTTTTTTTTTGTCTGTGTGTCTCCTGGGTTTCCCAGTCCAATGCGCTTTCCCCTGTTAGTTCTCCCTGTTTCGTTACCTGCCTCTCTGTTTGTGTCTCCATGCTTGCTGGGAGACAGACGAAGACGATGATATATGAAGGTTTGGTGGCTGACAAAAACTTCCCCCCACCTCTGTTTCATTTATTCTCTGTGATCTCTCTGTTTTTCCCCTATGTTTTTTTTCCTACCCTGTTGCTGGGTCTTTCTCTGATTTTTCATCCAAAAGAATCCCCGCCTTTCCTCTGATTTTCGGCCCCTTTTATAGAGACCCAGCTGCTTGCCTCTAACCAGTCCTGCCTTTACAGGATTGTTATCTTCCCCGACGAGATCATGGGCGAGAGACATGGTCCACGATCGAATTTGTTGCAGATTATCAGCTCCCCTGCTGAATCAGGAGCTCCCCTGTTGAAGCAGGATGGAGAAGACGCACGGCTGTTAGCAACAGTGCCGTTTCAGTTAAAAAATGAGAATTTTCAATTTGACCCCTGCCTCTGGAATTTAACAATTTGATCCCAACAATCTTTTAATTTTACCCTTGGATTAATTTCAATTAAGTCCCTGAATTTATTTAATTAATTAAATAAAAGTTTAATTAAGTCCTCAAACTCATTAATTCTTCAATTAAACTCTTAATTTCATTAATTAAAATAATCTAAATTTTAATTAAATCAATTCTCCAATTAAGCCATTGATTTAATTAATTAAACTAGTCAAGAGTTTAATTAAATCTTTAAACTTCCAATCATGTTGCTCTTAACCCAAATTTTAATTCATTCTTCAATTATTTTATTTTTACTTTTTTTTCATCATTTTTTAGAAAATAAAACTAATAAAAATAAAAAGATCAAAAATTGAGTTATGACAATGTAAATCATATTTTAGAACCTTATATAGTGAATAGTTTAAACCTTTAAGTTGAGATGGTTATTTAAAAGTTTATCTTCGTTGATTTTATAGATTCATTATGGTTTTTTATTTTATTGATCTTCATTATCAAAAATTATATATGAATTTTGTCGCACTCGACATCACGGGGACCTTAAAAATAAACTTGATTAGGAAAAAAAAACAGATTTCTGGCATCTTGTTCTTTTAGAAAAAAGGTCTTGTTTAAGGAGTCGCCACCTAGTATTATGGTCACTAGGAACCCTAACTGGTCAAGAGAGATTCTATGGTACGGGACTGGTTGAGGCTAGGAAAGGTATTAGCACCCCTAGCGCACCCTACCTAAGGTAAGCTGCATTGTTGTTTTAATCTTAAATTGATAAAAACATTTGTTGATTTGTGTGTAAAAACGTATGATATTATTGACTCTAATTTCAATGAATAAACCTACGAAATAAATTTAAATCAATGCATGTGTATTTTTTTTATTTTTTTAAAAATGATGGTTTAATCATAATATTCCTGACTCTAGCATCAATGAATATTTGATCTCGAATATTTCCAACTCTGGCGTCGATAAATATTCCACCACGAATAATTCCAATTAAAAATTCCACTACGAATAATTCCAACTCTAGCGTTGGTAAATATTCCAATACAAATAATTCCGATTAAAAATTCCACCACGAATAATTCCAACTCTGGCGTTGGTAAATATTCCACCACAAATAATTTCAATTAAAATTTTCTATTAAACAATTCCACCACAAATAATTCCAACTCTAGTATTGGTAAAAATTCGTAGCCTGAAAAATATATATTTTTATTCATGATCCTGATATCAATGAATATTCCACCACAAATAATTTCAATTAAAAATTTCAATTAAACAATTCCACCACAAATAATTCCAACTCTGGTATTGGTAAAAATTCGTAGCCTGAAAAATATATATTTTTATTCATGATCCTGATATCAGTGAATAATAAAAAAAACAAAAATATTTTTTAAAGAAACATGCGAAAATTTTATTTCTACACCAGTACATTGATTAAAAAAAAATTCTAAGACATCAAAATTTTTATTTATGCACTTTTTATTTTGTTTATTTTTTTATTTTTTTGGGGCCGGGCCTAGCTCAACCCAAAGGGACTGGGTGAGGCCCAGCCAGCCCAGCCACTGGCCCAAGCCAGTGGCCCGGCTGGTTTAATCGGATGCATGCGTGAAGCAATTTCACGCATGCATCAACTGTGCGAAGGTAATTAAATTACCTTCCCACAGTTCTTACAATTGCACAATTTCGAACAAAAATGAATAGAAGATGAGAACAGCTTACCTGCTTTTGGAGATCGCGAGGAGGCTTACAGCACAGTGATTTTTGCTCTCGTCTGTGTATGATTTTCCCTTCTGTTTTCCTTTTGTTTTGGTGATGATGAAGGTGACGGCTTGTTGCTTGGGTTCTTCCTTTTTCTGATCTGCAGGGGGCGATCGAGAAGACAGTGATGTTAACGTTGGTTTTCTGGGTTCATCGCTTGCATTGGTCTCTGTTTTTGCTATGTGTACTATTTTTTTTCTCTCTGTTTTTTGGGTTTCTTATTTCTGCTCCTCAGTGTTTTCCCATGTTCCCCCTCCTTTCAGTCCCCAGTTTTTCTTCCTTTTTCCTCTCCCGCGGTTCTGTGATTCCCTCTCCTTTTATAAGGCCAGAACTGGTGGTAAAGGCTGCCTCCTAAATGCCCTGTAACAGGTCGCCTTCAATGAGTAAGCGTTGTTGCCAACAGATGAAATGTCTCTGCCTTTAATGGCAGAGCCGTTCCAGAGGAAGAAGATGGTGAACAGTCGCTGCAAAACGACCCCGTTTTCTAGTTCTAAAGGCTTCTTACAATTTGGTTCTTGGAATTCTTATACTTTTGCAATCAAGCCCCTGGTTAAAACGTAATTGGATCCTTGCATTGCCGCGCCATTTTCAAGCTGGTTCTTGGATTTTAATGTTTGCAATTTGGACCCCAATTAAACCCCAAACTTTGATATTTCTTCAATTAAGTCCCTGATTACATTAATTAAATTAATTTCAAGCTTAATTAAGTCTCAAAACTTATCAATTCTTCAATTAAAACCTTGATTGGATTAATTAAATTGATTTCAAGCTCAATTAAGTTTCAAAACTTATCAATTGTCCAAGTAAACCCTTGATTGGATTAATTAAATTAATTTCAAGTTCAATTAAGTCTTAAAACTTATCAATTCTCCAATTAAAACCTTGATTGGATTAATTAAATTCATTTCAAGCTCAATTAAGTCTCAAAACTTATCAATTCTCCAATTAAAACCTTGACTTGGTTAATTAAACAAGTCAAAAATTTAATTAAATCTTTAAACTTTCAATCATGTTGCCCTTAACCCAAATTTTAATTCATTCTTCAATTATTTTATTTTTACTTGTTTTTCATAATTTTTTCAATAAATAAAATAATTAAAATAAAAGGTTAAAAATTGGGTTATGACAAATTTATTTCATTATGCATGTATGAAAGCTTAGTCAGTTATATGTATATATGTATGCAGGTATGTATGAAAGCTTAGTCACTAAATTAATTTTTAAATATTTTTTAAATTACGATGTTATACAAACATAGCATATCGAAAATATGTATATTAAAAAAAATTCATGTTGAATTAATAAAATATTATTAGAATCTTGTTTTAATTACAAATTATATTTTCTCAATGTGAATTAAAATTGATAAAATTCATAATACTTTAAAATAAAATAAAAATGAATATAAATTAAAGCGAATAAACCTTTCTAAATCGTTGGACTAATCTAAATATGATTTTAGCATTTAAAAAAAATTATTTATGCACCACTTAGTAACTAATCAAATTAAAATAATTAATTCATGATTATAAAAAAATTAAAATACAATATATAGTGAAATTAATCTTAAACTTACACGTTATCAATTATTAAAAAATTATGAAAATTATTCAAATCTTCTGATTGAAGCAGCACACCACCTGATAATTATCTCTATTCTTTGCCAGATCTGATTTTTCTAACCCGATGCTGCTATCCCCAAAAGTCCTTGAAACACACTTGCTCTATCCTTATCATCTGCAATGTCTTCTTCTTCCCCACCACCATAGGTGTCCACGTCATCGGCCAAATCAATCCATGGTGTATGAAACAAAAGATGCTGAATTACATGAACAAAGACTTGACCATAAATCTTAAAGATGCATTATTACTTACTTCTCAATGTTCCCTTTCTGATTGGACCCAAGACATGTAGGGTAAGCTGTCATACGTACTGGTGCTGTAGCTTTTTTAAATGCAACACATAAACAAAAGATGCTGAAGAAAGACTTGACCATAAATCTTAAAGATTTCCAAGGTTCAATCATAGAAGGCATTACCTTTATTACTTCCCACGGTTCACACGCCGTGGGTCCAATCATTGATGCTGACCACGAGCGAAGATAAACCAAAGACTTGACCATAGATTTTAAAAATGCATTTTTTACTTTTCCATGGGTTCAGTCATTTACATTATTATTTTTCTGACAACGTACGTCACAAAATCAATTCATTTCATGATTTATCAAATCATTTTACACAGAGCCGTTTGCTGGGCAGTGGAAAGACAGAAAAGACCTTTATTACTTCTCAAGGTTCACATATTGGACCCAGGAAATGTAGAGCTAGCTATCAACTTTATTACTTAACTATAGTAAACTGCTTTTATATTTGCTATAAATCATATTTTTATTTATTATTTTATTTAAGGTTTGAGAAAATTCATTTTAGTGAGGAGATTCTTATCTCATTAAATTTAAAACTACTCATTTTAAAGCCTAAAAAATAGATTTGTTTAAGGTTTAATAAAAATTCCTTCATCAATAAAGAAATTCTTATTTTATTATATTAATATTTAACTATCCTAACGGGAAAGAAAATAAATAAAGGTTTTTATTTGAAAATTTAATCAAATCCTAATAGATAATTGCAAACTTATTGTGATATCGATTAAATGATTTTTTTTTTTTGTATTTCTCAAAGTGTGATGAAGGTGCAATTTTTATTTTTCATATAAAAACATGCATGTAAATTTTAGAATCTAGCCATATGTACGAAAACAAAAAAATATTTTTGTATTTTTGAAATGAGAGATTTTTTTTTGAAATTAGAGATAATATATCCATGTTTATTTTATAAACCTCACCGTGATTCAAGTATGTATTATAATTATCAAGACAAGCTCTCTTTTCTAGATTTTTTTTTTCTTTTCGCAGCATATGACTCTTTCTATTCCATCTTTGATTTAGAAATGTTAGGGATTGATGGTAGAAATCTTAGTAAAATTATGTGAAAACTCTACTATTTAAATGGGCTCTACTGGAATTAAGATTGGTTTGCGTCAAAATAGGATTTATGAACCATAATTTACTTAATTTAGTCCTTTTAAATTAAACCTATTTAAGATGTGAACTTATTTTGGATATGTTTTTTATTTTTTTTGGTTTATATGCTTGAGTTTGGACAAATCGGATATATATATATACAGGGTCAGTTACATAAATTAAATAAGATAAAAGGTTTTGTATGCCGATACCTATTCATTATTGTTTGTAGTTTTCATAAACTAAGATTGGAGCACAATATTCCTTAAACAAATATCTACGGTACTTCTAATTGCTATATTTAAAGTAAATCTTAGAAAAGCAAGCTGTGTCCTGTGATTTTCTCTCTTATTTGGTGCGAAGCAAACCAAGTGCAGTAGGGAGTGGTGATTTTATTGCATGGTTGTGATTAATATTGTTAAAATTGTGAGTTAACTTGTAAAATTATATGTATCTAACATGTAAAATAGGATTAAAAACTCAAAAACCAGTAAAATCGATCAAACTTGATCAAACTTGGTAAAATCGGTAAATTTGGATGGATTTTACGAGTTTAAAAGAAGTATAAAATTGTGTAATATGATAATCTATATCTTAACATTTTCATTGTTTAAAATTTATATCTTGCAAAACTTGTGCAATCTGATAATCAAAGGTTTTATTTTGACTATAATTATTATAATTTTTTTAATGATATAAGTTATCTATGAATTTTATTTTTGTAAAATGAAAATACCTATTCATTCTTATAGTTCCTTATGTAAACTATTAACATATCAATTGACATATTTTTCTGTTTTAGCTGGTAAATATATAGAATAAAAGTTATAAATTGACATGTTTGACTCTTGGAGTAATTAATGTTAAATGACCCATCAAAATTTAAAGGGAGTCGTTTCTTGTAAATGATGAAGTAAGTGAATCGATTTGTCCAAAAAGTAGCGGAATCAATGTGAAAAAATAAAGGTATTTGAAATTTTTTTATTTTTTATTTCATTTTTATTTTAATTAAAGTAATGAATTTTTTGACTACTTTCTGTGTTGTATAGGCGTAAGAGTTAGCTTCTATTCATTTAATGAAATAGTCGATGACTACCAAAATAAATCTATGCTCGTTGCTCGTCTTAGGATTAATTGATCCTATGACATCTTAACCTCATATATCAAAAGGTTAAGGCGGGATCATATTGAACAAAGGTGCTGGGGACATATTTATCCTATCACTATATATCTGATACTTATGACATTTCTTGATATAATTTGTGTTGTAATTTATTTTTAGATCCCCCATAAAAAAGAGAAAGTTATTTTTCAACAAAGATCTTTAAGATAAAACATAACGTGATAAAAACAAATTATAATGAATGATAAATTGATATAAAAAATCTTGTTTTTGTTTTTTTTTTTTTTACACAGTTCTATCGGGTTTCTATGTTAACGCCTTTTTTGGGTGGACAAATCCACGCTGAAGCCATATGACATGGATAACAATCAACTTTATGGTAGCATCCCTGACGTCACCAATCAACTTTTTGGGGATGCCATTATTGAGTCCCAGATGCATACTCGAAATTTTGGTGTGCATAGCTACTAGAGTTGTCAGCGTGCATAGTCAGAATATATATATATATTTTACAAATCTAACATTTTGTTTTCCTAAAATCACATCTTTTAAATTATATTCCATTAAATAATTGGCCCCTACTGGTAGGCCTAGATATTCCATTAAATAATTTTGTTTTCCTAAAATCACATCATTTTTGGTTTTATCCAGCGCTGGTTTCCATGTCGTATGGAGTCTTGAAGTGGCCCCTACTGGTAGGCCTCGATATTTCATAGGTAGGGATCGTGCAACTGAAGGGCTTGAGCATGATCAAGATAATATAGATTGAAATGAATATGAAAAATAGGTCTTTATAGGATTTATTCTAAATTCACTTACTGTATCAAGAAAATATATCTTAAAACAAGTAAAAAATCATTCACACACATTCAAACTAGACATAGAAAATTCAAATATTAATGAATAAATATTTATAAATAATAATTATAATTAAAAAATAATATTAATGTTTTAAAATATTTACATTTATAATTAAAAACAATGTTGTCCCTATAAGTGATTTTCGTAGTTAGATTATGGTTGACTAGATAACTAGAATAGTATTTTGGAAGGGTATTGCTAAGGGAATTCCCAAGCTCACAAATCCAGATTGTATCACAATATGAAAATAACATTTTGTATATAGAAAATAAGCATTAATCGACTCGATTATCCTTAATGCAGCATTAGAGGAAAAGCACAAAATTAAAGTCTTACAATCCTTGGGTCAATTTTGTATAAACAACCAAAAAAATACAAGACACAATTAAAAGTAAATCTCGTTCTTTGAGAAATGATGCCATCAAAATTAAATTGCATGAATATGAAAAATTAAGTTTACGTGATAGGCAGCATCCAATTAATAAAACCCAACAAATGATCTTCTTATCCTAGGTTGATTTATGAATAAAAAGACAATTTATAACAACATAACAAACCACAAATATAAAAATTACACATAAAAAAAGATGTGTATAGTTAAGAATAATTAGGAGACTTAATCTTTTGGTTAGCCAACCTTTTCTATTTATATGTGTAGGGCAATATATAATAATAATAATAGTGGTGATTACAACACAAGAGCATGACCTCTACAATCTGCAGATCTCTTAATAGATACTAAAGCCATATAACCTCAGCAATGCCATCTACCAAGGCTTTATACTCGGCCTCGGTGGAAGAGTGAGCAACTGTGCATTGCTTGCTTGATTTTCATGAAACCTGTGTCTGACCAAAGAAGACAAGATAACCACCCGTAGACTTACGATCATCAATACTACCTGCCCAATCGGCATCTGTAAAGTCATGTAGAGCAAAGAAGGAACTAAGAGTGATATGTAAGCCATAGGTGATTGTACCTCATAGATAACGCAGAATATGTTTGGCACCCCACTGAGAATCTGTAGGAGCATGCATAAACTGACAGACTCTGTTAACAACAAAGTAGATATCTGGTCTCGTAAAGGTGAGATATTGAAGGGCACCCATAATTTAACAAAATCGTGTAGGGTCAGAAAACAAGGGTTCTGGTAGTATGGTGACCTTGGAAGTAGAAATAAGAGTATCAACAAGTTTTGAAGAAGTCATACCTGCTCGAGTGAGGATGTCAATTATATACTTAACCTTAATACCTAAAAAATAGTGAACGACACCTAAGTCATAAAGCTTGATCTCTGAACTCAGTAACTATATTAGGCGATGAAGCATAGCAGAGTTGCTACCCGTGAGCAGAATGTCACCAACATAAATCAGTAGATAGAAGATATTAGCACAAACAAACAAAATAAATAAGAAGGTGTCAACCTTGGAAGCATAAAAGTTAATAGAAATCAGAAAATCACTCAGACAAGTGTTGCTACCCAATTTTTGACCCATGTTTTGATAAATTTTTAGAAAAATCCAAAAATAGCGAAAAACATTGAAAATTCAAAAAAATATGTTTTTAATACATTTGTATTGTTTTTAGCATTTTTAGCATCGTCTCAAAAGAATTTAAATTTTTAAAGATATTTGGAACGCGTTCAACTTTTAAAGCGTTATTTTTAAAATCACCGATTTTCTGCATTTTCGAGTCGATGTTGATAAGAAAAATCCAAAAAAATAAGAAAAATTAAAATTTACAAAAAAGAAGTTGAGGGACCAAGTTTGAAAACCTAGCAATATTTTTTGCCTATAAATACTGGTCTTCAACACACACTGAAGGGGGGGCAATTTTGAAACATTAGAAAAAATACAAAAAGAAAACCCTAACCCTAAAACCCATCTCTTTCAAGGAGGGCGCCCCCCCTCCCTTTCAGCTCATCTTCTCCAAGCCACCACTCCCTCCCTTGGAAAAGAAAACCTCCCCTGCATGCACTAGCTGTCCCTCTCTTGCTCCAGCCCCTGCATTTCCTTCCTTGTTGCAGCCTCCCCAAAGCAAACTCCGATCTGCCTTCAGCTGGCCACACACCCGACCTTCCCCTTTCCAACCACTTTCCTCTCATCTTCAACCTTCCACCGGGAGCACCACCTTCCAGCCCGCAGCCGAGAGATCTTCCCTGTTTCAACCAGACACAGATCCACGGTCTTCACCGTCAGCCGCAGTAGCGCCGTCCCCCATCTCCAGCAGCCAACACATGACAGCACCTACAGAGCCAACAACCGTTCCCACCGCCACACCAATACCCACCGATCTATCCATTCCTCCGCCTCCACACCGCCAGCAACCTCTCCCATCTCCACAGCAGCTCCAGTGGCCACGAGCGATAGCAGATCTCTTCTCCATCTCCGTCGGCCAGACCCTACAAAAGCCTAGCAGTCGGCGGCCCTCTTGGTCATATAGCCGACCACCTGAAACAGAAAAGGGGAAACAAAAGGAAAAGAACCGATTTGTAGAGAGGAGCAGATCCAAAATGGAGAAAAAGAGAAAGAGACGCTGATCTGAAAACAAAGTAAAGAAAAACTAAAATCGACTGCCTGTTGCATTTTTGGGTGTTTTGCAGGTCACACCGGCGAGGACGGGAAGAGGGGAGGAAGCTGTGACTGACCCCTGCTTTTCCGGCATTTTGTGCTGCGACGCTTGAACCCACGCGCCGCCAGTGGCGGGGGCGCGTGGGATTACGCGCCGCCATTGTTCCTGCAGTTCCAGAGAGACTTCCATGTAATTGCAGATTGTTTTGGGGGCTATTTTTGTAATTTTGAATATTGTTTAATGTTATTTTTTTTTAGTTTTGAATTTGTATTTTGTAGTATGGATGTAAAAGAAAAGGAGAAGAAAAGAAAAAAAACAAAAATATAGCGAAAGTGTATGTGTGTGTTTGTATGTTTTTTTATGGATGTTTTTATTTATGATAAAATTGCAAAGAATAAAGAAGAATTTAATATTTTGATTTGCTCACGGTCCAGAATTATTAACTTATACGTAAGTTGTATTTCTAATATCCGATGAAAAAATAATTATTAAAACTTCTTTAACACGTCAAATCACGAAGCAGCTTATCTCAGGTAGGGTGCATTAGGGGTGCTAATACTTTCCCTAACCATAACCAGTCCCTTACCCGCGAATCTCTGACAAGACCAGTACATCCGGTTTCCTAGTAGCCCACAATCAATTACTAGGTGGTGACTCCAACGAATCAAATCAAAGCAACGCATAACAGAAAAAAATCACCAGCCGATGCCACGTGGATTCTGACATGCGACAACGAGTGTACCATGCCCATAGGGATTGTTTTAGATCATATAAAGACTTATACAACCGGCACACATGAGAGGGAAGAGCAAAGTCAATAAAACTTGAAGGTTGTTTCATGTAGACCTCTTCAGAAAGAACACCATTGAGGAAGGTATTATAAATACCAACAACATTGATGAATATTTCAATTATGCGAGACCGTAATGGAGAAGACTAATATGACTATCATGTGCTTAACAACTGCATTGAAATTTTCAGAATAATCAATGCCTTCTTATTGAGTAAAGCCTATAGTAACCAAATGTGTCTTATCGCTCAACATTGCCATCCGTACGGTGCTTTATACCGACTGCTAACAACATTCATTGAATGATAAAAAGGAACCAAGGACTAGATGTTATTAGAGCGTAAGACTTGAATTTCATCGCGGATAGCATCATGTCATGCCTCATACCTGTCAGCATCAGAAAATGCAAGGGGCTCATATGCAGGAGAGGACATTACCCGACAGTTAGGAGAAGCAAAGGTGGCTGCAGACACTGTTAGGAGGCTAGTCTTTGGCAGCTGAGGGCGAAGAACTATCGGATGCTGACGAGCAACAAACCGAGGGGCAAAAGAATCTAAACTGGAAAGCTGCTGAAGAGGATAAGATGAGAGATCAACAAAGAGTTATAGACTTGCAGGAGAATATGTTGAAAGACCGGAGCTCACAACAAAAGATGTAGGAGAACCTGTCGTAGAATCAGAGTTGGTTACAGTGACAAACCTGGAAATGATCATTAGAGAAACATGTAGATGATGGCATAGAGGCAAGGATGGGTGGTGTTGGTATGATGGCAGACAAGGATGGGGGACGATGGGGCTGTTTGGGTGGAGCTAGAGGGGCGGCATATCTGCTGGGTGTGATGTATAGCGGGTCAACAGGGAGAAAATTTAGGGAGGTAGTCAAGGTGAGCAAGTGTGTAGGTTGGGAAGGAGTGGCTGCTTGTTGGGCTATCTGTTCAGATATTGCAAAGGGAAACACATCTTCATGAAAACAAACATGACGGGAGACATATATACGTTGAGATGCTAAATCAAGACAATAATAATCAAGATGAGATGAACTATATCTTAAGAGCATACATGGAGATGAACGAAAATCCAACTTATGAGCATGATATGGATGCAAAAAGAAAAAAACAAAAACACCCAAAAATACATAGAAAATTGTAATTAGGAGTACGATTAAATATACATTCAAAAGGAGACTAATTTTAAAGAAAAAGAATAGGCATACAATTGATAGATATACTAAGGATTCAAACGCAAAATTTGAAATTACATTAGAAACATATACTTACAGCAACTATTCTTCTATACAAACCATGAGATTAACTATATTCTTTTATATATCAACATTTTCATAAACAAATTATATTAGTTAAATTTGGTAGATATCAAAATTAACACGTTTGGTTAGCTGACATATTTTTTCTGTTGTATTAATGTCTATCATTTACCCACTAGTCCAATTCTCACAATAATAGATCAAAGGGAGGTTTCTGTACGCAGTGCGCGCCCTCACATTTTTCATTGAGTGATACATCAAAACTAAATGATTTCCTTATAAGAAAATAGTGATTTTACCGTAACAATGCTTCGGTGAAGAAAAATATTGGAAAGTGAAGGTATATATCATCAATAATTATAATCTTTTTGAGGGCAGGCCTTCACGTGATGGTTTCAGTGAATCCAGTGAGTACTTTGGGGGCAGTACGTAGGAGCAGCAGGAACCTACAAAGAAATTCTGATTTATCTTGTGTGACCTACGTACGTACTCTTTTATATTGTTGAAAATAAAACGTGTTTATTGCACGTTTTCTACTTTGATAAAAGTACTTCTTAGAAGATAACTGTATATTATATTGTTGTACTTTCAAGAATTTCATAGCCAAGACTTTTCATGGGAGAATAGCATAAATAATATATTCTGAATACAAAATGGTTGAGCTATTACAAGTGCAGAAGGCTATAATATTTGAGCTGAAATTAATATCCACATGAAATAAAGTTCTTGTTTGTTTGTTTTTTATACGAAAATAGATCCAATGAAATTTGTATTACAGAATGCTCTTTACCTGGGCTGACGGTGGTTATTATTATTACTTGACAATGGTAACAAAAGATGCTGAATTAATAAAGACTGAACATAATTTTCCTCTGCTTGACAATGCAAAAGATCGACATAATGGAAAGAAAAGATGCTGGACATAAACAAAGACTGGACCATAAATTTTAAAGATGCATTATTACTTGTCAATGTTCACTCTCCGATCAGACCCAAGAAATGTAGGGTAAGCTCAGTTTTTGGCTTTTTTAAATGCGAAAGATTGACGAAAGATGCTGAACATAAACAAAGACTTGACCATAGATTTTAAAGATGCATTATTACTTACTTCTCAATGTTCAGATTCCATGGGTTCAATCATATACATTATTATTTTTCTGACAACGTACGTCACAAAATCAATTCATTTCATGATATAAAATTCTCATTCAAATTTAAGTGACAATTCTTTTATTTTACTACTTAAAAGTTGAGTCATCAGTTAAAAATTTATTTTTTCCCAGTGTGTAGGTGTAGAATGATTGTTGTTATTTTACTTCTCAATGTTCAGACTGAAAATTTTATTTTTTCATAGGTTCTTCGATGCAAGGAAATCCAGGAAGATAAAAAAGTTAAGTTAGTTGCTTATCGACTAATGGGAGGAGCATTTGCCTGGTGGAAGCAGCTGCAATTCACGCGGATGCGATAGAGAAAAAGAATGGTACAAACATGGTAAAAAAAGAGGCGACATCTTCAAGCTCGGTACTTACCACCCGATTATGAGCAGATACTGTTTCAACAGTAACAGGATTGTAGACAAGGAAACAAAACAATGCAAGCATATGTTGAGGAATTCCACAGATTATCCTCCCGTAATAATCTGTCAGAAACAGATGAACAACAAGTTAGTAGGTTTGTTGGTGGGCTACGTTTGACCATACAAGATCATGTTTCCATGTAGACCATTTATTCGTTAACTGAAGCCATTAATTTGGCTACAAAAGTAGAGGCACAACTAGACAGGTCAAGGGCAATCGTTGTGACGAGGAACTCTTTTGATCCCACCCGTGCTGCAACAAACAAAGGAAAATAACCCATGAATCAACCCCCACTAGCCGGTACCACTAAGGGGCCAGGTAGTAGCGGAGCACTAGCAAAGACTATAAGAATAGTGCCCCCGGAGGCACCAAGGAATCCTTATGCTCGATCAAATTTAGACAAATGCTACAGATGCGGGCAGCTAGGGCATCGGTCCAATCAGTGTCCAAGGTGTAGTACAGTAAATCTGATTGGACCGGGGGAAGAAACGGACCTGGCGGCAGAAGAGGAAGAAGATGAAACAACTTACACCTATGAAGAGAAGGAAATTATCAAAGGGGATGATGGAGAACTACTGTCACGTTCTCTGGTAGTACGCAGACTCTTACTGACACCAAAACAAACTGAGTAGTCGCAACGACACAACATATTTCAAACCAGGTGTACTGTCAACCAGAAGGTATGTGATGTTATTATTGATAGCGACAACAATGAGAACATAATGTTTAAGAACATGGTGACCAAGCTAGGATTAAAAACAGAAAAACATTCATCACTGTATAAAATCGGTTGGATCAAGCAGGTAACGTAAACAAAAGTTACTGAAATTTGCCGCATTCAGTTGTCCATCGAGAAAAATTATCTAGACGAGATTACCTATGACTTGGTCGAGATGGATGCCTGCCATATGATTCTAGGCAGGCCATGACAGTTTGATGTGGATGCCATATATAAAGGACATGATAATGTGTATGTCTTCATGAAAGGAGGACAAAAGGTTGTTATGGGTTCCATATAGGAGAAGTTCTCTGCATTAAAACCAAAGATTAAAGAGAAACCAGTATTTTTGGTAAATGGAGGCAAATTTATGGAAGAGGCCGAGTCAAGAGAGATTTTTGCAATAGTAATTGGTGGAGGATTTGGGGTTGAACCTCCGAACATCCCACAAGTACTGCAACCTTTACTAGCAGAATTTCAGGAAATCATACTGCCAGAACTACCAGATGGGTTACCTCATGTGCGATATTCAACACCAGATCGATTTAACTCCAGGGGCTAGTCTACCAAATCGACCACACCATCAGATGAGCCCAAAAGAGAATCACATCCTACAAGAACAAGAGGAAGATTTGATCAAAAAGGGGCTGGTTCAGAAAGTATGAGCCCTTGTGCGGTGCCGGCCTTATTAATACCAGAACTACCGGATGGGTTACCTCCTATTTTTATTTAAATGTGTGGGTGTATTGGAGGGTGTGATGGGTAATGGTTTTTACTCTCTCTTTTTGGAGTGTATTTTTCTCTATTTTGGTTTTTTTAAGACAGAATGTTTATTTTATACTAATGTATTTTTATTCTGTCCAACTAATTTCTTCCTTTTTTTTTATTTTAGTGTAGCCTCTATTTAGGGTGTGTTTGAGAATATAATAGCAGTTGCGGTTCAAAATACTTTTCACTCAGAAATATATCAAAATAATGTCTATTTTTTTATTTTTTTAAAAAGTATTTTGTCATCAATACATTAAAATGATCTAAAAATATTTAAAATTTAATTTTAAGTAAAAAAATTCAAATTTTTAGGAAATACAGTTTGAATCGCATTCTCAAACACACCCTTATACTAGTAAAAAAAATGTTCTTTTAACTTTTAGGTGATAATCTATTACACACACTTCCATAATCTTCTTGTATTTTCTAAGGCTTTCTAGTGTCACCTAAAATTTCACTCTCTTTTTTCAAACAAAATATATTCTTCCTTTTTTTTTTGTTTTAGGGAAATTCAATTTTTAAAAATCAAAATGTGTTCTCTCTTTAAAAAAAAAATTCAGAATCTTTTGTTTGTTTTTTTTATTTTTAATTAATTGTTTTTGAAAAATTTGTAAATATGAAAAAAGAAATAAATGATCAAAAATTATAAAATAACCAAAAGTTGGCCAAAACATGTTGAGAATGTATTTTTGATATTTTTTATTTTTTCAAAAATATAAGGGTAAGAAATTATGTTATGACAGTAGGTTTCACAACTATTAACAAACCTGAAATACATCAAATGATTATAAAATTAGCTTTCTTGAATGGTGACATTGACAAAGTGGTTTGCATGGAACAATCCCAAAGATTTTCATTTATTGAAATACAAAGTGAAATATAATAGAATAATTTTAATGAAAGATCACATATTTAAGTAAGAAATATGGTCATTTCTTTGAGAATTTCAAAAATATTTAATTATCCAAAGTACTCATGAATCCTGAAGTTGTTCATGACCAAAATAAACACAATTGTAAAAACCAAATGAAATATTTAGATAGAAAACTATATGAGTGATATTGTCTTTGATTACATTAAAGGCTAAATAGTTAAAGATTTTGTGTTCACTATATAGTCGATTAAATCCAATAATATTTTACTAAGAAAAAATTCAAAGCTAAAGAATTAATTCTCTATGAATCTTCATGTTTTTATATATATACCAGTTCCATTCATGTGAGACATGGTTAGAAATTTGTTTTAAATGGTTAATAAATATATTTAAGGATAACTTAAAAGTGAGGCCTTTATTGAAAATTATTCTCCAAACATCTAAGATGAAATATTAAGTAATTAAAATAAATTATAGTGAATAATAAATTGATCTTTAGAAGGAGTCGCCTTTTTGTTACAACAATTTTGTGGGCTTCTGTACAGCCTCAGTGACATCTTGTGTGGTCCAAAGTGGAAGTGCGTGCTTATTGTATAATGAGTGAAGACTGGTGGCTAGTTGTGAGGCACACAAATAGTTTGTTTTTCTTCTTCTTTTCATATTCTTATTCTGTCTTATCTTTCAGCTCCACTCTTACTTTATGATCAGAGGTAATTGATTCAGAGTTAATAACAGTTTGAACGGTAAAACAATATCTATATAAAGAAAATGTATGTCTTGTGGGAAGCGCATTGCATGCTAGAGTAATGGCTAAGCTCTTTCCTAAGCTAAAGCTTGTTTCCTTTCTTGCCGTTCTTCTTCTTTGCCAATTTGGCTATGTAGCCTGTCAACCAACAGATTCCTCTGACAGCCCGCTGTTGCCTGCAGATGAAGGTACACACGCACGATATACTTTTCCATCTGTATATATATCCTTTTCCTACTATATACAAAAAAAGGAAGAAAATTTGTTGATCTGTTAAATATGAGCTTTTCCTTCAATAACTTCTGATCCCTATCCAAGCAGATCCTCTTCTCTTTCAGATGACCCAACTAATAATAAGTTATGAACAAAAAAGGCTTTTTTGTGTGGATTTCATGCATGTCGCATTGCAAGCTAAAGTAATGGCTAAGCTTTATCTTAAGCTCTTTCCTAAGTTGTTTCCTCTCTTGCCGTTCTTCTTCTTTGTCAATTTGGCTATGTAGTCTGTAAAGCAACAAATTTATATGACAGGCCTTAATTGCCTGAAGATGAAGGTACACGCGATTTCATGCTTGTTGTTGACAGTTCAATTTGCATCATTAATGAGATTTTTAATAACAACCTAATTAATGCATACTACCTGTTTGAATTTTGCTAAAAAATGATGTTTCATTGTTGAAAACGTTTGGCAGAAAAGGCTTTGGATGACTTGTTGAAAACGTTAGAGTGGGGTTTTCATCCAAATATCTCACGCTCGGCTTGTTCCTCTAATTTTGAATACATCAAATGCGATTGCACTTATGAGAAGAACACAGTTTGTCATATCACCCGCCTGTAAGTTCCTCATCAACTTCATCCAATTTTCTTTTATTGATAACTATCCTATTACCATAACAGTGATTTGTCCAGTTTGTAAGGCAATACATCCTCTTTAAAACTCACTGGTTGCTATGGTTTCTATGTTAACGCCATTTTTGGGTGGTAGAACGCTCCCAGACCAGGACTTAACTGGACAAATAAATGCTGAAGCCTTGGCTAGTCTCGTTTTCCTAAAAGCAATGTGAGTATCATATGACATATATGATGATAATAATTCGAAGTAATTATGCTGACTTCAATTCATTGATCACTATCCTATTACCATAACAGTGATTTGTCCAAGAATCAACTTCATGGTAGCATCCCTCTCACCTTGGGGAATTTGCGTTCACTCACCCGTCTGTAAGTGATCCAGTGCCATATATGATCATATACTACTACTACAGCAGTTTGGACAACAAAAGTGACTACTCGATCAACTATATTATTGAAGAATATAGTTACAGCCACTGTATTCATTCATCTAAAATTACCTACTCGACTTGAAAATGACCTAATGTGAGTATCGAAAGATGACATTGATTGAAATGGTTACGAAGAATACTATTTATTTTTAACGGGCCTACGTGGGATTGCATGGATACAGCCCAAATTTACTCATTGTATAAAAAAAATGTATCATAAAACAACAATTATTCACACACATTCAAACTAGACTAGAAGATTCAAATGATAAATAAATATCTATAATTAAAAAATAATATTAATGTCTTAAAATATTTATATTTATAATTAAAAATAATATTGTCACTATGGCCGACTCCTATGCTTAGATTATGTTTGACTAGATAATGGTTTGACAAAATAATTGGAATAGTAACCACACAATTAAAGTCGTACAATCCTTGGGTTGATTTTGTATAAACGACAAAAAAATTCAAGACATGATTAAAAAAAAATCCTGTTCTTGGAGAAATGATGCCATCAAAATTAAACTGTAGAAACATGAAAAATTTAGTCTTTTATTAATTGATAGGCAAAAGAATAAGACCCGACAACAAATCTTAATTTACTGTGAATGTCTTCACACTTCCCATATGCATAGCGATCTCCCTGAAAACTTTCTCAATGGCTGTCTGCATAGTTATTTGCAAAGAGCTGCTTAGCTTTTGGATCATATACAATAACTAATTTCAGTTCTCAGTGCGTCTTCATAAAATTTATATTATTGATTCTTATTTGAGTAATAATGAACTTATATGGCAATACATATGCATAGCGATCTCTCCACAAACTTCCTCAATGGCTCCATACCTTCATCCTTGGGGAATTTGTCGTCCCTTCAATATCTGTAAGTATCATGCAATGAGTGCCAGTTAAATTCTTTTTCCATTGCTGATGTAAGTTTTGTGCTCTTATTCTTGTGAGTGTTTATATGTATTTTATTAATATTGACTTTTATTCAGAAACATTCCATGTTCAATTTTTAAAGATTCTCATTTCTTTCCTAATCAAGTAATCAAAACTAAATTTATTATTTCTAATATAGTTAATAGCAAACTATCCATCATCAATTTTTTTTTTTTAAAAAAAGGGCACTAACCAAAAAGTTTGACTTGGGTATCGAAAAACATCCATTTTTATATGAATTATAGGAGAACATCTTGGATATTTGGGTTTGATTTTATACCATTGCCGTTCTCTTAAAAAATAATATATAATGGTAAGAAAAGAGCATACAATTTGTAACTTCTGTTATCAAGAGTTCTATGAAATTATAGTCTCGGCATGCATTTTCAGAATATATATATATACAAATCTAACATTTTTGTTTTCTAAAATCACTTCTTTTAAATTATATTCCATTAAATAATAGTTAAGATCTCATTTTCATTCGGAGAATAAAGTGTTTAGGACTACATAATTATATTATAATGGTGAAAATTTGAGTTAAGAACTCAAATTTCCTTCTTTAAATTAAAGAAGAAGTTACTGAATAGACAATTGATAGATTATAGATGTAGTTGTAAAAGTAAAGATTTTTTAATAGAATTTTTGGGGAAACATTTTCAAGTAAAATTAGCTTTGTTAGAAATGAAAATAAAAGCAAGCCGTTTGGGTCTTGATACTTATAAATGTTCATGGCAAGGTGTTAGTGGTATAGTTATTAAATCCGGACCGGACTTGATGGTCGATCCGGGACTTGATTGACTCGGTTACTGAACCGGTCCGAGTAAGACAAAAGGCCAGAATGAGGAAAAACTCAGCAAAACCCAGTTGAGACCCCTTTTGTTTTTTTCAAATGTGTTTTTTCTCTTTAAGTTAGAGATCCTCTTTTTTTATATATTTTTTAGTTGGTTATTAACCGTTTTTAAATTTTAGTATATAAATACTCAAAGAATGCTTTATTTTTTCAATATGTGATTTGAAGTCTTTTAGTACATATACTATATGTTTACAAGAAAAAATTAAGTCATGTTTTTTCAATGTGAGATAGAAAATATTTTGAAATAATATTTTAAACTTCATTATTTATAACATGTATAACTTATATTCACATTAATTGTTTTTAAAATTTTTCATATAAAAAATTAAAATTTTAAATATTTTTTTAATTTTCCCAGGTTAATTCGGATTGACCCGGGTCAACCAGTATAACCCGAGACTTAGCTCCTTAGCTGGGTCAATCTCGGGTCGGGTCTTATAACTATGGTTAATGGTCACAAAAATTAACTTATGAGTTGTGTTTGGTTCTTTTCTCTTATGTAATTAGGATAGTAGCCTTGTTTGGCTAATTGCTTAACTGTGTTAATGCTTGTTTGGCTGTCTGCATGGTTATGAGCAAAGAGCTGCTTAGCTTTTGGATCATATATAATAACTAATTTCAGTTCTTAGTTTGTCTTCA
>Ga0325401_1000686_pt1 | contig 25736 bp, 20 predicted proteins | sample PopdelMetagenome_FD_205666 | JGI IMG/M metagenome (GOLD analysis project Ga0325401, IMG submission 205666) | Populus deltoides microbial communities from Bellville, Georgia, United States - Xylem-PdKOR-R2 | ecosystem: Host-associated > Plants > Phyllosphere > Stem > Wood/Secondary xylem | place...
GTTGTGTTGAAATATGTGATTTCTTGATAAGTTTTGTATTTCATATGTGACAATTTTACTCTCAGATGATTATGCATGACCCATTTTGACAACAATTTACAGTTCTTGTCAGACACTGAAAGTGTTTTCTTGCTTGAGTCGTTTATCACTTGTAGATATTTGACCAACAATAATGGCATTTTCTTGTTAAGCTAATTTTGAGTTTATGCATGTATGGAGTATGCATTTACGAATTTACATATTATTCCTTGTATGAATACTCCTGAATTTTCTGGTGGGCTGATATCTGTTGACTTTGTTTTTGAAAAAATGGATCAGGGGACTAGGCAAGACCATCCAGACAATTGCTTTCCTGGCTGCTATCTTTGAAAAAGATGAAGAATCCGGTGAGTCCATAACATTAAAGGGAAACCAAGTAGGTAAAAAAGGCCCTGTCCTTATAATTTGCCCCACTTCTGTTATCCACAATTGGGAAAGTGAATTCTCTAGATGGGCAAGCTTTAGTGTTTCTCTTTACCACGGGACAAACCGTGATTTGATACTTGAGAAACTAAAAGCTGGTGGAGTTGAGATACTGATTACCAGTTTTGACACGTACAGAATTCATGGCAGCATTTTGTCAGAGGTGGATTGGGAGGTTGTGATTGTTGATGAGGCGCATCGGCTTAAAAATGAAAAGTCAAAATTATATCTAGCATGTTTAGAAATTAAAACGAGAAAACGTATTGGTCTCACAGGAACTGTTATGCAGAATAAAATTATGGAGCTGTTTAATCTCCTTGATTGGGTTGCTCCAGGGTCTCTGGGATCAAGGGAACACTTTCGAGAGTTTTATGATGAACCTCTCAAGCATGGCCAAAGGTCAACTGCACCTGAAAGTTTTGTACGGAAAGCTGATAAGCGCAAAGAGCACCTAGTGTCAGTTCTTCGTAAGTACATGCTTAGAAGGACAAAGGAGGAGACCATTGGACATCTTATGATGGGAAAGGAAGACAACGTTGTGTTCTGTTCCATGAGTGAATTGCAAAAGCGGGTTTATAGGAGCATGTTGCAACTGCCAGACATCCAGTGCCTTGTAAATAAGGATCTTCCATGTAGTTGTGGCAGCCCTCTAAAACAGGTGGAATGCTGCAAAAGGATTGTGCCAGATGGAATTATATGGCCCTACCTTCATAGGGATAACCCTGAAGGTTGTGATTCTTGCCCCTATTGCCTTGTTCTTCCTTGCCTTGTGAAACTCCAACAGGTGAAAGGGTTTTTCTGTTTTCTATTTCTTGTTTTGTGATGAGTGATCGTTGGAAAGTAGACTTCCTGTCTATTTCCTCATACTCACTTTTGGATCCAACTAACAGATAAGCAATCACCTCGAGCTGATTAAGCCTAACCCTAGGGATGAACCGGATAAACAGAAGAAGGATGCAGAGTTTGCCTCTGCTGTCTTTGGTGCTGATGTAGATTTGGTGGGAGGAAATGCCCAAAGTGAAAATTTTATGGGCTTGAGCGATGTCAAACATTGTGGGAAAATGCAAGCATTAGAAAAGTTAATGTTTTCCTGGGCTTCACGAGGTGACAAAATTCTTCTCTTCAGCTATTCTGTCAGGTAATGCTTCATAACTTTGCAGACCTGCCTGTGGTGCGACTATTTATTTTTCTCGTTATACTAGATGTTTCTCTCATAGTGACATAATAAATTTGATCAACACATGTTTTTTTCCGTTCAGAAATTCAATATATAAATCTAAGAAAATAAATTTTTTCATCTTGCCCGTTGATGTATATTATTCTGTCATGAAGTGACTGTTTATGTAGTTAATATTTGATTTTGTAGAATAGCTGTAATAAATGATTTTCATAACTCCTATTGTTCAAGCATCCTGGTTTTACCACTTCTAAAGTTAAACTCTTTTTTTCCAGGATGCTGGACATACTGGAAAAATTTCTGATACGCAAAGGGCATAGCTTCTCGAGACTTGATGGTTCTACTCCAACTAACTTGCGTCAATCTTTGGTTGATGACTTCAACTCTAGTCCAAGCAAACAGGTAGCTTTCAAGTAAAAAGATGACTAAAAAGTTTGTTCCCCAAATTTCTTGCAACTTTAATCTTTTTCTTTTTTCAGGTGTTCCTTATATCAACTCGAGCTGGTGGGCTTGGATTGAATCTTGTCAGCGCAAATCGCGTAGTTATATTTGATCCAAACTGGAATCCTGCCCAAGACTTGCAGGCCCAAGACAGGTCGTTTCGTTTTGGACAGAAGCGGCATGTTGTGGTTTTCCGCCTTCTTGCAGCTGGTTCTTTTGAGGAACTTGTTTATTCCCGTCAAGTGTACAAACAGCAGCTGTCAAATATTGCTGTTTCAGGGAAGATAGAAAACCGCTATTTTGAAGGCGTTCAGGTACCCTTTTTTCAATGGAAGGGCTGGTGTGTGGGTCTCATATTTCCTTGGGGTTTTTCTATTTGTACTGAAAAATTCAGAGTTTCTCCCTTTGTTTTGTTGGGATTTTCAGGATTGCAAAGAATTTCAGGGTGAGCTTTTTGGTATCTGCAATCTGTTCCGTGATCTATCTGATAAGCTTTTTACCAGTGAAATCATTGAACTACATGAGAAACAGGGAAAGGGTGATGGACAATGCTCTACTACAATGCAAGAGTTGCCTGAACTTGGGACCTGTTTCCTTCATCCTGACCAAGCAGCTGTAACAACTTCATCAGCATGCGAAACCAGTGACAATGGGAATCATGAGAGTGTTACAAGGAAGAAACCTGTTCTTGAAGAGTTAGGTAAGTATATTTGTTTGTATCTTCTTCTACTTATCATTTGTTTTCTTCAGATTGGTTAATATTCAAATGCACTGCATCAATCTATACCTCAAAATGTTGTTATAAAGTTTTACACTTAAATTCACATGGTATTAGATACTACTGCACAATTTAGCAGTCATTTTCATTCAGCAGTGATTTTTCTATGAGAATATTTTGGCATAAGAATAAAGCTATCTGTAAAAAGGTGCAAGTTTTGCTGCAATTGAGGTAGATAAGAATTTGCTAAGATGGATTTGTCATAAATGGCCATTGATTCAAGTTTTTTAACTGATATAGTTCTTAGATAAGAACTAAAATAAACCGATAAAACAAAAAAATAAACTAGAAGATAGTATGTAAGGGATGAAGGTAGCCAGCCGCAAAAGTTTTGAGTGTTTTGTATCCGGAGAATTTCCTCTTTTACTACTAGATAGCTTGCGGATTTTTTAAAGAATGTGCACGTACACATGCATGTGAGAGAGAGAGATGGTACAAGCTGTTCAATGCGATATAATTTCCTTGCTGTTCAGGTATTCTTTACACTCATCGGAACGAGGACATTGTCAATATTGGACCTGGAATTAGAAAGAACACAGAAGAAAGCATCCCTGGTAAAGATAGCATAAACAACCCTCCTGTTAAGCGGCAAAGGAAACCAGATGATGTAGGTGGGAAAAGGAATGATTTGCCATCCAAGGATTGGAAAAAGATCCAATATAGTCTCCTTGCTCAGTTCATGGGAATGGGGGAGGTTGAATTTAGCAAATGGGTTCTATCAGCAACCACTTCAGAGAGAGAAAATGCGCTTCGGGACTACAAGAAGAGGAAGGAGAAGATGCCTGATGGTTGAAAATAGCAAAATAGCTTCCCTTGTAAATTTCTACTCTCTGCATATTTTAGCAATATTGTACAGGTAGATAGATGTAAAGGAAGAAAAGGATGGTGGAAGTGAAAAGGCATTGTTTCATTTCCGCCCTCTGTATTAGCTGTTAGGTTGCCATCAATTAAATATATTAAAAGTTAAATAATGAGAAATTGGTGGCATTTCTAGCTTCCTTCCAAAGACAATAGATTCAGAAGATATGATTGACTTGTGTTTCAAGAGATTTGTATGGGATTTTGGGATCCTGGGTTGATTTTAAAATTTGTCCAACTGGCAGATGTGATTGTCCATCCAATTTCAGCAGAGGAATTGAAGGAAAACCTAACAACCAGGTAATTTACTTTCTTAAGTAAGGTTTGTTGGACAGGGAACAGCAAGGCAAGGGGGCATGAGAAAGCTAGGCCATCACCATTAGGCACCTTCCATTAGACCAGTCATTGGTATGACGATCAATATTACACTATACCAGTCATTAGTATGACAAAAAACAAAAACAGAATTCCATTAGACACAGCATAGCGTTCATAGACTAGCCAGAAGCATGAGGCATCTATAAACACATCAATATTGTACTACACTATCAACAGCACTTCAACTTGCCTCTGGTTTCCGGTGCCGATGACCCATGTCATGTTGCCAACTAGAACAAAATATACCAGCGGAGAGCAGAGGGGTCACACGAGAAGTCTTTCACGCAAATATCAAATACATGCAAGGATGGATTCTGTTTGGACCATTAATGTTGTTCTAGCTTAACACAAGCGGATCTCCAAAAACTGCTCAAAGACAGAATATGCGTGTGGTTTCTCAATTTACACATTTCTATAACAATGGCAGCTAAGATCTCCGTATCTTGAATCTGGAAACTGGCTTTGAAGGTTGAGAGCTGGATGACTGCAAAGTTCAATAACAATTGTGATCGGTAGATAATGGCTTGTCGTACAGCATTGTTATCCAAATAGATCAACAATACCTGTGATGAAACGGCATCTTGTCCTGATGTTGGTAAGTTGTATGTGCGCTCCACAACAGAACCTGTAAAGGCCTGTACAGTAGATGAATGATCAATTAGGGCTACATAACTACTAACTACAGTTCACTTCAACCAACTGACAAGTTAACTGTAAACAAACCTTGGAACTGTCAAATGCTGGTTTTGAAGCCTGCAGGTGTGTTTGATGGAAAAAACACATTAAGCAATTATGATTAAAAACAATGAAAAGACACTTGATAGGGTGTTATTATGAACCAATTAGTGACACTCATGATCATCACACCCCACCCCCCCCCCCCCCACAACCCCACTTCTCACAAACACACACACACACACACATTTTAAGAAAGAAAGAAACATACCTGGGACGAAGTCACAGCCTGTTGTTGTGAATTTTTGGGAATAGTGTCAGCTCTCTCCACAATGGAACCTATGATAGCCTGCATAGTAAATAGTAAGTAGTGATAATTAGCGAGGTCAGCTAATAATCAATTTGTGTTCATTTTAACTAATCGATGAGACAAGGATTGCAATTGCAAAAGGATACCTTGGAACTGTCAAATGCTGGTTCTGAAGCCTGCATGCGTATTTGAGGGGGAAGGGGGAGACATATTAAGCAGTTCAGATTCAGATTCGTGAGCATTATCATGGATCAGTTGATGCCCGTCTGCCCAGTGCCAACCAAAAAACATATTAAGAAAGGAAGTCTATACCTGTGATGAAGTCACAGCCTGTTGTCTGGAATTTGTTGAAACAGTGTCAGCACTCTCCGCAATTGAGCCTGTGAAAGCCTGCACAGTAAATAGTGTGTAATAACTAGAAGATGCCAGCTAATAATCAAACACTATTCATTTCAACCAATCAACTAGACATGGTTCAGAGATGCAAAAACATACCTTGGAACCATTGAATCCTGATTTTGGAGTCTGCATGAACACCTATGAGAAAGAAAATAAAGATGCGTTGTTAACAAGACTGTATATGCAAAACTGGGAATGCATATTATTGTGGAAACAGCATTTTTGTTGGGACAATCAAATTTCTTTTTTTGTTCCCTCCCAGAAAAATGCTTGCTGAAAAATGTCCATTAACAATATGACATGCAAATTGTTCTAATCCCACAAGACCGTTGCAACATTAGCCTTGCAATTCTAGCATTTGCACTAGCATAAATCATCTTCCTATCAAACTTTACACAACAAACATAAAAAAGCAAGGTTTCACTGAGAGAGAGCATCCATGAAATGTTTTCACCATTTAGAGAGATGTGAAAAAAAAGTGGTTTCAATGGAAAAAGGTGTCTCACCGCCTCTTCCTAAAATATTTGAAAACCATAAACTTCAAAACAAGAAGTCAATGGTTGAGAGATTTCTCATAGCGCACCAGAGCCGCATACCCCATATAGAATAATCACACTTCACGTAATACTAACTTACAAGAAAGAAAGAGGAAAGGACTTTATCTCTTACATTTGATGTATCAGTAATACTTTGTTGAGGAAGATACTTATTTGATAATGCTTCGGCAGTTGTCTGCTGCAGTGGTTTCCTTATCTGTAATTCATATTAGTCAAGTGATTGAACTACACTCGTATTTAGCTAATGAAACATGGCAACAATATCATTGAGTAATTAATTCATCAAAGCCAGATACTAACACTTACCTCTGAATAAATCTGATGCGGAAATTGATTGAATTTAGCTTTAGGTTGTGTGTTATCATGGTTTTCACTATTACTTTCGGCTGCATCAGTTTGCTCATCCGTATCACTCTCATCGTCATTTTCAGCTGCATCAGGTTGCTCAACAGCACTCTCATCATCATCTTCAGCATCCACTTCTTCATCTTCAGCTTCTAGTTCTTCTTTCTCCAGCTCATCCAACCTAGACATTATGCGGGCATATTCATCATCTTCAAATGCAACTTTTTTGTCATTATTCTTGTCATCTGCGTCATGAAAAGAAAAGTTGATATCTCAAATTTAGAATGGTGAATCGGTGATTGAATGTGATCTATTACAAATCATCAAAACAACAGCAGGAAATCTTTTAAACTGTAAGTATAAATTCTTGTGTAGAAAGCATGAGTTCCGTGTGCCAACAGAAAGCAGAAGCAACATATAACTTGAAAGTTACATGGACCAGACAATAGTAATATATCAGTTCCAAGGTGATCCAAAACATGAGAATTTATCTTGTATGCCTAAAAAACTTTAACTTGCATTTGTCACTCCACCGAAACAAAGCTACTGATGAAAAGGTTGAGAGGCAAGAGACTTGCCTGATTTGGAATATTTTTCCCAAGAATTTTCCTCCACGTAATCTTCCCTTATTTCCACAAGACCCTCCTTTTGCACATATTGAAAAAAAAAAAAAAGAAGCAATTAACAAGTAGCATAGAAGATATACACATGTTCTAAAAATGGAATAAAAAATAGCATACAAATCTATGAGTTTGCTCCAAACAGATATTGGTAGAAAATGGAAAAACTGATGCTGTCGTAATGTTTAGAATAAAATGCACACAAATGCAACACCTGTATCTTTCTTTCAAAAACCAACCATATCAAAAGAACACTTTACAGACTAGCTACCCTAAAATGAAATATTTTGGAGCACATTTGTATAGGATGACAATAAAGTATTCAAAATGTTCAGAAAGATCATGTACTGTAAAATCTATTCATGGTTCTTTCAATTACAAGCATGGATTAAGCCTCATAAAAAAAATAATGAAATTCTGCAAAACCTACAGCAGCCTCAGAAGCCGTAACATCAAAAAATGAAGCCTCGGCTTTAAGATCCTTCATATTTGCCATAAGAGATTCAACTTGAGAATCCAAAGCTTTCCCTCTCCTTGTCAAAATCTCCACAGTTTGCTTAGCTGTTCTTTCAGCATAATAACCATCTCCTAAAAGAACCTTCACACAAAAACAACACATAACCATCACCTCTAAATTCCCAATTTTCATAAACAAAAAAATGGTCTTCCTCTAATCATCTATTTCAACCAAAAAATACGAAAGGATTCTCTTCTAACCCTCTGATTCAAGTAAAATCCGCATAAAACTACAACAGGGTTCTCTTATTATCATCCAATTCAACAAAATTCTCCATTATCTACAAAGCAAAAAAAAAAAAAAAAGCTTTGCTTACCATGAACTCATTAGTGTGTATCAATCTACCAGGAAAAAACGCAGCTTTCCCAAATGGCACCTATAAAAAAACAATCCCACAACAAAACAACATTAACTACACAAGAAACTAAAAGATTGTTCACTCTCTTTCATTTCAAAAAAAAGTTCCTCTTCTTTTTTGTTTTTGAAGGGAAAGAAAACAAGAAACGGAAAAGAACCCACACAAAAAACTATTGATTATTAAGTGATTAGTGATACTTGCTTACCATGATATCATGATTAAGTTCATCAGGTAATCTAGAGACAAGGTTAATAAGATTGGTGTTTTCAGTAACATATTCTTTGATACAGTCTAACTCTTTTTGCTTCTCTCCAATCTTCTCTTCAACTCGTTTCGCTGCCTTTTGTGCTTCGTTCACTGGAAACATTGACGCTAATGGCGTCACTGTTCCCTTCCCTCCTGCTGCTGCCTGTTCCATTTTTTTTTAAGAGAAATCAAGCAGGAGGGAGGAGAGTTTAAAGGGGAAGGGTTTTGCAGGGGAAAGCGAGCTTGCAACGCTGCGTTTTATTTATGAAAGCAAACCTTTTTTCCCTAATTTTTCCACCCAATTTCTTTTCCACGTGATCAACTTATATATCTGGTAGGCATAATTAAAAAAACCGAACAACCAATTAAATTAAAAAAACTGAATTAATATAAAAAACTAAATAAATCAATTTTAAAAAAAAAACCACTCAATCTAATTTGGTTTCAATTTAAAAAAGTTTAAACCGATTGAACCAGATCAAACCAAACCGATTTAATTGAATTTTAAAAAAAATATAAAAGAAAACATCTTAAACCTAAATACCCTAACCCTACCTTTCCAGTCGCCCCACCTCTCCCTCCCCTCCTCCCTTCCTTTTCCAGTCGCCCCACCCCTCTCTCCCTCCCACTCCCTCTTCTATGTGCTCTTTTCTCTCATATTGTTGTCTTTCTACTCTCTGCTTTAGTTTCTGACAGAAAACTTGGATAAGATCCTTTTTTTTATTTTATTAACATGTAGCTGTGCTAGTGAGGTCCCGGTATTTAGCCTAGTAGTTTGTGAGATGCTATTGGAATCTTTGTTAACATGTAGATGTGTTAACTTGGATAAATTTAGTGCTTTGATTCGGTTAAAGGAGGTCTTTCAAATCTCAACTGAAGGGCCCGAAATTCAAAGTTTTTAACAAGGATTTTATCCAAGTTTTCTCTTATTTAATTGGTTTTGGTTTTCTAGTTTTTAATGCTAAAAAACCAAATCGAACAAAACCGGTTTGGTTTGAACCAGTTCTCGGTTCGGTCCGAGTTATATTAACAAGGAATACTATTTTCCAGTTTAGTTAAATTTTTAGGTTAAAACCGGACCGAACCAGACCGTAAACACCCCTAATATTTAGTTTTAAAATCTGGAATAGCTTGACAGGTCACCTTGGTATATAGTTGATCCAGGATTTGAAAAAGTTCAGGTTCAAGAAAGAAATTTTAGTTAACTTAATCAAAAACTTGGATTAACCTAGTGATCTTGTTGACTAAAGCTTAACCCGATCAAAACTCAACTACTAGCTCATTGTTTACTAAAAAAACATAGTTAAAATAATATTGTTTTGATTTTAAAAAAAAATTAAGTCAACCCTTCCAATAGATAACATTAGCTCTCTCTAGATCGAGTTTTAAAACTATACTTATATATATTAAAAAAGAAAAATAAAAAGTCTTTAATGTGTAGGGGTAAGTTTGAAAATATATGGAAATTACAAGGATAATATTATATTAAATTTTAGAATAGATACATAAATAGAATATTCTTCAACTTATGAAAAATTGTCTTTGTATTATCATATAGGATTTAAATTTTAGAATATGTTGTATAAGATAGTAACGTAAAGATATTGACGGATATGTATAAAATAGACACGAAAAAACCTCCAAAATAGACTTAAAACATTCCTCTAAAATAAACTCAACAAGAACATTCATTAGACTCAAGCTTGGTATCTTGAGCCTAAAGTACAATAGGGAGGGGTAATAAAAGTGGGCTCGGGTGTGGTAGCTCGGCCCCAACTCCCTAAAAGGCATGAGCTCAGGTAAGAAGCCCGAGCCTATAAAGGGGTCACGTCATGCTTGGTGTACACCCATTTTAGGCATGCTGTCACGCCTAGCGCATAAGTGACATGCCCAACACCCTTGATATAGTTTCTTAATATTTTATATTAATCTAATACATATTATTTTAATTAGAATAAAACTTAAAATATCACAAGAGTAAAATTATATTCCAGCATCTCTTCTCCATAAAAAGATAAGATTTATGGGTTATAAATATACTATGAATCTTTCAAGTCAAAAGTTCACATTCTCTTCATTTTCTACTACATATATATTTTCAAAGCATTTCTCTCTAGAATATTATTGTACTTTCTCTTTCTATAAAGTTATTGATTTTATCATCAGAGAGTCTCCATGTTCATTAAAGGAGACCTTTTGCAGATACTGGTTACCGGTCACCTGACTTACCAGACATCAACTGCTATCTATTCCAACCCCATAAGCTTTTCATATCAATTCACTAGATACCTTAACTATGGAGAATGAATCAAATTGTTTGAACTAAGAGATCAATTAATTATCCAACAAATCACTTTATTTTTAAGCACCTTGAATTTTGTGACTTATCAAATATCATATTAAAATTTTAAGAGAAATGACTATATTTAATTTGTAAGAGTTGATTTTGAAATTTCAATGCTTGAAAAAACAACAACTTGATTCAGCAACCTTGATCATAAGACTGAGATGACCCTGCAAAATAAAAAAAATAACTTGAACAAAATTCTTAACTATCAAAAAAGAAAAAAAGAGAACAAATAGTAATTAAAACAATGAGGCTCAAAACTAGTATAAAAACTAATAAAAGAAAATAATAAGACACTTTATCAAGAAATAAAAAAAATGAGCAATTAAAAGAATAAGGATCAAAATTGAAGAAAAAGTAAATGAAATAAAATATTGAGAGATAAAATTGAAAGAAAAAACAAATTAGAAAAAGGATAAAACAGAGCAATTGAAAGAATGAAGACCAAAATTATATAAAAAAACAAATAAAATAAAATGTTTTAAGAAAAGGATAAAAGAGTAATTAAAAGAATGATAACTAAATCTAGAAACAAAAAGGAAATGAAATAAAATGTTGAGGGACAAAATTGAAAGAAAAAACAAATAAAAAAAAGAATAAAAAAAACAACAATAAAAATAATGAGTGCCATATTTGATATAAAAACAAAACAAAATCAAATGGAAACGGATAAAATTTTAAAAATTAATCTAAAAAGTAATCAAAAACAAATAAAAATCAAACAAAAAAAAGAAAGAAGAGCATAATTAAAAGACAAAATAAATGGGAGGAGAATCCTGATTTAACTAACCTAACATGAATTCTAAAAAAAAAAGAGAAAAAATAGAGAAGGAGAAAAACTCAATCGTTGTTAAACTGTCATGAACACACGATACGTTAACAGCTACACCTCCATCTAACAACACGATAATTGAGAAATTTTAGTCGTCGTATGATGTTAAACGCGCTACTTAAAAGGCATGAGTAATGTCTAATCATTGACACATGCAACGCAAGCACTAATAAATTTTTTTTATGATTATTTTTTTATTTATAAATAATAATAATTTGCTACTTATCCAAATAGAGTATATAAAAAAAATCATAACGAAAAAAACTAATAAATTATTCCTAATTAATTTGAAAATAACTTTTGGATCTCAAAAAACACCATTTTATCCTGCTAGCTGGGCAAAAACAATTGTATAAAAAAAGGCAAAATAATAATTATATTGTAGAATTACATGACGGTACCTTATAGAGTCTTTTATAATTTATAATAATGATACAAACTAACTTATTGGATGCGGCTAGATAGATGCACAATAAAATTTCTCATGTCAACCCCTTCGAATGTGGTAAGAGCGTGATTCTCACCTCCCATTTTCACGCGTAGCCCGACCAGAAATCAAACAGAACACAGAGCCTTCTACCTTTTCTCTTGACCTCCATTTTACCAAAACAAAACACAAGAAATTGACATGTCAACATTTACGAAAATCTTCATCTTTGTTTCTTAATGATCGCATCTTTATCAGTCTTGCATGGTTTTTAACTGGTGAAGGGCTGCTAAGTATTGTTTGGTGTGCGTTTGTTTAATTAATTAGAGTAGTTAGTATTTTACTGTTTGAGGGATTAATTTTTTATTAATTTCAGAAGTTTTATTTAAGTTGTTGAGCTCTCACTTTCTTGTTCAGGTTGTTTGTTAGTACTTCTCTACAAAAATGGGGGTTTGACTCCATTTGAAGCAAACCCTTTTTATGTTGTTTGTTTTACACTCATGGGTTGTTTTGGTTTTGTGACTAAGAGTCATTTTGTGGAGAAAGTTTCAGTCTTTGAACTTAATTGGAGTTGATGGTTTTTGGGTTTTTTGATATGGTTAATTCAGAGGGATTTTCGTGGAGGAGAGGGTTAGGGTTTGTGGTTTGGATTGTTTTTTGGTTATGGTTTGTGTTTTTGGGCTTGTTACAGCCTGTGGTGGGGTTAAGGCCATTGAGAGAGCGTGCTCAGTCATGGGGCGATGAGGTTTGTATTGGAATTTGATGTTTTTGTTTTTGATTGATTGTGGGTTGGATTAGATTTTGATTGGAGTTTGTTAGCAAGAATGTGAATTTGGATTCTAAAGAATGTAACTCTGATTGGTGAAGTTTGTTGTTGCTTGTGCTTTCATGGAATTTTCAATGAGATTGAGTGATGATATTTGTGTTTAGCTTTGTCGAAGTGAGCTCAATTGCTTTCTTGACGTGTAGTTTTGATGGGGTTTGACTTGTGAATTCTATTGTGCTGCATTTAGGTGTTTGTGTTAGTGTATCCTTGAAAATGATCTAAGGCAGTGAAAACAGGAAGTGACATGTTTGATAGCTTAGAATGTAATGTTGTAGTGTTGATCATCAAAAACCAATGAGTTTTTCACAGTGAAAGGTGGTAAATAAGAACTAAGGTCATGTTGCGTGAGTAGGATTGGCACTTGATTTCTCAGTAATTCGTTGAGTAGAATTTATTACTTAGCATGAAATTTAGCTCAATTTGATTGCCAAGGATGCTGAAATGCAATTATTTTATATTATGACTATAATTGGTCCTAATTTTTTTCTTGTCAATGTTTTGGCTTCTCACAGTGGCTATTTATTAGAAAAGATGAAAATGATTTGGGTCCATTTTCTATGTGGAACATAACGGGAACTTACCGAGGTTTGTCTTCAGTGACTCATGCACTCACATACTTTTGAAAATTATTTGCATTCATTGATGTAGAACTTGCAGAAAAGTAATTGACTGTTTTTTCCTTCATGATGCATTCACAAAATTATAAGTTAACTTGGTTAGTTTTATAAATATATTTATCCTGTTCAGCAATGCACACTCAATTGGTTTAGGTCTTCTATGTTATCTCAGTGAACATGTTTTGGACATGTGAATTCTAGGGTCATGGAAATTTCTCGATTCTACAAATACATCTTCCAAGTTCCCGGATCTTAGGAAATCTAATGGTGATTCTGTCATTGAATTATTCAGCAGACCAACGAAGATAAATGGTGTACATTATGTTCAGGTGAGGGTTTATTTTTTTCCCAGCTAGGGTTTAAATTCTCGTATTTTCACTCCTGGGAAGAAAAATTCTTGATTGATTCAAATGTTTTTGGTTCTTCAAGGTATGGTCATGGCTTTAAGAAAGAAAACTTTTATATTTTATTGCTTGTGGTGTTGACAACAGGGTGTAATAATTTTCCATGATGTGTTCAACAATGAACACAATGTTGGTGGTGCTCAAATAAGGGTAGAAGGTGTTTATATATGGCCTTTTAGACAACTTCGAATGGTAACTAACAGGTAAATATCTAACAACATTAGAAAATGTTTTTTTCCTTGTTCTTCCCAAGTATGGACTGTCTTGTGGTTAGTAAGAGGGATGCTTGTGTAGTAAGAAGTGTAAAATTTCCTTTATGTCACTGCTTATTACAGTTGAAGGGCATGTAAGTTGCACATGCTTTGTTCAACACTACATTAAAAATTACAATTGATGATAAAATTTATCATCTTCTTCTCTGTCCTCGTTTCTGGAGATACAGAACTGTAATTTCATTTTTTTTTGTTTACTTGCATCATTTTTTGAGTTGATAGATGTCATGAGTTGGTTTGTCTGTTGCATTTTACCTCTAATAGTTTTCTTTTAATGCACTATGACAGTGGTAAAGAGGGAGAATTGAGCCAAGAAGAAGAATATATCTTATCTAATCCATATCATCTGGTAACCCTTCCCACTCAGCTTTTGTGTGATATATTTGTTATTTATATTTATTGCATAGTATTTGTCTGCAGCTCAGCTTGTCATCTTTTTTATATTGCCTTAAGTTTTTGCTGTTTGGTTATTTGCTGCCTAGTCGTTTCTTATGTGAACTTTTAGAGTACCTTAAGGATAGGCACATAACCTGTGGTATGTTTAATATCTGTATAGCTGTAGATTCATTACTTGACTGGCTGATTTTTTTGGCCTCAGAGGGAACTCGTATTATTACTTTGCACAGTTTGATATTATTCATAAAGTATATGAAGGGGGTGGGAGTGGGGATGCATGCTTGTGATGGTTTAGAAAACTGTATGCTGTTTGGGACTGGTAGTTCTTAATGCTTCACATGGTTCCAGTTAGATCCTCTTAAGCTTGGCCACAGGTTGACAAGTCTTGCAATAAGGATATATACATTGAGCAGGAAAAAGAAAGTGTCATCGTTCTATATAATCTTCTATTGTTGATGGATTCTCTGAGGTCTAACTTCTAGCCTGTGTTTGCTACTTTGTTTGAACAGCTTGGAGTATTTTCATCTCAGGTGTTCCAAGATTCTCCCCGAGATAAAATATGGAGAAGGAAAAATTGTAATGTTCTGTACCTCACTTTGCCTTTTCAAGTTTGAGCTAACATAGAAGTTTCGTAAATTTTACCTCATGATATTGCAGCACCAATATATGAGATGGAGAAGGATTGTAGTATTGAAATTGCAGCCCAAATTACACGCTTGTCATCTGCCCAAAATGGTACCTGAGTTCTCCCAGCTTTATGATTTTTTTCTTTTAACTTAATATCCTTGTGTTGTTCCCAAATAAATTTTGAAATATCTATGAATTATTTCCTTTATGTGTAGAGGTTGGTGTTGATATTGTAACATCGCTAGGACTTATTCTTGATAATTTGGAAACAATGCCTTGTACAAATCATTCTCATTTTGAGCTAGTGGAGAAGAAATTTTTACCTATTATTCTCCATGAAGTATTGAGAAAATCTAATTTAATTGATCGGTCATATTTATGGTATCCGGAGCAATTTTTTGTCTGGTTTCAACCATTCTACTTGATATTACAGACTTTTGGATAATAAAGTATTATAATAAAAATCATGTGTCTTGTTTACTAAAATCTCTGACCTCTCTTGTAGATGGAGATCGTGACCGTTTCCATATTGAAGGAATAATGGAGAGTCCTGCCACAGACAATGAAGGGGAATGCTTCTCACCTTTACTACTAAATGCTACTTCTGTGAACATTGAGGTCTACTATAACAAAGCAGTGAACTATACCTTGATGGTCACCTTTGTATCCTTTATATGTGATATATCATCAATCTTGTTGATTCATCCTAATGTTCCATTAGCTAGATTTGGGGGGATTCCTTAACATTTTGCATCAGGTCTCGTTCCTTCAAGTTCTTTTGTTGATTCGGCAAATGGAACACGGCAACACTCAATCAGTAAGACATTTTACTTTAGACATCCATTTCAATCAATGTTTTCTTTTGATTATTCTTAGCATTTAGTGGTTGATAATGGTTTTGATGTGCCTCTTATCAGGGAGCTGCCAAAGTTTCGATTTTAATGATCGGGCAGCAAGCCATCATGGATGCTTATCTTTGTCTTCTACACCTAACAGCAGGAATACTAGTTGGTACGTAAAATTCCACTTTATGCAGTTTACTAGATTGGTTTTGCTTTCAGATGCAATGGAATTTGTATATTATGTTTTGCAGGAAGCTTATTGCAATTATTTGAAAAATAGATCTGTTTAAGTAAAGGCATTAGGAATTTAGATTCGCATTGGATATATTTCAGAAAAAAATATCTCTACACTTTGTGAACACAAAAATTTGTAAGGATTCCATTTGTCTGGTGATCTACCTATATTTTAATTTTATCATGTAGCGATACTTGATGGGTATTTTCCATTTGCTGGCAAAATCATTTGCAAACTACAAAATGGACCAGTTTTTCAATTCTCTGCATTGACTCTCTTGGAAACCATCAGACTACTTGAGTGGTAGAAGAACTGCCCAATTTGTGTTCACTTCTGATACAACAATTAGTTCCCCAACCTTTCAAATTTCAAAATTAAAGTATACTAGTAGGTATCATTTGAAAAAACTCACAACCAGCAACCTGGCCTAAGTTACTCATATGTCATTTCAAAATTAAATTATACCAGTGGTTTTACTTTTCTTAATTAGTATTCTCCTGTCTCGTTGTGCATGAATTGTGCCCATTTTTTTCATGCATATGCTTATCATACCAAATCAGTGTAACTCTATTCTTGTTGTACACTGTGAAATTTAATTTGTGCGCCTACTGCACATTGTTGCTAAGCACTGGCTTGTTCTCTGTCTCTGTTAAGCAAATACTTTTGCACTTTCCTGTGCAGAATCCTTGTTTAATGCTTTTGCAACTGCCGCATTTTTCAAGTTTGTAGTCTTCTCAATTTTTGAGATGAGATATCTTCTTGCTATATGGAAGGCAAGCAGGCCTATGAATAGTGGTGAAGGTTGGGAGACAATGAGGCGTGAGCTATCAGTTCTATACAGTCGTTTCTGTAAGTACTCTTTTGGAAATCAATCTGTAGGTCGAATTCTATCTCTAGGATTCATTGGAAATGATCTGGTGTTGATTAAATACTCTAGCATGGTTCTTACTTTCAGTTACTCCTTTGAATGAGTAACCAGTTAGAAATTTTCAAAATATTCATCTCTTGATCTCCTGAATTCTTTGCCACATGCTTGCGATCATCAATTGGCTTATTATGGATTCAACTAGTTGTGTTAAAATATAAAATTCCTTCTTTTATGTCTGGTGCAATTGGATCTAACTGCTACAATTATTTGCAGATGGGATCCTGTTGGGAGGCATTCTATTTATGTACGAGTTCCATAATTATCTTCGACCCATTCTTCTCTTGATGTACTCCTTTTGGATACCTCAAATAATTACCAATGTCATTCGTGACTCAAGAAAACCTTTGCATCCTCATTACATCTTAGGCATGACTGTTACTCGTCTAGCAATCCCATTGTATATATTTGGATGTCCTTACAACTTTATGCGCATTGAGCCTGACAAGACTTGGTGTTTATGTTTGAGTATATTCATTGGATTGCAAGCATCAATTCTTCTTCTTCAACACTATCTTGGGTCTCGGTGTTTCATTCCTCGACAGGTTGGTGCAGTTTTTTCTCTCCTTTTTCCCACCCAAACCCATTTTTTTTCTTTTCCAAGTTTCCAATAATTTATGACACTGATTGCTGTGTTAAGTTGGTAAATTACCTTGGTTAAACAGCCATGCAGACCTATGCTGACCAAGGGGCAGTGATTAACATAGTCACAAGTATATTATCTTTTTCTTTTCACATAAAGCATGTTGTGACTGCTTTACATCACTTTACTACGCTTGTTTGCAGATCCTACCTGAGAAATATTGCTACTATAGAAGGTTTGATAAGGATGCAAATCATGCTACAGACTGTGTCATCTGCATGACTTCCATTGATCTCACTCATCGTTCTAATGATTGCATGGTACATACCAGGATTTTCTTTTTTCTTCCACCCTTCCTTTACTTTGTTGGCACCTGCGCCTAAGCCACTAAATTGCAAATCTCTGGCAGGTAACTCCATGTGATCATTTCTTTCATTCTGGTTGTCTACAAAGGTGGATGGATATCAAGATGGAATGCCCAACTTGCCGGCGTCCACTACCACCAGCCTAGGGATATTAGTACACTCTTGTTTATATTACATAGGATTGATTGACACTGCCCAACTTGTTGATTCTGGTAATGAGCTGATGCAAAAACTTGCATTTACTAAACATTTCTGATTCCCTATTGCATCATTCCATTTTTTTTCTGAAATTATGATTGAGGTGTATTTTGGATCCTGTTTTTGATATATCTTTTGTATTTATTTTATTTCTGTTTTATTTCAGGCTGGGAAAAGCCGATATTACGCCTGATATAGAGCCATAAGCAATGCCGACGTTACCTGATGCTGCCACGCATTGTATTTGACACCACATTTTGTTAATCGTATAATGTTATCAGTACGCAGAAATTTCACAAATGCAAATTATTTTCAATTCTATAATTGGCACACAAGATTTTTTGCTCTCTTGCAAATAAATTAACCCTTGTAGCATTTATATGAATCATGAAATTGACAATAGGAAGGCAAAACGACTGATTTCCCCTGATAAAGAATTGTTGTCGATTTTTTTTCTCCGGTTATATGCATCAGTTTATTTAGGTAAATGAACGTGCCTGCCCTGATAATTTTTATCAGGATACAAGTTTTTTGGTAATCAAGCAGGAAATTTCTAAACATTGTTCATGTTGGCATGAAATGATGGATCAAATGGACACAATCAAGTCAATCCTTTTTTTTGTACTTTCTTTACAAGACTTTTGAAGAGACCATATGGTTTCTCAATGGTTTTTTCTTTAATTAGAATATAGTAGTTGTAGATGAATAATAGACATTTTTGTACGATAGTTTTGCTTCTAAAGGTTTAAAACCAACTTGTGCAACTTGTGCTATTTCTATGTAATGAAAATTCTATACCGAGAGAAGGAAGGTTTTTTCCTCAAAGCTCTTCAAGTTTATCATGGTATCAAAGCTACAATTCTAAATCATCATGTGTCTCTTGCTCTCAAACCTAGTTTAATTCTTCATCTTTTATTATTCTTTATTAGTTCTCTTGACATCATATCAGCAGACAAGTCTGATGCTTTCTTGATGCTTTCTTGATTTGGTTGAATGACAAAAATTACTTAGCCTAGGAATTCCACATCAAGCTTTTTATCAAAGCAATGGTTTGTGAGGCCATGTTGATGGCAACAACCCTACTCCTCACAAAGACAGACAAGATCAAGACATGTACGCTAAGTAGGAAGTTAAGAATGCCTAAGTTATGGCATGGATTCTTGGGTCGTTAAAACTCAACTCGTCTTGAACCTCATACCCTTTAAAATTGTTGCTGAAATATGGACCTTTAAAATTGTTGCTGAAATATGGACTTACTTGAAGAAGTTATACAGTTAGCACAACACCACCAAATATTTTTAGCTTGAACTTGAATTGGTCATACTCCACTAGGCAGTCTTTTTATCTCTGATTTTTTACTCTTAACTTCATGAGTCTTTGGGTTAAGTATAATTTAATTTGTCTACAAAACTACTAAGAAAGACTAGTTTCTTATGACTTAAGATCTAAATTTAAAGGCACCCGATCTAATCTTATGAATTGAGAGCTTATACCCTCCTTGAATACATGCCTCAATGAGTTTTTTTTTATGAGGAGAAATGCTTCCTCAATCAAACCACTATAGAGCAACATAGCTCAATCTGTTATTTTGTTCACATGGCTTATACAGTACAAGACAAGCCAAAAGGCTGGGACATGAGTATTGTCCAATGCTTTTGTTGCAAAGGATTTAGTCATTTTGCTTTAAATTATTCTAAAACATTCTGCAACTACTGAAAAAATAATGGTCATGTTATCAAGGAATGTCTTACCCAACCTCCAAAGAAATTTAAAATGGCATATACAACCTTAGTTGACTCTTCTAATGTTAATGGATTTGTGGTTACAACATCCATGACACAAAATGCTCCTGGTTTTGTTTAATTTATGACCGCTGAAATGATGCGATTATTTATGTATTCTCTGCTTTAAGACTTTTAGATAAATATGTTTCTGCATCTTCTCCTTGGCATTTTGATTTTGTAGCTTCCAATCATATGATAAACAATGTTAAATCTCTTACCTATATGCACATATGTTTTTATAATCTCAATAATTTTACTATCTATAACAATTTTGTACCTATTATAACAATCGATGATGTTCCTCATTCTCTAACTGATGTCTTTATCTCTCTTAACCTTGCTAGTAGTCTTGTTTAAGTTGGCCAGTTAGTTAAAAATGATTTTCTGCCACCATAAAAACCTCACACCCTTACAATAAAGGTGAGTACATGCCTCACTTGTTTTAAGAATTTCTATAAACACATTGCATAATCTTTCAATTGTCTTGTCCTTCAACCTTCCAGTAAAATGAGGTGGCTAAAAGAAAGAACCCTCACCTTCTTGATGTTGTTCGTACCCTTTTATTAGAGTCATATATACCCTCTCGGATCTAGGATGAAGCTCACTCCATTGTTATCCATTTTATAAATAGATTTCCTTCTCCCTCATTGCACCATGAGTCTCATTTCACTTTATTATTTGGTCATCCTTCGAATTATTCTAACCTTCTTACTTTTGGTTGTGTGTTATATTCACCTTTCCACACACAAACGCACAAAATTCACTGCTTAGTCTACCAAATATATCTTTCTAGGATATTCTATACACCATAAAGGTTTTCTTTGTTATGATCCAAATTTACATCATATTTGGATTTCTAGAAATGTAATCTTTCTAGAAAACTAGTATATTTTTTCCACTCACCATCATTGTATTTCCCTTTCATTTTTTTATTCCTCCTTTACTCACTAATCATCTTACAAATTTGATAACTTTTAAGCCTCTCTTAGTGTACTAGAGATGACCTCACTGCCTATTCACTCAGATTCCAAGACCTCTCGATCATTCTCCAAGTCATCCCTTGATTATTGATCTTGTTCCAACAACATCACTAGTTCCTTTTAAACACAATACTAAGATCCATAGACCCCTATATAGGTTTGGGTTTGACATTCCTTTATCTTTTACAGCTACCTTGTCTTTTATTCATATTCTCTCAGGTTATAAACATGTCATGGTGTATAAGTGTTAGTGGAAAGCTATTGAAACAAAACTTCTAGCACTTGAAGACAACCACAAACAGGATGTTGTTCTATGTCCCCTTTCTATGAAACTTATTGGGAGTAAGTGGTTGTTTTCTATTAAGCTTGCATTCTAATAGCTATGATCGTTACAAGGTTCAGTTAGTGGATCTTGGCAATAGGCAAAAGCATGACATAGACTACAATGAGACATTTATATTGGTAGTTAAGATGACCACCATGCATATAATTATAACCCTTGTTGTCTATCAATCTTGGCCCTTGCATCAAATGGATGTTAATAATACATTTCTACATGGTGATCTCAAGGAGAAAGCTTATATAAAAGAGCATGGTTTGAAAAATCTCAAACCACTCTCTTTGTCTTTTTATTAACTCAAAGTCAATATGGCTCTTTTCCTTTTCTATATAAGACACCTAATGAGAGTCATCTTTCTTGTTTATGCAAATAACATCATTGTCAGTAGTCCTGATATGGTGACCATTTCTAAGATTAAAAAATTGTTGAATTCTACTTTCCACATGAAAAACCTTGGGCAGCTCACCTATTTCTTGGAGTTAGAGGTGCATCGTCGGTCTCAATATATCTTTTTTTAATCAAAACAAGTATATTCAGGATTTAGTTCAATTAGCATGACTCATAAATACCATTATATTGACACTCCCATGAAAAATATGAAATATCAATGTGATGAAGGAGGGCTTCTTGAGGATCCCATTCTTTATAGGATGTTATTTGGTAGTCTTATCTACCTAACCATCACCCGACTTGACATCTCATATGTTGTTCATATTGTCAATAAGCTCATGCAAACCCCTTAACATCTCTTCCTCATTGTTATCCACCTTATCATTCAATACATCTTTGACACACTTAGTTGTAGCTTATTCTTCCTTACTGGTTCTTCACTCTAATTACAAGCCAACTATGATGCTAATTGGGTAGGCTACCCTGACACAAGGAAATCCACTACCATATGGTGTTTGTTTCTTGAAAAATACAAGAAGCAGGATTGTGTATTTAAATCATCCACTAAGGCCAAGTACCATGCCATGTTTATTGCTTATTCCAAGATCATTTGGTTGTGTGGTCTCCTCATAAAGCTTGGTTTCTTTTGGGTTCACCCTACTCCACTATATACTGACAAGACTAACATCATTGAAATTATTGTCAACCCAATCTACTATGAGCGCACGAAGACTACCACTTTATTTAGGAGGCCTTTGACCATAAAGTTATTACTCTTTCACACATCTTTGCCATTCTATATATTACAAATATCTTCACCAAATCCATGACACATTAGTGCCATCATTTCTTTGTTAGAAAATTGATGCTTGAAGACTTACCAACATCAATTTGAGAGAGATGTCAAAGGAAAGTTTTTCTCTATTAGCCAAACATTTAAAACCACAAGATTATATATCCTATAAAGTTTTGACAACTAATTTCTTTGTTTTAAATATTTTCTTTAATTAGGATATACTAGCTTTAAGTTGATATTTTTGTATATGGTAGTTTTGTTGATCTAAATGTCAATAATTAGCTTATACAACTTGTACTCTTTCTATACAATGAAAATTCTCCATTCAGATAAGTAACATTTGTCCATCGAAACTCTCTGAGTTTATAAATAAAAAGGTGTTGTAGCAGGCACAAATGTAGGAAAATACTTGATGTAGTCGGGCTTGCGATAATTGATGATTCTAAGCAGTCAGGTATGGATTTACCATAATTAGATTAAGATCAGCCCCTGACAAATTATATAAATGGCCTAGCAGATACATTTATGGACCAATGAAACAGGTTTAGGTCCAAGAGAAGGTCTGGTCGTGCCAGACCAAAATAATGGCTCAAAATGGCTGTAACATTTGATCCGGCTGTTAGATCAGACTAAAATTTTTACAAGAGTTTCTATAGGCTATTTTCTCTAAAGCCACAAGCGTGTCACTTTGTGGACTATCATATATATATATATATATATATATCAAACATCTCGTCCAGACTCTTAGTTTTGGCATTTTTGTTATTTTCCAAGTGTTTTCGGATTTCTTACATAATTTTGAATTTTATGCTTCTTTCATTTGTATTTTTAAGATTTTGTTTTTGTTTCTTAGTTGAGGTAGGGTTTTTAGCTTATTTAAGGTTTTGTAAACTTTCTAAAATGACATACTTCATTGTTATTATTTTAGCTAGAGAGAACAAACCTATGAATTTAAAATTCATATTTACAGCTTTTTTTTGCTCATCAAAATTCTGTATTATTTGTCTCTTGTTGTCTTTAGCTTATCAATACCACCTCCAGCACCGGCTACACAGTGTTGCTGAAAGCAGTCCACATGATACTCGAGGTTATCGTTGCAGTCTTTGTAGCTCCTCTGGGGTGGCTTCTTTGGCAAACAATTGCGGCGATCGTCATACTTAATGCCTTCAGATGTAAGATTCATGCAAATGCCCTCTTCCTCACAAAAGAAGTTGTAGGAGAGTAAAATTAACCAAATTTGGAAGTACGCAAATTCCCTTTGATACAAACCCAGTCATTAGATTGTGTGCTAAATTTATCTGATCCAAATGAGCAAGTCCTGCCAGGATATATGGTATAGGACCAACTATCTAGTTTTGGCTTACATCCAACACCTTCAGTTTGTAGAGATACACAACTTCTGGTGGCAAACAACCTGTCAAGTTTGTGTTGTTCATCAGCAATTCCTCTAAAGTATCTGCAAAGTTGGCTATACTTGGTGGCAGGCGCCAGCCTCAAAGTTATTGTTGGCAATGACCACCATACAGTAGCTTAAGTTCCACCTAAGATCGCAGGAACTGCGTTAGTGAAGCGATTATTATTGACAAATATCGCTTCGATTTTTTTTTTTTTTTTTTGGAAAAGCTGAGGTAATGGTCCTTCAAACTCATTGTAACGATGGTCAAGTTATTTTAGCATAGGAAGAGAGAGCAGACCAGAAGGGAAAGTGCCTACAAATCTGTTGTTAATTACTGAGATCAAGCTCATATAGAAGTGCAAGGTTAGAGTTTGTGGGATAATACCACAAAATCTGTTGCTATTCAAATGAATGAGTGCTAAGCCAGTGAGGAGGCCTAAATATTCATCAGGAAGGAAACCTGCTATATCAGCAAAGTTGAGGTCAATGCCAGCGACAACTCTGATTTTGGGATCATCAAGCGCGACTGTACAATATACTGCTTTATAGCTACCTAGCTACATCAGGACCAACCCAATTGGCGGTGAAGTTGTATGGGTCAGAGTACGTAGATGACTCTTTTTCATGCATGGATGGAGGGCATTAATATAAGCTTGGTGAAGCCTGGGGTTTGAGATGGGAGAATGGCTGTGCGAGCGATGGCGGTGATAACCATGGTAGTTATGCTTTGCAGCTAGATAGCTAGACAAGAGAAGTAAAGCACGGCCATTGATAGAACAAAGCAGAGACGAAGCCATTTGATTTTCGTGGGTTTAATGTAGTATTCTTGGTTGCTTATGCAAGGAGTTACTTTCCTTGTCAAAGGCATCTTTCAGTCTTATGATTAATCATGCTGTTCATGTCCAATGGAAGACACTGATTTCTTTGCTGATACTAGCATCTGAAGAAAGTATCACAACGACCCGGTACAGCGACAGTTAACCATAACCTATGATCCTAAAGCATGGCCATTTCTAGATAAGCTTGAAGATTTCAAAGTGTACCAAACATCTTGTCTCAATCCCTGCTGTTCATGTTGTCCTTTTGGAGGTTGAGGACACATTTTATGCTATAGAATGACATGGAGATTAGTTGCAGACTATGCAATTGGAAAAATGGTGTAAAGGGAGGACGACGCGCACCATAAGGACTCGCCTCCTTCCAAGTAGCTTTCGCAGTTGTTTCAAGTGGAGCAGGAGAAAGACAGCCTCAGCCACCCTAAGAAAAAGAGGAGAATTCCTTCAAACTTAAGTGATCAGGTGAGAGGATTGAGAATGTTATTATTATTGTTTTTTAAAATATTTTTTATTTAAAAATATATTAATATAATTTTTTTATTTTTTAAAATTTATTTTTAATATTAGTATATTAAAACAATTCAAAAATATATAAAAAATAATTTTAAATAAAAATAAATTTTTATTAATTTTTATTTGAGATGTAATGTCAAGCAAACATTAATTGCTGGACATGATTTACTAGTCAAAAAAACAAATTCATAGTTATATATAGTTATAAAACTCGATTAAGATATTATCCTGGAGCAAAACCCTTAAATTAGAAGGGTTAATTTTCAAAAAGAAATTTTTTTAAAAAAAAAGAATTAAACATTGTTTTTAAAAAAAATATTAATGAATTGCGATCCGGGTTTTTAAGTAAATCAAGCTAAATTACTTTATTTTTTTAACCTGAATTAATTTAAATTTTAGATCAACCGGTAAGACCCACCGAATCAATCTGAATTTTATAGCCAACGTCAATACTAACAATTTGTGGTTGAAAGTTCCATAACCTGTACATGATCAAAGGAATTAACTGCAAAAAATAAGATTACCAAACCCTAATCCTCCACTGAAAACGTTCTAATTCATTGAATAAATGGAAAACTCCCATCAAATTTCTGCTGCAACTGCATCTTATATGAGACCAGCACGCCCAAGAACCATACTGAAATTCTTCCCATTAAATGAACACCAGGTTCTTCCTAGATTTCT